>CYGL01000022.1_pt1 | contig 74854 bp, 99 predicted proteins | sample 485531 | NCBI WGS metagenome assembly CYGL01 (sample SAMEA3497897, study PRJEB9818) | human gut metagenome | reverse complement strand
AAGGAAGATGCAAAAGATTATGCTGATTTGTCTGCGGTAGCAATTGCAGAATATCCACAATGCTTTCAATCGTAGGGAGAGACCAGTAAGAACAGAAATAGAATAATAGTTAGCTAATGAGAACTTGTAGTGTTGGATATAAGGTAATGAATAGAACTACTGAAAAAAGGTAATTAGGTGTATGATGTAAAGAATACGGCTTATACTTATGCTGATTCCATTTCCAGTTCTGTGGCTGACCCACATCTGATTCACAATATCTATGATGTGGGTGAAGATGGTAATCGGGATAAGTTGGCTAGAATTTTGGATTCTGCCATTGAGGATTGCCGAGAAATGCTTTTCAGATATACCAAGATGGAAATGCTTGGTGCGGCTTTGATTCAAATGAGTGGGAAGAGTGTATAGGTTCCCCAACAAATGATGAGGATGCCTATTATCTAGCCATGAGAATGCCAAGTGGATTCTCGAAGACAAGTGTACATACCATGATGGTATATATTCACGATTATATTGTGAACCAATGTCTATACGAATGGCTGATGATTGTTTATCCTGATGGTGCTGATAGGTTCTGGGCTTTAGCTGAGGATAAGAAACAGAAGATTAAGGATGCCAGCAATCGCTCGGCTGGAAGACCGAGAATCAGGTTGCATCCATTTTAAGCGGTTAGTCGTTTTGGACTAAGATAAAGCAAGGGTAGCTATCCATCACGGACGGCTACCCTTTATTGTATTAATTCACACAAATAATATTTATCTAAGTTTATGTTCCACTAGATGTGGATTCCTGCTTGGTTGTTACCGAACCAGTAACAGCAGCATCAACAGAGCCGCTTACCGATGCGCTGACAGAACCAGTGACAGCAGCATCAATATTTCCACTGACAACCGTCTTGATGGACTCAGGTAGAGTCTTGACGTTAACGTCTGTTGCAGCCAGTTTCAAACCATTCTTCTGCTGGTCTGCATACTGGTTCTTATCCTGAGCAATAAAGTTCGTGATGGCTGTAGATATGTTGTAGAGCAGTTTATCGGTGTCGCTGCTGAGAGAATCGGAATCAACCGATGCGTACTTGTTGTTCTCAACGGTTGCCGATGTAGTCTCCTTCTCACGATAAAGAACTGCCTGATTGATGAACTCCTGAGCGAACAAGTAAGACTTGCTTACAAGTTGCTTAATCTTTGTGTTGTCTATGTTGAGCGGATTTTTATACTGCTGGAGCATAGACTGCAAGCAACTAGCGGCTACCTCTTCTCTAGGCTGTAGGGTAGCGATTGAGAAGATTTCCTCTATTGAGTCTTGTTGGCTTTCTTCACTGGCTGTTTCCTCAACTTCTGATGCTGTAGCTACGGCATTTCTTGGGAATGGTCTAGCGTTTGATGTACCATCGGAAGAAGTCTCTCTGACGAGTTTCGTGCCAGTTGTCTTTATGATAGAGGACTCTACTATCTTTAGCAACTGCTTATTTCCATTTACATAAAAATAACCATTTGCTAAAAACTCATATAGCACTCCGTCTAATATGATGTAGCCGAAGTAGTCTGACCTTCTTATTTCATAGAATCCTATTTCTGTAGCTATATGAACTTTGTTGTTAGCATCCATATAGCCTACGGATGCTCCATTTCGTGCACGCTGTGAATCGAAAGCTAATAATGTATATTCTGACATAATTATCTGAGTTTGTTTTGTAATCTTGGTTGGAACTCTGTAGATATTGCGCTGATAGATTCGTTTGGGGCAAGGTTGCCCATAAGCGCAATTCTGAAATATTTGTATGGAGAACCTACAAGGTTTCTGAGATACCTATTTACAGAAGAACCAACGTAATACCAATTAGTTAAATCATTACTTCCGAACAGAACCGTTCCACACTTTCCTTCCTGAACGCTGCTGAAATATCCTCTTGTGATACAATCGAACATGGTTTTGTAGGCATCCTGACCAAGCGTTAAAGGGCGGCTACAAAGGAAGAATGGAATATTCTCTGTTGGCTCTTTCACGTACACATCGAGTATTTTTCCTGCTTTGTTTGTAGCGTATGACTCAGGATAAATATTTACTCGCTTGTTGAAGACGTTGTGCATAGTTCCCCACATCTTGCTTTTCAAAGAGTAAACGTAAGCATAAGTATAGTTCGGATTGAAGACAATAATACGGCTGTCGTAATAGTCGTAAATCATATCAGCTTCTTCGAGATACTTACGGAAACGGACATACTTCACATCTGACTCAGGAATCTTACCTAGCGCAAGGAGTTTGTTCGGATAGGTCTTATCCTTTGTAGAGTGGGAGTAAATAGATAGAAAATCGAAAGGATAATCATCCAGAACATCGGTAAGACAAACAGACTCTCTTCCTTGCTGCATCATGATTCCTCGTTCTGTTGGGAACAGAACTGCATCATCAATCTGCAAAATCCCCTTAGGATTGGAGCAAATATCTCTGTTGGCTGGCTGTCGAGCAATATAGGTTCCTTCTTCTCCAAGCATCAATACCCAAACACCTTCATCGGTAAATGCGTAGAGAGGTGCATCACCGAACTGACCTTCGCTGATTGGTCTAGTGTTTGCGGCAAGTGCATTTATGATAGAAGAACCAACCTGAACACTATTCTTAGCAGGGAAGATTAGAGGATTTTCGGCTTCGCTTACTTTCACAACAGAAGAATATGGAAGTGCATTTGTGTTTGTTTTATATTTCTCATACTTGCTGACAATGTTATTCCATTCCTCTTCTGATGAATTTTCCCATGGCAAAGCAAATTGTGGTATGTTTTCCTTTCCTTCTCCTGCTACGTAAAAAGAAAATGCTGTAGTTTCGGAAGAATGCAAGTTTACCGTAGATTTCGCAAACACAGAAGTTCCTGTCTTTTGGTAGAATGTGATTTCGGATACATTTAGGATTGGTACACATACAAAGTAATATAGTCTTGCACCTAAATCATCAACCTTGCACCAAAATTCTTTGTTTGACGCTTTCACTCGAACTATTCCTTCTGTGTTTAATTGTGCATCGTTTGGCAAGTTTGATAATGCAGGAGTGATGTTACTTATCAAATCAACATTATATCCTTCTTTTACGTTCCCCACATGAAGTCTATTATTGTATGTAATCGCACATTTACCTCCTAAATCTGAGCGATTTAGGTTAGCCAAAGATAACGACTCTTCCGTCCCCTCAACTCTTTTGAGTTGCAGTTCTTTGCCAAGTTCGTCTTTACTGATAAATAGTGAATGATAGAATGATAAGGAATCTAATTGCATTTGCAGCTTCCTTTCCAGACATCATTGTGAAGAACATTTCACCTTGGTCTTTATCATTTAATTCAGGTACAACATATTTGGCTGCTGCTGATTCTAAATTAACGAAAGATTACGGCTTTGACTCAAAAAAATATCAATGCCTTGTATAAGATTTGATATTTTATCAATGTTATCTATATTTGCGCTAATAGTCCAAGTTGCTATTGCTGGTCCAATCGACCAAAGTCTCTTGTTATAAGGGTCAACACTAACAGAAGCTAAAGTTGCACTACTCCAGTCAAGTTTGAAAATATTGGAAATGCTGTAGTAAGTTCCATCGTATAATCTGATGGCTGCTACTCCAAATACAAAATACTTTTTGCCATTGTTTTCCTTTGTCGGACAAAGTCTTATTAATTACAGCGTCAAACATATTGAAAACCTTTTGGACTTGATTGACATTCATTCCAGTTATCTTTCTACCAGAAGAACTACTTTCATAAGTAACATAGTCCCAAAATTCATCACCTAGAGAGATTTCTGCTGAACCACCTTGATAATCAAATTCTTTAAAACCGATTTTAATTCCATAGTTAAAGTTATCTCTATCAAATAACTGATAATTATCGTCAATCCAATATAAGTATTTGATAGATATTTCTCCGACAAATTTACTATATTACCTACAGCTGTAACGGCATTGACGTGGAATCCATTCAAGTCGATGGTGTTCTTGGTTCCGTCTCCACCTTTCTCCATCCAGTACCAAGTATCATCTGATTTGCGGATGATGTAGTGGGAGTGAATAACTTCATCGTGTGTTACCTTATGAACCAGTTCGATGGTGTCTCCTGCATCCAGCGTGATGTTCTGCTCAGCTACTACTGGCTGATGGATAGGGTGGAGTGCCCCATCCTCGTTGATGAGGTTGAGGCAGGTAGCCAACTCACCATCCTGACAATTATAGTCGGATGGAGAGTGAGTCAAGCCTTGAAATATTACTTCTTGTCTTGTTGCCATGTGCTTAAATTTGAGTTTGGTCGCATGATTTCGTAATAAGGTTCTCCTTTTTGTGACTTGCGTGGGATGCAAGTAAGGCGAACCATTCTGTTGAGCGGAAGGTTGTACTCATCAAGGATGGCTGTAATGGAAGGGTAGTCACTCCTGAAACCTACTTTCTTATACTCCTGATTGAACTGAAGCTGAGTGAAGGCGGTATTAACTTTGTGAAGGTTTTCCCAGTCCTCACGCATACAGAATCCGTATGTTCCTCTTTCGGACAACCTGAACACGAAGATAGAGGTGTCTAAACGCTCCTTGCGCATGATGTGGTCATAGATGCCCTTGGAGAGTGTTACCGAGTTGGCTCTTCCGTCCAGAACCACAAAATCGTTGCGGTGTCTGAAACCATTGACTTTATCTATTAAATATTTGAATTTCATGTTGCAAATATAATATGAAAAGTGATAAAAATGTATATTATCCGTTAACTTTGTCTTTCCGTTTCGGTCTGCCATTGCGGTTGCCATACTTGGTGATGATGGCTCTTGCATGTTCTGAGCGATAGCAGCCACATGATTTTGTTCGCCCTTCACGAAGAGCAGTACCAAGAACCGTACACCCTCTGCCACAATCACACTTACAAATCCAAAACGCACCATGCTGGTGGTTCTCTTTATCAGATTTTCGGCAGACGAGTAATCTGCCGAATCTCTGTCCAGTAAGGTCTATCTAACTTTGCCATATTACTTCTCTGCTAGTTTCTTAGCCTCTTCAACTGATACTGGCTTTCCGCTAAGAGGAATACGGAAGTCGAACTTAGAACGGAAACCGTAATAGCCTACGAAATCGAAGCTCTGCTTCATCCGCTCGTCTGTAGTAATGTACTTCTTATAAGCCTTCACCTCCTTCTCTGAGCGGTAGATGTCAGAGTTGACGAAGTAAGAACTGGTTCCCTTGTTGGCGATAACCGCAATAAAGAACTGCTTTCCAAGGAACTTCTCCTTGATACGCTGAATGATTGAGATTTTCTTTGTATTCATATATTAAATCTGATTAAATATTATGATGAGTGCAGATAGGCTGCACTATTATAACTATTCGATTCCACAAGACACGACACAATCTTCTGTATTGATACCTCGGAAGTGTTCGCATCGCTGGCAAGCAAGACTACCTACCATCAGGATTTCCTTTGTGTACTTGCCTTGAATGCCGAAAGGGCAGGGAGTTGTGTACTCGAAGTGCCCACCGACATATTCGTTGACGTTATATTTGGGATTCTTCATTGGTTGCTTTGGTATGTTTCAAGATTTTTGTAGAATTTTCTAATTGTGGAAAATATGCTTATCTTATCTCTGCCACATGATTTCGGCTCAGGGCAGAAACCTCTATAAACGCATTGAGGAACACAAGCGGATGCAAGCAAAGGTTCTATTCGTGCTACCTCGTCAAGTACCTTATACCAAACCTCTCTTGTCTCATTGGATGCCTTGTTGCATAGTCTCAACTTCGAGATATTGATAATCTCCTGAGCGTTGAGGGATAGCTGCAAGTTGACCAATTCATCCTGACGCATATCGTGGCGAGATACCTTAGAGCCAGTAATGTCTGGTCGTGATGTGGAAACGAATGGCTGAGCATGAACATGGCGAACAAAATGGTTGCTCACCCAGTATGGTATGCCATACATCTTAATATCGAACTCCAATTCTCTGAGCGGTGAATGCTCGCTGAGAATCATCTGTTTCTTGAACTCATCGCTAGGCTCATGTCCCAGCGGTTCCTTACCTTGTGTGAACCGAGCAGCATCTACTACACGCTGCCAGTCCGTTACTCTTTTGATTTCTATCTTCATAACTATTTTACTTTCGTGAATAATATCCTATTATAAATCCTATAGCAGTCGTACAAGAAAAAAGAAAAGTGTTAAATAACAATTCAGCCATAAGTTATTCCTCCTTTCCGTTTTCCACATTGTTATCTCCAAGAACATCCTTGATTTTCTTTTCGATGTACTCATCAGAAGTACTCTCCTTTATTAGAGCATCAATGTCTGGTAACTCAGCATTAACTTTGTCTGATTGCATTTTTGAGGTAAGCATGCCCATTACTAGTTTCGCCCAAGGGCTATTAGCCATATCTGCCAAAGAATCCTTTTGGCTTTCATAGGCTTTCTTTAACTCTCCGTTGTCACGGAAATATCTGAGTACTTCCGTCAATGCAGAAACAAAGTTTTTGTCGTGCATCGGGTTGTTCTTCGCCTCTTCCAGTTTAAGCATCAGGAAGAGCAACGATGAATGTAAATCTGTTTTATTCATAACTACTTATATTGTTAAACTAATTGCCTTTTTAATACGATGGTCGAACTTGTTGCGGTATTTGCACTTGCTAGAATCTTCACAGAACATAACACAACCATACTTGTTATATGCTTCCTTAAACTTCGCTTTCCAGTAAAGAGAAGGACGCTTGCTTGGATAATCAGCATAAGTGTCTGCTTTCATTATCTTCTTTGCTAATCTAATCTTCATACGCTACTTCTCCTTATCCTTATCGAATTTATTTCCAACGACCTTAATATACTTAAAGTATAAAGAATAAGGTATTTCATCAGTAATAGCTACAAATGCTCCGCCCAAATATTCGATTACTGCTTTTACCTTGGCAGAACCCTTAAATAGGTCATATATCTCACGCTCCACTATATCGCCTTCCCAAATTTCTTTGCCTTCACAATCTTTCAGACCTGTAAACTGACAGACGGTAGAAGGGTCTACCTCATGCAAAGTTGCACCACCTTCAGCTACGATGCCTAAAGTAGTTTTGCTAAGTGCAGGAATCTTCATTACAACAAAGCTTCCTTCAACCCATCCTTTTCCATCAAGACGTTTAGCCTTGAATTTGATTTCTCTTTTCATAAGCTATTTCTTTTCCCAATATTTACCAATTAAATAACCAATAACTCCACCCATAAAAGCTACAACTAGAGCAGTTAGGGCAAGCACAATACAAAAACCAGCCATAACTATTCCTCTTTTACACCGAATGGAGTGCCATCGGCAAAGCAATAAAATGCTTCAAACAGTTTGTTAAATTGCCAATGCAAAATAGCTCCATTAACAACCCAGACTATATAATTTTCTTGAACACCTACAATCATAAATCGTCTTTCTATTTCACCATTTTGCATTGTTCTTTTCACCCACCCAAACGGCTGATGCTTTTGCATTTCGTTCCAGCACTCTTCTGCGTCCTTGAATGGGCGGTACTTTGGTTCTGGCTTGATGCGGAAAATATCAGGTGTCTCTTCCAAAGTTCCCATTGGCAAACCTTCTTTTTCTGTTAGGTCAACTCATTCGCATCTTTCATTTAGCATTTGAATGACCTTACCTTCTGCAAATGCAGAGATAATATCCATATTCTTTTTAACGTTTTCTCTAGTCATACTCAATCCTCCAATTTTATATTATGTTCATCTGCGAAATAATCTTCTGCCTCTTCGCAAAACTGACCTTCGCAAAGTGATTCTGGGTATGCTCTGTTAGTATAAAACTCACGGTAGCATAACTCACAGATGTCATTTCCATAATTATTTCTTAACTCTTCTCTAGTCATTATTCACCCTCCTTTCTGACTAAATAGTCATACATAGGCTTGCGTTTTCTACGATATTCCTTGCATATCTTCTCTGCCTCTTCCTCTGTATCGCAAGTTGCCACAACTCCATCTGGATATGTATCCCAATATCTAACTACCTTAAATTTTGTCATACTTCTAATTCTTTTAAAATCTTTTTTACCAAGTGATAATTATCGCCATTCCAACCATTATCAAATTCTTTACCATTAGAAGAAAGATGATGTTCATTAACGTAATCAAAGATAGCGTTATGAAAGAAGTCATCATCTGTTCCATAATCATCTTCATTATAGAAGCCTTCGTAACCTAGGAGTTTTTCACATTCCTTGTGCATACAGATTACAGACCTATATTCTGTATTAAACTGCCTGACATATTTGGTTCCTGTTTCTATCGTACAACCACACATATAGCATCTGTGAGGTTTACGTGCCTTACGCTCTGTATCTATACTATCCATAATCATTTTTCTTTGGGTCAACGAATGGTAGCCAGTACTCTACATTAGGAATATTCCATCCGTTGTAGTCTTTGGCTATCTTTTTATCTACTATATGTCCAAAGCATATTTCGCCATCTTTAGTAAGAACAACAGCTTCTTTATCTACTGGTGGAAGTCTATCATTGACAGATACCCATATAGAAGAAGCTTGCTTTGGTATTCTTTCTTTCATGTTTGCAACCATTTTATCAAGTGCATCTTCTTGGTCTGAATCATACATAACCTTAAACATTTCTGTAATAAGGCTTATATGGGATTCATCAGGTACTCTATCACGGAAGGTTTCTAACATAAAGTTATATAATTCTTTGTTAGACAGCTTGCACATTAAGCTATCCAAGTCTATTGTTACATATACGCTCATATTATTTATCCTCCAACTCTTTAAGTGCTCCTTCCAAGTAACCAACAATCATTTTTTCTTCAAATTTTGAATAATAGTTACCATTCATATAACGAATAGTCTTTTCAATAGCTGATTTTATTTTTTCTTTGTTCATTACTTATCCTCCTTAATTAATGATTACCATTTCCTTTCCGTCAATATTTGCGTGTTTTAGGCACTTAATATCTTTTATCCAAGTCTGGCTATCAGTTCTAACAACTAGAGTTTCTGAACCACACTTAGCAATCATAGAAACAATTTCTTTTTGTAAATCCATTAAAGTCATAATCATATTCTCTTTTTTACCCTCTCCCTGTTGCCAAGGAGAGGATGGTTAGTCACTTGTAAATATACTCTTCCAACAAACTGTTTAAAAAACTTTCTGGAGTACCGATTGCCGTATGTCTGAGAACCCAAATTCTATCTTTCCATTGACGGATAGGAGAATTGTAAACCCATGCAAAGCGTTTCTCATTTAGAGGGATTCCATAACCACCTTTATACAATTTCTTTTTTAGCCACTTACGTAGCACCTTTTTTATTATGTTCTGTATCATATTACTTTTATTTATGCCCGAAGGTAGTTAAAAACTTAATCTTCTATCTATAGCTTCTATCACTTCCTGTATTGAAGCTGCTTCATCGTTGGTTTTTGCATATCGTCTTTTAAATTTTGCCAGCATATTTCTAAGGCGAATAAAATCCGTTCTCAATAACTTATCATTACCCATACCTACACCTCCATTTCGTAATTAATACCAAGACCGAAGAGAAGGTGTTGGAGTTGATGAGCATACTGAATATTACCAAGAGTGACAGCAATTTTTGTACTACCTAAAGCAGAATGCCATGTATCACCATCTTGTAACAATCCTATCTTACCAAGCCAATATGAATCAAAACCATCAGGTTCCTTCCACCCATTCTTCTCTAGAATCTCTAAAGTGATAGGAACGCCTGATAATTCTGCTTGGTTTATAGGATGTCTTATATAAGATAACTCATAGTTATTTAACCCAAGTGTATCTAGAATTGTATGTATTCTGTTTTTATACATAACAATATCATTAACTATATATTTCTGTGCCATACGCTTTACTCCTTTACTTCTTTAAAGATTTATTCTCTTGCCATCTGAACGGTCTTCTGATTCACACTGAAATCCATCTGCCCAACCATTTCTGGTCGGGTTATAACACGTACCATCAATACTAAAGAAACAACCATCGCAACCATCCTGCTCAACAACTTCAAGAGTAATTGTTACTCTTTCTCCAACCTCTTTCATTGCTCACCTCCTTCCTTTGGGAATAAATCATCAATATAGAGCCACTTTTCTATAGGTGCTCTCTCAACGAAACCTTTCCAAGACTTGAAGTCTTTTACTTGGGCTAATGAATAATAGTTGCCTACGTTATAGTGTAGCAAAATCCATTCATCATATCCTTCTGGCTGTTCGTCTGTTTGATGCCACAAGTTCTTCAAGGACTCATTGATAGCCCACTTAGCACCACTATAAAATTCAGATGAAATAAAGCCACATTTATTAATAGCAGCTTCTTCAATTCTTCTTTCTTCTATCATACGCTTTAATTTCTCATGATGTGACACTTAACAACCTTGTTAACTAGATGAGGTTGTGAATTATTGAAGTTCTCAATGAACTTACGTTCCATCTGCTCAGGGAAAATGGGCTTTGTGGGCTTTGGGATGGTGATGGTAGCTTGGATTTTACTACCATCACTCATCGTCATTAAGCATCTTCTTGAAATTTCTTCTATTCCAAACATTGGTTTAATGAATTTTTATAATTAGTAATTAATGCTTTGGCATGATTAATGGCAGCTAACGCTACAACTTCTTCATTCATGCCAGCTACGTTTCTCACAAAGAAGTCCTTTGCTACTTCAAAGGTTCTTCTTTCCCATTCAATACTATACGGGAATTTAATGGATTGCTCGGCATCATCGGTTATGTATGTTTTCTTCAACTAGCTTTTTTATAAGATTTCTAAAAGAACAAAGAACTTTATTACCGATAAATTTTGTACGACCAAGTTCCTTAACAGCATCTTCAATATTTATCAAATCATATTCTCTTTCGTTCATCCATAAAACTAGGTCTTCGGAAGTTGTCATGTTAGTATGATTAACAAATCTGGAATAGCAAGATATTTCTTCCCAATAGTCTATTAATCTGACGTTTTTCTTTAAAATAACCATATTGCTGTCCTCCTAATATAAGCATCCGTGAAGGTACGGACGAGATTCGTTATACTGCATTTTCAACTTGATGTGCTCAACTAAGTCTATGCCTTCTATGTGGGCTAGGGCGAAGACCTGAACAAGAATATCCTGCAAGCGTAGGGTATTCATCCATGCTGGCGAGCAGGAGAAGGGAAAGTAGGTCATGCGGGTGATGATGAGGTACATGGCATCAGGAAGGGAATAGGTTCCGTGCTCAAACTCTACCTTGTGATACTCTTCTGTCTTTTTGAGTTCAATATCATTCATCAGGCAGATTATCTTCTGAGAGTTGTAGAATCCTAAAAGTGACATGATGCGGATGGCGATGTCTGCAAACTCAGACTCTACGGTTCCTTCCAAGGATTCCTCGTAGGCTTGCTCCTCTGATACTCCCAGCCACTTGTTGTAGTCTTCTATACTTCCGTGGTGGCTGTGGCGGTGGGCTTGAATGGTCTCGCCCATTTCTGTGATGATAAGCATTAATGCTTGGTTGATGTCTAAATCAGGCTTGTTAAAGCCCTTGGCTTTGGCAGTCTCGTGTGCCTTGGTAATAAACTGCTTTAGCAGTTGTTGTGTTAATGTGGTTGTTGCCATATTGTTTTTGAATTTATTGTTTTCTGATAGTGAATGCCATATCGTTGAGGGTTCTGCACCAGTTAATCTTGCCTTCAGCGCATAACTCGTTGATGGCTTGATAGGGCTGATAGCATCCTCGGTTGATGATTTCGGTTGTCAGAACGTGAGGGGGAATGATGTGTGCAGCTTCACGCTCTGCCTGAATCTCAGCGATGATGGCTAGGATTTTTTCTTTCTCTGTCTTCATAAGGTGAAGGTAAGAATGAAACTTGGGTTACTAAAGACTGATACATGAGAACTTCCTTATTTCCGTTTATGTCCATGATGCACCATTTTCCATCTATCATGGTTCCAATGATAGGCTTGTCTTTGTACCACATGATAAGGGTCTTGCCTTCAAAGAGAAGGCGGTGGGCTTTGCTTACTCGCTTGCCTACCTTGATATAGCCAAATATATTCATGTTAGAAGAGGGATAGCTGACCAGTCTTGTCGTGGTAGTGATTCCCTGAGGGGAATATCAGTTCCTCGAACATGGCGGTCAGGCAGTTGGTTACTATTGAGTTTCCTGCAAGGGCATAGAGTTTGCTTTTGCAGATGATGAGTTGACCAGTCTTCTCCTTGCTCAGGAGTTTGTCTATGTCAGCTTCATGAACTCCCATCAGTCGGAAACAATCTCTAGGAGTGTACTTCCTGATTTGGATGGAGTATTTCTTTCCGTTTGGAGCGGTATGAATGATTTCTTTTATTCATGATGGTTACGAATGTCATGTTTGACGTATCTATGGTTGTCTTGATTGTAGGGGAGATACCTTGCATTACCGACTGGTTGTAGATGTCAAGAACCTGACCACCTACATCTGGTTTCACCTTCCCTGAAAGGAGCAGGGATTTCATTCTCTTTCCTCCTGTTATCATAACTCCTTTACGATTAAGAATAGTGGGATGCAGTTACCTCCGTGACCCATGGCTGAATTGAGAGTAGGAGAGATTCCCTTGGTGGAATAGACTCTGGTCTGCTGCTCGATTCTTCCTTTGGTTTGGAGGTTTGCTAGCTTTATAATTTTGTTCGCACATTATAATTTCTTGATGATTAATAACTCCACCCTTAGGATAATGACCAGTGTCTAGCATATTCATCACGCTGGTCATTGAGAAACTGGAGGTGACAGCAACAGAGCAGCCATCAGCCGTTTTCGGTATTGAAATCTTCGGGGTAGAGTTTTTCGATTGATTCATTGATGTCTGCTTTACAGAGATACTTTTCTAGGAGTGGCTGAGACATGAAATATTCGGGAGATACATCGTCTTCCAAAATATCCTCAACCGTTGTCTCTAACTTAATGGGTGAAGGGAAGTGATACTCTGGGTTCGGCTCGTCCTCCGTTCTGAGGATAGAGATAACAAAGATGCGCTCACGATTCTGAGGGATTCCGTAATCTTTTGCATTCAGTACCTTGTAGAAGGAAGTGTAGCCGTAGGAGTCGAGGTCTCGGATATACTGAAAGAAGTACTTTCTCATTGTCTTTGAGAGAAGACCCTTCACATTCTCCAGCATCACGTACTTGGGTTTCTTTACTGCCAGCATTCTCTTCTCCTGAAATATAAGGGATGAGCGTGTGCCGCTGCCTTCCTCTGCTCCTTGTCGAAGTCCTGCGTTGGAAAAGTCTTGGCAGGGAGAAGACCAACTGATGAAGTCGAAGTCGGGAACCTCATTCCAGTCTATCCTTGTCACGTCTCCGAAGTTCGGGATTTCTCTTCCGTGAAGGAGTCCGTAGGCTTGGATGGCGGAAGGTTCTATCTCGGAGTAGCCCACTACCCTGAAGTCGAACTCAGGATGCTTTTCTTTGAGGTATTTGAAGGCTAGGCTCTGACTGCCATATCCTGCAAAGGCCTCAAAGACTCGGAGTGGATTCTGCTTGTTGTACTTACTGATTTGTATCATTGTGGTAAATGGTTTCGTAGATGTTACGGATTCCACTGGATGCCCAATCGTTCCATCGTTCCGTTGTCACGATATATCTCCAATGGGATTCTGCATGAACTTTGTGGGTTATTCTTTAGAACTTCAATCATTCCGTAGATGCGCTGACGAAGTTTATTGTCCTGTGCATCTTCTGTAAGATTCTGCAATTCATCTTTCGTTCTAGCGATTAGCTGACTCATTTCAGAAGGCTTCTCATTTATGGCTGCTGGCGGTGGTGCTGCTCCGATGATTTCATCTTCCCATCCTCGCTGGTTGAGGAAGGTTTGGAAGTTCTTTCTGTACTGCTTGTCGGGTTGGGAGAGTACATAGAGAGGAATGTACTCTATAGCTGCCTTTCGGTCTTTCTGACTCATAGAGTTCCACTTCTTTTCCAGCTTAGTCTTGCAGCCAACCTTCTTCTCGTACAAGTTCCATGCTCGCTCAAAGGTATATTCGTCTTTGGCTTCCTTTGGTGGAGTAGTTACCTTATATCCATTATCTTCTAGAAGTTGGATGGCTTCCTTTATTTTTGCTACAAATTCTTTTTCCATCAATAACATATACATCTGTCATAGTTCACCATTTAAATAATTGTCGATTGCTTGGATAAATTCATCTAAAGAACGAATGATGATGTACTTGCCACCATGTCGTTCTACTTCATGCTGGAATACTCTCTGTTCTGGTTCCTGCTGTCCTTTGAGTGTTTTATTTTCAATACAGAGGAAACCGTACTGGGAGGTGCGTTTCAGGAGCAGCATATCTGATACTCCAGCCTTCATGCCTTCCTCTTTCAGCCATGCGGCTTGTCGGGAGGTTCGCTTGCCACCATTGGGAACGGCAAAGAAGACTCCTTCGAGGTCAGGATATACCCCACGGATATACCTGACCTCTGCGGCTTGCAAGTTGTGCTCATCATAGGATGAACGCTTGCGTATCTTCTTGCCTTCCTGCTGTAGCTTTGCCTTGATTTCAGCGTAGCTTGCCATTACCAGTCGGTTGAGAAAAGGTCGTTGAGAGAATCTTCACCCATCAAGCGGATGGCTTCGTTTACAAGGCATTCACTCTTAAAGTAAACAATTCCATCATTATCTGAGTAACTAAACATAGCTTTATATTCTCCATTTCGTTTTTTGGCGATATACCAATTTTGAGTAGCATCTGTTAAGTTAGGTTGCCACCCCTTACTTGATATACTTGGCGATGTTCTGCAACTTGTTGAAAGCAATCATGCGCTTTGCCTGAGCAATAGATGTGCAGTTGTCGAAGTCGTTGTAATTTGAAGAAGTCATTACCCATGATGAAACCTTGTTACTTTCATCAAGGTAGTACGCATCCTTGTTATAGAACAAATCCTTGCAAATATCATCATAAGTGATAGGCTTGCCTTCCTTATCATCAGGAGTCTTCTTCTCGTCTCCTTCAATCTTCTTGCGAATCATCGGCTTGCCATCCTCGCTGATGAAGACTTGAAGGTTGTCAGGAATAGGAAGTTCTACGGCTGTACCATCCGTAGGGATAGTGCATTTGGTGAGACTCGCCTTTCCGTTATTGATGTTGGTAACGTCCTGATTGCTGATGCCTTCTGCATGAATATCAGGAGTCTCTTCCTCGGCATTCTCTGCCATCTTCTTTGCAATCATATCTACTCCTTTGCCAAGGAGTGCTCCGAAAAGCATTGATGCAAACTTACTTGCTTCTTCGTTACCATTGTTGCGCTGACGATTACGTCTGTTGTTGCGCTTTGTCGTTTCTACGTGTCATATCAACTATAATTTTGTAAAATGTTATTAAACTCGTCTTCTGTAATACAATTAGCCATGAGAATGGTTAGGATGGTATCAAGACATCTACTATATACTTCATTGAAGGCTGGCTCATCCATCTTGGCGAAGGAGATAGACTTGGCTCTTTCCAAGAACTTCTGTCCGTTGAGGTCGTAAAGCGGTTCGCTGAATCCTGATGTTATCAGCAGTTGCTCACGGAATGTGTCTATAGAACGTAGGTTTGTGCGCTGCTGCTCGGTTAGACAATCCCATGCTGCTCTGATAAGGGAGAAGAACTTGCGGTGAAACTTAATGTTCCTTGGTCGAACTATGTTCGCCTTGACGATGGAACCAACCTTTATCATTTTCATTTCCTCGTAATCATCATCCGTGTAGGGGCGAAGACCAGTGGAGGTTCTTACTAGATGGAGTTTCCATACCTTATATAGTTAATGATTAGAATGGGAGTCCACTTTTCTGCTGACCACCTGCAAATTGAATGTTCTGCTGAATAGGTTGACCGCTTGCATTAACCTGAGGGGGAAAAGTCTGCATCTGCTGCTGGATAGGTGCTGGCTGAGGTGGATAGTTGGCTGCTTGCTGCTGAGGAACCTGACCTATCTGGCTCTGTACCATCTGTCCCTGCTGCTGACCATTTGGTCGCTCTACCTTCCAACAATCCAACTGATTGAACCATCGTCCGTCTCTAGACTGATGCGCCTTCAATCCGATGTTTGCGGTGATGATTTCACCTACCTGAATGCCGAACTGCTGAATCTTATCAGAACCGTAAACTTGGATAACGGCTCTTGAAGGGTACTGCTGGTTCAACTCTTCAATCACAAACTCTTGGGAACTCCATTGGGTTCCGTTTTGGGAAGTTCCCATTTGAACTTGCCCAGCTGCAATAATCTTGCCTGTAAACTTTACGTTCATATCTATACTTAATTAAGTTTGATTCTTAATGATGGCTTTGTTTCCGTTTCCTTTAGATAGTGCTCATAATGGTCAGGCTCCGTGTCCTTGAAAAGCTTCGTATCGAAGGTCTTCTTGGTGGTAGCTGCCACATAAGAGTAAGAACCGATGTTGGTCTTGATGGATTTCTGCTTGTTGGCTTCCATCATCTTCATCATCTGCTCCTTTAAATCGTCCTGCTTGATTTTCAGGGCATCCATACGAGCGGTGATAAGTCTGTATTCCTGCTCTAGTGCCGAGAATTGTTCGGGAACCTCCACCTTATATTGATAGTCGGTATCATCTGCGAGATAAGCGTTGATTAAATCGTCAATCTGATAATCAGCTACCCTAGGTAGCGGCTGGAACTTGCTCTGTCCGTTCTTGAACCACATGCAAACAATCTCCTTCACCTTCAAGTCGGGATTTTGCTCCTCGAACCATTTGGCATAGATGGATAACTGGAGAGAAACGTTGTCGTAGTGGAGGGTGGAGGTGGTCTTGTAATCGACCAGATAGATGTTGCCTTCATTGTCGGCAAAGATTCCGTCAATGGCAGAAGCGAAGTTCTCGCCATCTGTAACTAGATACTCGGATGCTACATAGTGTAAATCGTATGCGACTAACATACTATGGAAGGCAAGAAGCTCTTCCGTAGGGTTCGGGTATTGTTTGAGGTCTGCATCGAAGATGGAACAGAAGGTTTCAAACGTATTGTGGATAAGTCCTCCTCGCTCTGCTGCCTTCATCAATACTGATTCAGGAATGTTCTTGTAGGTGTCGGGGAAGGCTTTCTTGATGAGCGTTCCAGTTACTCCTTTCAGTTCCTTCTTGCCGATGAAGTACTGATGAGATTCTTCAATGAATGTGACTCTTGGCACATTCAGGGTAATTTTCTTTATTTCTGCTGTCATATTATTGTAATCCTAATTCTTTCTTCTTGGCTGATACTGCTTGCATGAACTGAGGGATGGCGGTGAGCGGCTTGTATGTCTGAACTACCCATACCAGATTGTTCTTGTTGACACATCTGCTCAGGTATGCCAATCCTTCGTTCAAGTCATTGGTGTGATACTGGGGTGTTGCTGGCTGCTGGGCTGGTGCTACCTGAGCGGCTTGCTGCTGCGCTTCCTGATGCTGCACATCGTTTGTTGCATCTGAATCAGCATTATCATCAATGGCAAAGAGACCATTGAGGGCATACTTTCGGGCGTATGAGGATGATGCTCCAGTAATCTGACTGCCATCCATGCCCTTCTTGGTTTCCTCTTCTCTTGCCCATCCAGTAGATGTTTCACACTCGCCCTTCTCGTTCTTGATTGTGGCGGTTGCTTTCACGTAGATGCGGTTGCCTACCAAGACAATATCATCGGTGATGATGAGTGTACATTTCTGCTTGGCGAGTAAAGGCTTGACAGCTTCAAGGATGTCTTCTGCCTTGCGGTACTTGTAGCCACCGAACTTGTTGAACTGAGTCTTCGGGGCTTTCAGTTCTGACTGAATCGAGATAAGTTCTTTCATATCTTATATGTATTTAAGTTGTTATTGATACTTCCATTCATAGTGGCTGCATCGGTAGCCACCATCTGGATTCCTCTTCGGATTGTCACACATGGTCGAGAAGAGACAATCGTGACAACTGCTTGCTTTGTATCTCATATTTATGGTTTGAAATGTTCAAATTAAAACCCCCACGATTCTCACGAATGGTGGGGGCGAGTGTTCATTATTTTAATATAACCTGAGCGGTCGCTACCGCAGATTGCTAATGTAATTTGTATGGTAAATTTTAATATGTCAATATTTGCAATTTCTTTTAGAAAAGGAGGGGCTGCTAAATGTAATGAGAAAACAGCCACCTCCGTGGAGCGACCTCTATACAACTTGGCGGATGCTGAATCGCTCCTTGGTTCCCTTCTGCATTTATGGAGGCTTAGGACTCCCAGCACTAGTAATCGCACATATTGTGATATATCTAAATTTTTACGAACAACGACCTATTTACCAATATGAATAATAAAAGAAAGCCAACGTGCTGGCTGCATTAGAACCGATTTGTAGTTGTGCGCTTCTACCTTTCTGCTACCTTATCTTTAAGGGTCACGGCATGAGGTCTGCATCTTCACAAGTGAACTCCAAGCGTTCCAAATTCCACCCAGTGGGTGTATGTATTAACTTGCCACTTCCACGTCTAAGCATCATCTGTGGTTAATGATGCTCCTTTTGGGTACGTGTACCTCTCTAGGAAGGTTTATCCTATCCGATATAAAGCCTTGGAATCGGGCTATATGGGGCGCAAGGTGGGACTCGAACCCACGACCTCGAAGGGGATGAACCTTCATACTCTACCATCTGAGTTACTTGCGCTTTCAATCAATAATCTAACTAACTTAAAAACATAGTGAGTAAAAATGGCTATTACTTACCCTTGTATCTACTTGCCTACTTCCTTGAAGTATGAGCGGATTTCGTTTATCAATAATAAAAATGCGACAATAGATGCCACGAACATAATATCTGAGAACATAAGTTTGTCTGTTTAATGGGTTACACAATAGGCTGCTGCCTCTGATTCTATCTCTGCCATACTCTTGCTGCGGTTCTGCATCATCCAGTCTTCCAACTCGCTCTTCTTGAAGTAGAGTAGGTTGATATTTGGCTTGTAGCAGGGGAGTATATGCTTTCTGACGTTTTCTCTCACTCCTCGAACCGTCATGCCTAGTATGATTGCAGCTTCCTTAATGTTGAGCACATTCTTTGCAGCAATCAGCGAATACTGCTCGATGCGGTCTAGCTGCTCCTTAATCTCTGGGTCTATCATATCAGCTGAATTTGAGGGTTTTTTGACTGGCACTAGCTGCCTTGGCTGGCTCTGTTCCACCAGTGCCCTTATCGCTGGGAGTGTTCTCCTGCTCTATCAAGGGGAGAATGCCCTTCGCTTTGAGTGATTCATAAAGGAAGATTCTTCCCTTGGTTGTCCACTCGGTGTTGTACTTCACATCGTGCCGACCATCACTCCTTAGTATATCTACTGCCCTGCTATGAACGTAGCCGCCAGTAAGGAACTTTCCGTACAATATCCACTGACCTCGAACCTTGTGCTGAATCTTCATTGCTTCCAGTTCTTTATTCAGTTTCATGGCACTCATTCCGTAGTCTTGGGCTATCTGGGTGACGGTCTATTGTGGCTGTACTCTGCAAGATTTGGTCGTAGTAGCTGACCTTTGGCAGCATTTCAGTAATCTTGTTGCCCAGTTCCAAGTTCTCCTTGCTGATAGTGAGGATGGTTGCTTGCTGCTGCTTGTTCTCCAAAGCTAGCTGCTGTTTACTCCTCCTCAGCCTTGACCAGAGATTTAAGGGCTTCGAGATAGTTCTGAGGGACGGATGGCTTTTGATGTTGCTCCTCCAGTTCCTTCCATCGTTTTATCAACTTGGCTCTCGCTTCATCGTTGAACTTGGTAGCGATGTAAAGACACTCTTCTTTGTTGAGGGAGAAGTAAGGTCTCATCTTGTGACCACCATTACTAATCTCTATCTCTTCTTGCATCAGCGCAAATTTGCGCTCTTGCACTTTTTCCCAAGCTGGCTCCATGTTTCGGATGGCTCTCATTATATCTTTGTGAGCCTTGCCAGTAATCTCTGCAATCTGTAGTGATGTCATTCTGTCACCATCTACAATAGTTGAAATTTCATTCATAGGATTCCTCCTTCTTTATTATTAGTAGAACAAAACCTTATCGGTCTCAACTCCTCCGAACTCATTCAAAGCAGCTTGCCTGATGTCTTCGGATTGCTTGCTCTGGCTCCTAAAACTTAGAGCGTTGTATATTGTTTCCCTTCGGCAACCATACCGCTCAGCAAGTTTTTTACCCACTTTAGGTGGAACCTTGATAATTTTTATCTTTTTTACTTGCATATCTTAATTTTTTATTGTACTTTTGCTTTTAAATATATAGCAACTTGTTATTAACGAGTGCAAAGTTAGTCATTTCTTGCTAATCTGCCAAATTTTTAGCAAGAAATTATTAACCGATTATGAATTATTAAGTATGGTTTATAAATGTAAAATGTATGGAAGTGACTATTTTTCAGCGTATTAAGCTGATTTTGGAGGATAAGCAAGTATCGGTTAACGCTTTATCAAAGTTAGTCGATATGTCTCAAACTACCCTTAATACTCAGTTGAAGGGTGAGCGTGCTTTATCGGCGAATGTTGTTGCAAAGGTACTTATAGCCTTTCCTGACGTGTCTGCTGAATGGTTGATGCGTGGGGTAGGTACTATGTATAGTAATCAAGATGCAGATGATTCATCTTATATGGTGGCTGAGACTCCTCATCGTGAAGAACCTAAGATAGAAGAGTCTCATCAGGATGATTCTGTCTGGAAGGCAAAGTACGAAGAGTTAGAGAAACGCTACGACCAGCTACTATCCATCTTGGGCGGTTGCATGAGAAAAGCAAATGTCGGATAATTAAAATGTGGTAGGTATGGAGTTTCTTCATATAATAGTTATGTTTGCATCCATCTTATTGGTTACTGGATGGATGATAGGGGTTTGTGATGCTCTCTTTAAGGGGAGGCTCTTTAACTGGCTATGTGAAAAGAAGTGGATGGTTGTTCCTATTGGTGTATTGCTACTTATATTCATCGCAAGAGTATGGTATATCGTGCTATTCGATATTCAAGATATTGTTAACTACATCTTTGGGTTGTGTGGTTGCACTCCTATAGATTTGAAAACCTTTGGATGATGGTGTATATATTAGTTATAATAATGATTCTGTCTTTGTCGGCTATATTAATATGGTCTATTCTTCAAAGTTCTAAGGAGGAAAATGCAAAGCGTGACAAGGAATTTATTGATAGAATAAGAAAGAGTGCTTTAGAGCGCAAACCTTCTATCTGTATTGAGGTTGATGGATGCAAAATAATGCTGAAAGAAGATTTCATAAAACGAGAGTGGAATAAGACTGGAGAAGGAGGAATACCTATCCGTGGTCAATATGAATCAGCAACGCATTTCCTGAAACGTGTTGACGAATATCGCAAAATGAAGGCTGAGCAGAAAAGGCGTTATGATGAGTTAACTCGTAAGCAGCAGTCAATACTGGATAAAAACAAGCGAACTCCATTACCGAAGTCCGAGTATGAAGCTGATGAAATAAAGAAGAACTACAATGGAGAAAAATAATTTTCCCAACTAGGAAAAATATTTTCCCAACTATAAAAATAAAATTATGCCAAAAGAAATTATTTATGTGTTTGTGGCATTCATAGTAATAGCTGCAATTTATTTTATGTATTCCTCATTGAGGGTTAACCGAAAAGAAGGTGATTCTTCAAGTGTTAAGGATGATAGCAAGAAGGTTGCTAAGATGGTATTTAGATATGTTGCCATTGCGATTACCTTTGTTGTCTGTATGATAGTTTTGGTTGCCATTGAATCCCAGTTCATGGAGCCTAATAAAGGCTTTATCTGTGGAGACTTTGTTGTATCAGCCATCGCTGCTAGCTTTGTTGGTAGCTTTCTGAAAAAGAAACTTGGTTTATAATGGCAGAAATAACTAACGAACAGAAGTTGTATGTGCTGCTGAAATATAAGAAAGAGCGGACGAAGAAGGAAGAGAAGATTCTTTCTATATTAAATGAGAAAGCAAATCTAGGCTCTGCTGATTTGGAGAAAGCGGACAAAGAATGCTGTAATCAAAAGTGGCTAAGCGTAGTTCACGTAGTAGAAGAATTGGGTTATACAACAAAGTACTCTCACAGAATAGAACTATCTGAGTCTGGTGAATCTCAGATAGAAAAGTTCTGGAGAGAATCTAAGTATAACCCTGATAATGTTTGGAAGAATAGGGCGGTTAGATGGATTCCAGTAGTTGCGGCAATAGTTGCTATATTGTGCAACCTCGAATGGATATGGTCATTAATAAAAGGCTTAGTAGGATTACTATCCAATTTAGACCTCGTTTTATCTCTTTTACATCGTCTTCTTTCATAAGCCAATCATTTAAAAGTTTATGAGGCAAAGTTACGCTTTTCTCCTGAGAATCAGAAGCAAATTACATAGTTTAACTTTTAGTCTCTGCAAAGTTTGCAGCAAACGTTGCAAAACCTTGCAGAGACTAAGAGTTGGTACGGAGAGGGTACGGAGTTGATACGGAGCGGGTCTAGTCCTTGTCGAAGAACTTATCAATGAGTCCCATTGCGTCATTCTTCTTCTTATCTATAATCTTAGCGTATATCTCGGTGGTGGCTATTCTTGTATGCCCCATCAACTTGCTGGTGGTGTAGATGTCTGCTCCCAGTGTAAGCATCATGGTTCCGAAGGTATGCCTTGCAGTATGGAAGGTGATGTCCTTCTTGATGCCAGCGTTCGCTGCCCATACCTTGATATGAGTGAGAACCGTCTGTTCGCATCCCATACCATTGAAGATGAACTCGTTTCCGTCCTGCTCAGGCAACCATTCTATAGCCTTGCCTGACAGATTGTAGGAAACCATCTTGTTAGTCTTCTTCTGTATGATAGAAAGATGCCATGACTTGGTTCCGTCCTCGTTGGTCACTTCCCTGATGTCCGACCATTTCAGTCTCCTGATGTCCGAGATACGCAAACCGCAAAAGCAGGAGAACATGAATGCCTGCTTGATAACTGGAACCTTGCATTCTGTTTCAGCCAGTTTCTTCACCTCCTCAATATCCAAGAAGACCCTGCTCGTTTCGGGTTTCTTCGGTTTCTCACGCTTATCCACCTCGCTGAATGGATTCTTGTATATCATTCCACCTTTCACGGCTCTGCTGAGCATTTCATTAAGGTGGTTGCAGTACATAATCTTGGTATAGCTGGAAAGCGGCTCTCCATTGCTCTTCTTGGTGTTGTTCAGGAACTCAATGAATCCCACACAATACTTCTTGTCAATGCTGGATAGCTTGATGTTGTCTCCCTTGTAGGCGATGAGTTGCTTTCGGGTACATTCTATCTGTGCTGCGATGCGGCTTGGAGACTGCGATGTCTTCATCTTATAAGCCTTGAAGTTGTCTATCCAGTCCATGAGCTTCATCTTGCTCTTGACAGATATGATACCCGAAATGCTGTTCTTGATGTCCAGTACTCTCTGAGCCTTGATAACATTGGCGGTAGCCATAGTTTCAGCATTCTTTCTTCTTGCTTCTGCCTTACCTCTACCCACCTCTGGTACGATGTAGAGTTTCAGAAACTCATAGGTTCTTTTGCCATCCTTGTATATGTCCAGATAGACACTCTTGTTTCCGTTGGCAAGTTCCTTGAATCTGATAGTGACAGGTTCCTTTTCGATTGTTTTCTTCCTTTTCCATAAGCCTTTGTTTTATAAATCTGCTGCAAAGATAAGCAATTTTTTTGTTACTCGCAAGTTTTTGGTAACAAAATAGTAACAAAACTAACACGTATCAAATGTATAGGTAATGTATATCCTGCTTACGGAAAATTAATTTTCCGCAAAGATAAAGGGCTGATAATTAGAAGCTTGGATATACATTTGATATACATTTGGTGACAGATGGTTTAATTTGGGCTATTTACTATCTTTATTATTCCAATGTGATTTATTTTGCTGGTTAAATACTTGATTTATAGATAGTTATTAGATTTGTTGCTTTTGACGAGTAACAAAATAGCAACAATGAAGTGTTAATCTTTGCAAAGTAACCAACTTACCTACAACAAAGATACGAATTAAATCTTATTCACAATTAGTTTTTAAAAAGACTTTAACTTATATTAACATTGTGTCGTTTCGTATATCTAATGTATATCTATTTCCCTAAAAATCCAATTTCATTTACATTTAATAAATTTTAGCATTTGGCGGTTTCAAAAAAAGCTTCTATCTTTGCATCGTTAAAGTTGCAGATTGACAGATTAAGGTAGTCCTCCTTTCCAGCGCAAGCTGTTTAGATATGAGTCCCCAAGTTCTTGCTGCAACCAAGACTTAGGGGACTCTTTTTTGTTCCCTGAGTTTAATGACAAGACATACGAGGTTCAATCCGTGCAGTCCTCTTCGGAATTATCGACCGATATATAAAACTGCTCAGTCTAGTAGAATATATCCATGTAGGTAAACCCTGCTCTGTCCCATCCATTGACAACAGGTGCCCATCTGCCGAAAGGCACTACCCCTACATAGATGAATCAAACAAAGTGGGTAACTTTGTTCTATGTAGGCTTTGGTAGGGAATAATCTACTGCTTATAGTAGTTGATAATTAAATAAAGATTTTCCTTATTGCTGCCCTCTCCCTTAGGGGATGGGTAAAGAATGGATAGTATATATTGTTGAACTAGTAAAATTTTGGCTTATGGAAAAGGAAGAAAGAGTCATAGTAGATTATGATAAATATCAGGAGTTGCTTGCAAAAGCAAACATGAATGAAAAATATATCGAAGATATAAAGTCTAAACTTTCGGAAGAGTACGAAAATAAAATTCGTGATTTTGAAAATCAGTCACATGAATCTTTTAATTGAAGGTTTACGTGCAGGAATATCTTTGTCGCATAGTGAAGCTGCAAGAACGATACGTAAAGAATTGTTGGAGAATTTGGATTCTATTCTTGAAAATGTTCCTGCTTTGTCTTTTTGGAGTTATATTACTGGCGAGGCAAATAGTCTTTTCTGTTTAAGATTACGAGAGGAGATAGATGAGACTATAAAAAATAGTATCAGAAATATGTGTAGATAATGAAGATAGAGTCAATCAGTTGTCAAGTCAGAACTGCTCGCAAGCAGCATCTATGTGAGTTGTGCCTTTGCCCTATTCATAAGGTTGAGGAGTATGGGTATGAGGTCTTGAAGGTAGATGGCAAGATAGAAGCTCATAAGCGGCTTCTGGAATGTGACGAGTTGACCGCCAAGGATGAGTTTCAGACGGAAGACTACGGCTTGCGCTATACTTCCGAGACCTTCTATAGAGCGGTGTACGATTACATTCACCTGCATCATAATGGTGAGGATGATTGGGCTGGCTCTATGTTTAACAGAGTGATTAAGATATTGAATGAGTTGAATGCTTATCAATATATTGATTTAGGAAAATATGAAATTTAATAATTTTTGCTTATGGAACTGGATATGTTGATTAGATGTGCCCTGAGTGACGCTAAGTGGTTAATTTGTAAGGGTGGCACGGATAGGGCAGAAATCTTAAACCGTGTGCTTAGAAATATTGACTATGCCTTGAAGGAACTGGATGGGGTTGACCTCATTAACCTCAACAAGGTATGGCATCAGGCGAAAGATGTTATGCCACCACGCATTTATGGTGGCAATCATGCAGACTTGCTGTGTGTGCATCAGTTCAAGCCTAATTCTCATCCTCACCTTACTCACGAAGAGAACTGCCCTGAGTTTGAGGAGTATCTTAAAGCGAGTCCGAATGACTGGTGGTGTAGAACTGGTGATTTGCTCAAAAAGGAACATCGTGAACTTTATTGGAGATAGATATTATTAATATAAATAGTTAAGATTATGAGTGAATTATATTGGTTAAATGTTTTGGGCAACTTACATAGTTGTGGTGAATTTGTCGTTTTTGCGTCTGTTCTAGTGTTACTTGGTTTGGGTATATGGGCAATTACGTTCGGTTCTGAGTATGATGAACCTTTTAAAAAGATAAAAAGAAAGGTTAAGTGTTCTATATATGCTTTGGTGTTTGGAACAACTATTTGTGTATTCATCCCTTCGACAAAAAATCTGCTTGTCATCTATGGGGTAGGTGGCACTATTGATTATATCAAAGAAAACAAGGATGCTAATAAAATTCCAGATAAGTGCATTAAGGCTCTTGATAAGTATCTTGATGATGCGTTGAAGGAAGATACAGACAAAGATAAGGAGTAATTATGGTATCAGAATCAGCTAGATATTATCATAATCACCCAGCAGCTAGGGAGCGCAAGAAAAAATACGATACTCGCTTCGAGTCTTCTCCTACCCAGAAGGCTAAGCGTAGGGAGTTGGCTCGGCACAATGCTGCACATGATAAGAAGTATGGGGCAGCTTCTCGCAAGGGCATGGATGCTAGCCATACCAAGGCAGGAATCAGGTATAAGCCATCATCGGTGAATCGTGGTTCCAAGACGGATATGGCTGGGGATAGAAGGGCTAGAGGCGGTCGCTGATAGTCAATAAAAAAGAATAGGGAGTGCTCACGCATTCCCTATTTTGTTATCCTAACAATCTTATAAACCTTAAACCTAAAACCTATGAAAAAACAATCGTTCTTCTTAATTATGATAAATTCAATTTAACCTTCCTCTTCCGACATCTGTCTTAACTTCTCGGTGAGGGCATTGTGTACCTCACGCTTATCGTCAAGAGTAACGGTCTGTAGCTTAGGGCAGTTGAACTCCAAAATCTTGATGAAGGTCGCAACCTTATCCTTTGGCTCGCATTTGTACCAAGCTGCCATGAAGTCTTCCCAAGCCTCTCTAGAAAAGTCGGCACACAGCTCACGAAACTCCTTGGTGATAGGAGACTCGTACCCTTTCTGCTTTCCTCCAGTCTTCGGTCTTCCTTTTTCGAACTGACCTTTTGAATTTCTGTCTGCTGCCATTGTCTTAACTATTTTGGTGCAAAGATAGCAATTATTCGGCAAACGGAAACTTTATCCGTTAACTTACCTACCCAAATAAACGGATAAAATACGAATCTCGGATGGTATTTGTATCTTTGCCACATTATTAATAATTAATATACATATATATGTTAGGAACTTTAATCGGGGCAGGACTGGGTCTTGCAAGCAGTATCGCTGGCGGTATAGCTAACCGCAAGGCGAGACAGAAGCAGGAGCAGATGATTGCCCAGCAACAGAAAGAAAATCAGGCGTGGTATGATAGGAAGTACAAATGAAGACCCTACCAAGCGTGCCGATACCGTGCGCTTGCTCACTCAGATGCAGGAGCAGATTAAGAACCGCAACAAGGCTGCCAAGGGTAGACAGGCGGTGATGGGTGGTACGGAAGACTCCACTACTGCGGTGAAGGAGGCAAACAACAAGACTCTTGCTGATACTACGTCACAGATTGTGGCTGCAAACGATGCCCGAAAGGATAACATCGAGCAGCAGTATATGGCAAGAAAGGGTCAGTTGCAGGGGCAGCAGATGGGGCTTGAAGCTGAGAAGGCTGCTGATACTGCCAATGCCGTGGCTGGTGTGGCTGGTACTGCTGCCAACATCGCTGCATCGCTTGATAGTGGTGCTGGTAAAAGTAAAGTGGCTAGACCAAGTGTTGCATCGCCTACTGCTACGGATATGGCTAAGTTGGATGCCAAGGTGGGGGCTGTGCCTACCCAGCAGCAAGTAGCGAGTGATTTGAACAATATGATTGGTGACAATGCGCCAAAGAAGATTAAAGCATAAGCCTATGAAAGCATCAGATATGTTACGAAACAACAATGGCTTGAAGACTACACAGAGTGTACTCAACAAGCAACAGAGCGGTGTGGATGCGGCACAGAAGGTGGTACAGACTCAGGCTCCCGTCTTCACCCAGCAACAACTGGATGCGGCTGGCAAGAAGGTTGACCAGATGAATGCTGCTACACCTCAGAATGAAACCCCTGCAATGAAGGCAGCTAGAGAGAAGACTATCGCTACTCAGCAAGCCATCGCCAATGGGGTAGATGTGAATCAGGGTGCTCCTAGTGATGAGGAGGATAAACCATCCGTCCCTATCGTGAAGAAGGAGGAGTCGAAACCTCAGTCTAAGCAGTTGTCTTATGCAGACATGTATAAGATACTGAATCCTGAACATCAGGAGACCGCTGAGCAGAGGGCGAACAGAGAGAAGAAGGAGCGTACCAAGGCTCGTATCGCTGCTCTGGGTGATGGTCTCCGTGCGCTTAGCAATATCTACTTTGCTACCAAAGGAGCCAAGGTAGTACACAATCCTGAGTCGGATATGACTAAGGCGGTGAATAAACGCAAGGCATATATGGATGAGCAGAGAGAGAAGAATCGGGCGGCATGGCTGGCTGGGTATCAGAGGGCACTCGCTCTTGATGAGGAAGCTCGCAAGAACAACCTGACTCTAGCTGAGCAGATGAGGTATCACGATATGCAGAACGACATCAACAAGGTGAAGGCTGACCAAGGGCAGCAGAGAATCAATCAGAATCAGCAGAAAATTGACTTGTCGAAGTTGAAATATACCAATGATGCAGAGTATAAAGATAATCAGTTGAAGATTAAGAAGATGCTTGCAGACGGACAGATAAGCCATTGGGCTGCTCAGGATGCACTCGCAAGACTTCGTGAAGGAAGAATTGCTAACAAGGCTCAGAAATCATCTGGTGGTAATCAAACTACTGCTGGATATTGGTATGAGTACTACGACCTGATGGACACTCCTGAGGGGCAGAAAAAGATTAATGAAATCAAACGGAAGTTGAGAATCAAGAATGTTACTCAGACAAACGTGAGATACATCATGGATAGGTTGAAGGGCAGGAGAAGTTCTACTGGAGGTGGCGGTGCATCATCGGGTGGTGGTAAGCATACGACACATAAGGCTGGCGGTTCTTCTTCGGCTGGTGGCAAGAAGAAAACTGGCGTGAAGTGGTAACAGAGTTGGTAACAAGAATTTGGTAACAAACAAATATATATATCATGGCAGAAAGACCATTATACACTTTATACAAGAATCTGAAAGCACAGAACTATGATGTGCCTGATGATTACAATAAGTTTGAGAGTGCTCTTACAAGAGACGGAAAGGGTGGTGCGGATAACAGACACGCTATCTATGAGAACTTGAAGGCTCAGAACTTTGATGTTCCTGATACCTATGAGCGGTTTTATTTGGCACTCTTTGAACCACGTAGTAAGACTTCATCCAGAGCGAAGGGTGGTAGCGTTCCAATGACTGCTGCTGACCGTGCTCGTTACTTGGCTGGGGCACAAGCTATCTCGGCTAGTGCTCAGCAGACAATGGATAATGCTGGCAGATACAACAGACTGAAACAACGCAAGCTGAAACAGCAGAAGGATTTCGGTCGTGTGAACTTGGGTACACACCAGACTCCTTATGGTGGTGATGCCAACAATGTGGTGAAGGATGATTTCGCTTACAATCCTGAGACTGGTAAGGCTGGGGTATACGTGACCTCGGATAATGAGAATGCTTATACTCAGAATGATGCTGAGCAGAAACAAGCCATCCTTGACCAGCAGAACAATGCTTATCAGCAAGCGGTAAACGCTGGCGAGATTCCATCCGTCTTTGATGTGCGTGACAAGAATGGCAACTATGACTTGCAGGAGAACATCGGAAAGAATGGAACCTACCTTACTGAGGAAGGTGCTCAAAAGCAGTTTGACAAGAAACTGGCTGATGCCTATGCCCGAAAGAAGGAGAGTTGAAGCTGCTATAGCGGAAGACCATCGTCTGCATGGTAATCCCCTGCTCTCTTATGGTGCTAGCATCGGTGGTAGCAATGGCAGAACTGCCGAGCAGAATGACTATAGCAATAAGTTGGCAACCTCGTCTCGCTTTGGTCAACCAGCAGATTGGTGCGTTGGAAGCGGTGAAACAATATCCTACAAGTAGCTGGGGTGAGGATGCTTTGAAGGCTCTTGATAATACTGCCTTTACTGCTAAGACTTGGGATTTCGGTTTGACTGACTTCGCCACGATGGGGCAGATGGAACGTATCAAGACCAAGATGGATAACAACATTCCTCTGTCGGGTTCGGATAAGATGCTCCTGAAGAGTAAACTGGGTGCGGATGCTGCTGCGGCTCTTGAAGACGAGAAGATGGGTAACATCTATCGTTGGACGAAGATTGCTGGTCAGTCTCTTCCATTTATGCTTGACTTTGCTCTGACTGGCGGATTTGGTGGCATTACTAAGGGCATCAGTCGTGGAGCATTGAAGTTTGCTGCTAAGCGTGGCATGGGCAAGGTAAGTGCTGCCATCTTGAAGAATACTGGTATCGTGGCTGGCGATGTTATCGGTTCGTATGCGATGGCTGGAACTGAGCAAGCGTTGAAGACTGGTGCAGACATCATGCAGCGACATCTTGGTAATCTGTATCAGGATGAGAAGGGCGATTATAAGTTTGGCACTTTCGATGAAAATGGAAATCTCCTGCATGAGGGTGGTGAGTCTATGGGTACTGCTCTCTATAAGGGTCTGACCTCTGCCATGGTGGAGAACTACACAGAGAAGTTGTTTGGGCATAACTATGGTATCAAGAAGGGTGCTGTCAACTTCATGGAGAAACATGGCATGAATGCGTCTGCTGAGTTCTTCAAGAATATCGGCAAGAATAGATTTTACAACGATTTAAAGAAGTGGATGGGGAAGTTTGGCTACAATGGATATTTCGAGGAAGTGATGGAGGAGGAGATTGGTATTCCTCTTCATGCTCTATTGGATGGAGATAATAAGTTCTCTGACCTTCTTGATGCTAAACAACAACTCGACATCATTGGCGGTATGGCTATCTCTGTTGGTTCCATGTATGCGATGGGTGCTGGCTCCCGACCAGTGAAGGGCGTGTACAATCGTGCCCAGTACTACCGATTCCGCAATAAGGTGAACGTGGCTGATACTGATGCACAGAACCTTCTTGGCGATAACTGGGCAGACATCAAGGATAAGATTGACAACGCTACCAACGAGCAGATGGGTGGTGTGCTGGCTGGCATCCTTCGTCAGGGAGATACCATGAGTAAGGAGCAGATTAATGCTGCTGTTAACTATGGTGTGAACCTGATGAAGATGCGTGGCTACAATATTGCCAAGACTGCTGAAATGAATGCAAGAGAGATTACCAACGAGCCAACAACTCCTGAGGAGCAGCATCAAACAGATATTGACAACGCTTATTCTGAGGGGCATGATGCTGATGATGCAGACAAGCATGATATTCAGATTCAGCAGGAAGACCAGATGAAGACTCTTGCGGCTGCATTGGGTATCTCTGAGCAGCAGTTGTCTGCCATGAGTGATGATGAACTGGAATCCCTGACTGGTCAGGATGATAAGCTAGACCAAGCTATCTATGACTACCAGTTGTCTTCTGCCCGATACCAAGGTGTGGTTGATGATGCACAAGATAAGGTTGACCTCGCTGCTCATCAGGCAGAACAGAGAGTTGATATGTACACAGACCAAAGTCGAGGTTCCGTCCGTAACGCTACTATCAAAGCATCTGGCGGCTTGGAAGATTATGGTGTGTACATTATCAGTGGTAATATTGCTACTCATGATGATGGCTCTATTGATGTAAGCAATAGCGATGATATGATTCTATATTATGACCCGACAACCAATAGCGTTGAACATGCTGATGCGTTGATGTTCGCTGAACTGGGTGAAGAACTCCCTGCTGATGATGTGAAGACTCAGGCGGTAGCTGATGCTAAGGAGAATGCTATCAAGGAAGTTGCTGGCATTATTGATGGAACCGTTGAAGTTGGCTCCCAGTTTAATGTGACTGATGCTGATGGTTCTGAACATACCTATGAGGTTCTGGCTGATAATGGTGATGGTACTGCCATGATTACGATTGATGGTAACGTGTCAGAGAATCCTTATTCGCTTGCTGACTTGCAGCAGATGAAAGATATGGAAGACCAGAAGAGACTGGAAGCTGCCAAGGCTGAGCGTGAACAGATGGAGAAAGAACGTGCTGCCCAACAGACTCAGGAGACTGAGCAGGCTCAACCTTCATTTGACTTCAATCAGATTCTTAATGATGATGGTAATGTGGTGCTCGTTGATGTGCTTGATGAGGATGGTAACACCAAATATCCTGACTCTAAGTTGTTCCTGATTCGTGATGCTGGTGCCAAGGCTAAGGTGGTTGAGTTGAAGAGTGATGGTACAATCGTACCTCATGCTGTGAACAAAGAAGATGTGGCAACTATCTCTTCTATGTCGCTCGATGAATACAAACAAGCTATGCCTGAATCCTCAATGATAGAGGATAATAGTGGAGAAGAATCTGATGAGGATTCTCAGTTGGCAAATCTCGGTTTGCCTAAAGGTAGTGAAATCTGGATGAGTGGCGATGGTTTCGGAAGACCAAAGGAAAATACTCAATCAAAAGTTGTTGGCATTGATGAGCAGGGTAGTATCATCCTCGAAGATAAGGATGGTAAGACATGGTCTGCATCATTTGATTATATCAACAATCATCGTGAGCTTCCACCTTTGGATGAGAATACAAATATCGTTAATGAGGAGAATAATCAAACGGAATCAAATGCTGAGGAGAATACTCCTGCTCCTGAACAGACTTCTGCCATGACTCTTGAAGATGGAACCATCGTGCCTATGCTGGAGGATGGTAATCCTGACTTCTCGAAGCTGACTGCCGAACAGACTGCTGAGTTGTATGATACTCAGTTTGGTGAGGATGCTGATGGAGTTATCGGTAACTGGGTATCTGAGGCAAAGAAGGGACTTGACAAGGCGAACAATATGGCTGTGAAGGGTAAGAACTTCGTGGAGCAGAAGGCTGCTAAGGATGCCAAGGAGAAAGCGATTGCTGATGCTCAGGCTGCTTATGACTCTGCTATTGCTATCCGTGATGCCTACAACGAGCGACAACTGGCTAAGGTTGAAGATACTGCTGAGGGAAGAAAGAACCTCATTGACAAGGCAAGAAGAAAGTTTGCTCGCTTGAAGAGTGCTGTGAAGGATGATGCTGAGGCTGTATCACAACTCTATAGAGAAACTATCGGTTCTCTCCTTCATCGTCTGTATGATGGTACTGGTATTGACGTGACCGATACTACTCCGCTTACTGCTGAGGAGTATGTGGCTAGCAATCTAGGTGCTCACTCTCTCAACTATGAGGGTAATGAGACAAGCAAGGGTGTTAAGCAGGAAACTGGATTGAGCAGGGAAGACTTTGCTAAGACCCAGTTGCTCGCTGCTGATGGCAAGGGAACCACCATTGATGCGCTCGTTCATAGTCTGTGGGAGAATCGTCCATCCAACCTTGAATCACTCGATACTCAGGATATTCGTAATGCTCTTATCGGTGTACTCAATAGCGGTTTCAAAGCATCGGAAGCAAGAAACTTTGTTGAGAATATTCGCATTGCTCAGGCAGAGAACATACTTGAAGAGCAGAAACGTGCTCAGGAGGATGCAGCCTATGCTGAGCAGCACAAGGCTGAGCCAGAGGCCGAGTTGAAGGCGAAGTCGGATGAAAAGGCTGAGTTGAAGGCGAAGTCAGAGGCGAAGTTGGATAATGAATCGGATAATGAATCTAATGATTTGTCTAATGAATCGGATAATGAGAAGATAAATGACAATATAAATGATAATATAAATATTCCTGAGGATGCTACAGATGAGAATCCTTTAGGCGCAGAGCGTGATGAATCAGACCTTCCTTTCTCTGCTAGAGAGAATGGCAAGCAGCAGACTACTGCCGAGCGTGCTGCTGACGTGGAGAAGAATAAGGTGGATGATATGAAGGTCGTGGACAATATCGTGGGCGAGAAGACTCGCAAGGCTTTCGAGAGATTGGCTAAGATGATGGGTGCTAACATTTCAATGGCAGTACTCTGACAAGTTGGGCAACGGCTGGATTCAGGAGACTAACGGATGCCGATGGCAACGTTCATCGTACCATCTTCATCACCCTTGACTCTTCCATCACGGAAGGTGCTCAGTTTATCTTCGGTCACGAAATGACCCACCAAATCAAGAGCCTGAACCCTGCTGCATACAATGAGTTAACCCAGCTTGTGCTCGATACTTATGGGGCTGATGCCTTCGACAAGGCGGTAGATGAGACCATGAAGAGATATTCCGATGCAGGATTCTCTGGACGTGCTAGAGATTACTACGCTGAGGAGGTTGTGGCTGATGCAGTAGGCGAAATGATTCGTGACTTGAACCTTGCTCATACTCTCGCTATGAAGATGTCTCATCCTCTGCTCGCTGCTATCCATGAGATATTGCAGAAGATTAAGTTGGCATTCTTTGGAACTGAGTATAGCGATGTGACCAAGAACATCATCCGCTCCATCGAACAAGCCTACGTGAAGACTGCCAAGGGCGAAGTAACAAACTCTGAGACTGGCGAAGATGTGTCCTTCTCTCTCCGTCAAAAGCCTGAGCCTAAGAAGAAGGGTATCGGCTACAAGGTATTCGTGTTGAAGGATGGCAAACTCTATCCACCTATGGTAGCGAACCCTGATGGTGCAGCTACCCCAGTTGGTGTATGGCTCGATGCTGATGCGGCTCCTATTGCAGGAGAAAGCAAGACTGGCAGACCTCAGGTTAAGCAGGGTGGCAAGGGAACACAAGGCGGTAGCGGTAAGCTAGCCTATAGACCAGGCTGGCATCTTGGTGTCGTGCCTTACGCTATCCAGTTCAACCGCAAGGATGCTGAGGGCAATAAGACTCTCTTCCCTAAGAACTTCGTGTTCGCTGAGGTGGAGTATGCTGCTGATGTAGATTATCAGGAGGAAGCTCGCCAAGAAGGTATCAATCCATCGGGCAAGTATCAGCATTCATTGGCTGGCTTGAAACATTTGCCTACTGATGGCTATTATATGTATCGTACCAACCCGAACCCAGAGACTGACCCTTGGGTGATTACTGGTGCGATGAAGGTGAACCGTATCTTGACCAGAGCAGAGCAAGCGGAACTTGTGAAGAATGCTGGTCGTGAACCTCAGCAGATTCAGGAGGGCGATATTGTTACTGATGATGTGGTGAACAGCATCAATCAGGAGATAGCTGCTGCTCCTAAGTTCTCGCTAAAGGTGTACCATGGTAGCGGTGCTGACTTCACAGAGTTTGACTTCGACCACATGGGCGAGGGTGCTGGCTCACAAGCATTCGGTTGGGGTGGCTATGTTACTTCATCGGAAGAGATAGGAAAAAGCTATGTAGAATTGACACGTAAAAAGCCTACTTACTTCTATAATGGTAAGGAATTGTCTGAGGATTATTTGTACTCTATTTTGTTGAATAAGGTAGGTAGAGACAACGCAAAAATTCTTGATGATTTCTTGTATAATCTTAAAAAATATGGTGTATCAGAAGCTAAAAGCATATTGCGAAAAGGTGATTACGCTTATTTTAAAGACCTTCTTAAAGGTACTCGTGGCAGTATAAGGAGTGGTTACCAGAACAAAGTAGATGCAGCAGAACTCCTACTTGCTCCTAGAAATATCCGTGTTAAAAAGTATAAGGGGAATCTCTATGAGGTGGATATTCCTGAGGATAATGGCAGCAACTATCTGGAATGGGAGAAGAAACCTTCTGATGAGGTTGCAACAAAGATAATTGAAGGTCTTTATGGCTTGGATTCTAAGACCCTTGATGATATGGCATCAAAGGATATTGTGTTCAGAACTCTGTTGTATGATTACATCAAGAATGCAGACAAGGAGCAGATGATTCCACTCCTTGTGAAGACTCATGCTCTAACTAGGGGAACCACCTATGACAATGGAAATGTGGAAGATGATATACGATTTGTGTACAATCGTTTATCTAGATGGATGGGCAGTCAAAAGGCTGCAAGCCAGTTCCTCTCTTCTCTCGGATATACTGGTATCAAATACCCTGCTGGAACCATCATGGGTGGTGCTGAGGTAGGTGATACCAACTATGTTATCTTCAAGCCTGAGGATATGAAAATCATAGAGCACACCAAGTTCTCTCTCCGTTTGAAGTCTGCTATTGAAGAAACAGAAACCAATCCATCTGATGCACAGAAAGAGAGTGGCAACTACAAGAAGGGACACATCAAGTTCGGTGGCTACGATTACACAATAGAAAATCCAAAGGGGTCTGTTCGTTCTGGTAAGGATGCAGATGGTAAAGAATGGAAGGTTACCATGCACGATACTTATGGCTATATCCGTGGCAAGTATGGTAAGGATGGTGACCATCTGGATATGTTCATCAATGACAAAGCAGACCTTGATAATTGGAAGGGTGATGTGTTTGTCGTTGACCAAGTGAATCCTGATGGCTCGTTTGACGAGCATAAGGTGATGTATGGCTTTGATTCCATGGATGATGCAAAAAAGGCTTATCTCGCAAACTATAGCGAGGGGTGGCAAGGTCTTGGCAATATTACTGGAGTAAGCAAGGATGAGTTCGACAAGTGGCTTGATACGAGCAACCGTAAGCTAAAGCCATTTGCAGATTATGCTAAGGTAAAGTTCTCGTTGAAGGATATAAAGCCAGTTGGTGTTGGTGCTTTCGGAAATATATACAATCAGTTCCGTGGTAATGCTAAGGCTGCAATCGAGTTCTTGAAGAAGGTTCGTGGTGGAGAAGCTGTCGGTGCTCTTCATCACAAGGATATTGGTGATATTGATTTGGTTTGGGGCAAAGAAGGAACTGGACATAGTGACGGCTATGGTCTTTCTAAACTTGTGAAGTATCATCCTGAGGTTCTTGATAATTTGCAGGAGATTCTGAATGATATGCGTGTAGTTTCAAGCAGTAAGAATCGTGTAAACTTGGAAAGTGAAACCCATAAGGCTGGTGTTCGTCTTACTTGGGATGGAGAAAGAAAGTCTTGGTTGTTGACTGCATTTAAAAAGGAAACTTCGGCAAGCGACAAGAGGACAGACACTGCCGCTACTTCGTTGGAAGGTGACACCGCTCTCTCCCAAACCGAAGGTTCTGCTGCAAAGATAGACAATTCTTCTGAAACTACCAAGGAAAATGGCGAAAAGTTTTCATTGAAGGACGAAAAAACTCTTGTAGGTGTACACAATATATCAGAAGAGAAGCTGTTGAAGGCTATCAAGCAGGGTGGTCTTGCCAATCCATCTGTGGCAATCATTGACTCTAGTAGGCAAGACCATAAGGCGTATGGTGGCATTTCCTTGATTCTGCCTTCCGATAAGATTGCTAAGAGAACTGGAAAGAATGCAGGTACTTGGCAAGGTGATGCTTATACTCCTACTTATCCAGAAGTGGAGAAGCAGATGAGCAATAAGGGGGCTGAAAAGTCTTCTTCGGATGTTCTTTCTGTGCCAAAAGAAATGCAGCATGAAGTAAGAAATGGTATCGACCGATGGTTGAACGGAGGCGATGCAAACTCTGGTTTGAAGTATCTCTTCCTTCATGAGAAGGGTGTGGCTCCTGAACCGAGGATGATTCAGCCTAAGTTTAGCGATGAAGCATATAACGAGTTGAAGTTTATTACTGCTGGAGACTTCAATATCTATGGTATCGGCAAGGCAGATGCTCAGAAGGTCTTGGATATGTACATTGAGGCAAAGTTTGATGGCGATAAGGATTTGTATGAGGAGAAGACCAAGGCTTGGCTGGAAAGAAACAAGTCTATCGTTGATACTGGTGCTAAGGGTGGACTGAGATATGCCATTGCCAAGGAGAATGTTGAACTATATGATGAATATGGTTTCAACTATAAGGGTGTGCAGACCTTCGTCCGTGATGTAGAGTATGACCATCGTAAGACTGGAGTTGACACGAATGCTACGCTTAATGAGGTTGAAGACTACATCAAGACCAATAACTTGACAGATGAGTTCAATACTTGGCTGGAAGGTAAGGAAAAGGAATATGGCATTAAGGAGGTAATCTTTGATGGCTTTACTCCTAGCGGCAATCGTAGATATGTGCCAAACACCTTGGAGAATGTTTCCAAGTTGATGAAGAAACAAGGTCGAAATGGCGCAACTGGTGCGGCTGTGTCTTTTCAAAACTTTGCCGCTAGACTGATGCCTTCTTATGGAACATTGAAGGATATTCGCTCCAAGAAAGGTTTGTTGACTTCTGACCGAGAGAAATTTGATAAATTCAGAGATAAGTGGTCTAATGTTTTCTTTGAACTTGGTAATAAATGCCAACCAGATTCCACAAGTGCTTTTGATAGTTATGGCATGGAAAGACTCTCTGAGGCTGCAATGACAAGCGACCCACAAGCATATTTGAAGAAGGAGTACAATGTGGACTTCTCGGACGAGGACACAAAACGTTTGAAGGAAATGGTTAAGGCTATCAAGGAAGAGCATCCTGCCATGTACTTCGAGACTAAGTTTGAGCGTCCTGTTAGCTTTGATGAGTTCTCTGCTGCTGCTGTTCCTATTACTACCAAGAAAGAGGTGAAAGATGCGTTGAAGAATGCTGGTGTATCAATCTTTGAGTATGACGAAAAGAGCGATGCAGACCGCAGTCGTGCCTTCAATGAAGCTATCAATAGCAGCGACAATATCCGTTTCTCTCTCGCTGGCGAGCGTGGTGCGGCTGCTGCTGACAAGGCAGAGGAGCGTACTGCTCGTATGGATAATCTCTCCGTGGCTCGCAAGATGGAAGAGGAGAAGAAGGATACAAAGGCTATCAAGATGGCTACTGGCTGGGAGCGTGGTGCTGATGGCAAGTGGAGATACGAAATGCCTGATGCCAAGATAAAAGACACAATGAATGTAGGCGGTGGACATATCGTTAAGCGTTACGAGGATGATATGCTCTGGAATGGCGGCAAACTATCAGAGGTGATTGATGCACCTGAATTATTTAAGGCTTATCCTCAGTTGAAAGATGTGCGTATTGAAACGGATGCCATTATGAACGACATGCCTTCAAATGGTGAATATAATTCAAAGACCAACACCATAATCATCCATGCTGATGAGTTGAAATATATGAATGGAATATTGAATCACGAGATTCAGCACGCTATTCAGGATATTGAGGGCTTTGCCAAGGGAGGTAGTCCTAGATTGATTAGAGGTGAGGTTAAGAAGAAATTAAACGAGGTAACCAAGCAGATTAGGCAGTTACGAGCAGAAGGCAAGGAAGATGAGGCAAAGGCTCTTGTTGAGAAGAACAGAGGTCTTTATAATGCTTATCAGAAGAATGATGATTACAATAGCTATAAGTCTCTTGCTGGTGAGGTTGAAGCTCGTAACGTATCTGCCCGATTGAACATGACTCCTGAGGAGAGAAGAAAGACTCTCGCTGAATCTACAGAGGACGTGGCTCGTAAAGACCAGATTCTGTTGGGTGTGGGCGATGTGTCCTTCTCACTCCGTGATATGGCTGACGGAAAGGAGAGTGGGGCGGCTGATATGGCTGAGGACTTGAAGAGTCTGAATACTCCTGATGAGGTGGATGAAGCTATCAAGACTGCTATTGAGGATATGCCGAGCGGCTGGCAGATGGCAAACAAGAAGATGGAGCAGATGGCTCAGGCTCTGGGCGAGAATCGCAAGGCAGAGATTGCTGGCGAGGAACCTAAGTTCTCCTTGAAGGATGGCTCGCTCATTAAGGCTGGAACCTACTTTAGCGGTGGCGGTCTTGTTGAGGAAGGCTTGAAGGGTATCATTGACCCAGTTATTGCTGTGGAGTATGATGAGAAGATAAGCGGTGTTTATCGCAACAACTTCGGGAAGCATATAGTTACTGCTGATGTCCGTGACGTTGACCCTAAGGAGTTGGTTAAGCAGATAGATGGTGAGGTGGAGTACTTCCATGCCAGCCCAGTCTGCAAGAACTACTCTCAGGCGAAGAGCAACCATGCTGAGTTGGAACTTGACAAGGAGACTGCTGCAAGTACTGCCGACTTCATCAATGCGGTTAAACCAAAGGTAGTGACCATTGAGAATGTGAAGGGCTATAAGGATTCCGATGCCATGAAGACTATTACCGATGCGCTGGATGCCAACGGCTATACTTGGGATGCAGATGTCTATAACGCTGCTGACTATGGCGGCTACACCAACCGAGAGAGATTGATTGTCCGTGCGGTTCGTGATGGAAAACTCCCAGAAAAGCCAAAGAAGATGGCACACAAGAGTGGATGGTATGAAGCTGTGGCTGATATTATCCCGACCCTGACAGAGAAGAAGAATGGTGTGGCTCCTTGGATGGATATTCGCTTGAAGGCTGATGGCATTGACTGGCGAAACATTGACAAGCCATTGTATGTGATGGGTAGTGCCTATGCTGACGGCAAGGTTCCTCATGCCTTTGCTGATGAACTGCTGCCAACTCTCCGAACCAAGAGTGGTGACGTGATTGTGATGCCTGATGGCAAGGTATATCGTGCCATGGGCAGAGTGCTCGCAAGAGTATCAGGAGTGAGCGATGATTACAAGATGCCATTCTCCGAGAATCTGAGCCATACCATCATCGGCAACGGAATCCCTACCCAGTTGACTGAGCATGTTATTGCTCCTCTGCTTACTGGCTCTGACCCTAAGTTTAGCATCCGTACCTATCATGGTACTGGTGTTAGCTTTGACAAGTTCGATTTGTCTCATGCTTTTGAGGGTGAGGGAAGTGAGACTTTTGGGCATGGTGTGTATGTTACAAACTCTAAGAAAATAGGTGATAATTATGCACAACGTGCAAAAGATAGAAAGGGAAAGTTTGGCTTTGATTATAAAATTGATATGTCTGCTGAGGCTGGACAAATGCTTAGCCATTATATCAATAAAAACCAAGATGTAGATAAGGGATTAGAAAACGCTAGACAAGATTTGAAGTCTGCTTTGGAAATGTTCCCTGATGATGAGACATTGAAAGAGTTGTCTGCTATTTTACGAAAGAATAATAATGAGATAGCTGAGTCTAGCAATGAAGCTTATCGTTATGATGTTGATATACCTGACGATAATGGTGAAAACTACCTTGGATGGAATGAGTCTCAAAACTTCCCATTGGAAAAATGGTACAGACTTTGGGAAATTACCCATCATGGTTTTAGTGATAACGAGTATTTCAAAGATGGTGGAGCGAGATATGATAAAGATAGGATTGAGCGTATCATCCAAATGAAACTGGAATCGCCTGAGAATGGTATGCAGAAACTTCCTACATTGAAAGGTGAAGAACTTTATCATGCTTTGGAAGACTTCTTTGACCGTGAAAGACCTTTGCGTGGTGCAAAATTAGCATCAAGGGCTTTAAGTGAAATAGGCTTTGTCGGCATCAAGTACCCTGCTGGTATGATTCATGGAGGTGCTGTGGAAGGCGATTACAACTACGTGATATTCGATGAGGCCAATGCCAATATCGTGGGTAATACCCGATTCTCCTTGCGCTACGACAAGTTTGAACACGACCTGAACCAGTGGAAGAAGGATAATAATCTGCCAAAGGATGCCCAGCGACCAACCATCCCACAACGCAACGCTGGCGAGAGTGCTGCTGCCTTCCTGAAGAGAGTGGATGAATACCGCAAGCAGATGGCTCTTTGGAAGACTGCTCCAACCTACGAGCAGCATCTTCTGAGTGATGATACTGCCCTTGGAGAGTTCAACCGAGAGTTGCAGCGTGGCTCTGTGCTCAAACGTATCGCCTTCCAAGATAGTATGCTGGCTATCCGCAAGGCTCAGGAAGCAATCATGAAGGAAGTGGGTGTTGACCGCCTGAACATAGCAGAGGATGCCTATACTGCCGAGAACCGCAGTCACGGCAAGGGCAAGAACGAGTTTGAGGAATACAATAATGAGTTCTTGCAGCCACTTAGAAAGGCTTATCATCAGATGAAGAAAGTGCTGGGCAATAGTTATGATAATGTCCGTATTTACATGATGGCTAAGCATGGCTTGGAGCGTGATGCCCAGATGGCTTTCAAGAAATCTTTGGAAGCTAACTATGAAGATGTGGCTCAGAGAAGTGCAGCATACAAGGCTTACAAGGGCGATATGAACCGTATTATCAATGATAGCGACCTAGAGTTTGGTAGAGTTGACTTCACTACTTGGAGACAGAGAGATAATGCGCTCAGGGCAAAATACTCTCCATCCTATATGGATTATCGCTACGACAAGAATGGTATCGCCTACGATTACTCTGGTTTGTCTGCTCTCTTTGAAGGCTCAGACTTTGAGGAAGCTGCCTACAAACTGGTAAAGGATATTGAGGATAAGTATGTAACTGAGACTCACAACCTCTGGGATGCAACGAATGCGGCTACCAAGAAGATTCTCAGGGATAGCTATAAGGCTGGCATGATGAGCAAGGATGCTTACCAGTATGTGCGTGATATGTATAGCCATTATATTCCTCTCCGTGGCTGGGATGGCACTACTGCCGACCAAGTATGGGACTATATCGGTGGTGGCAAGGGTGCTTTCAATCAGACCTTGAAGACTGCACACGGACGAACCTCTATCGCTGATGACCCTATCGCCTACATCGAGAACATGGCAGAGAGTGGAATTTTGCTCAACAATAAGAACTGGGTAAAACAACACCTTATGCTCTTGGCTCAGAATCATCCTACCTCTCTGCTGACCCTGAGCAAGGCTTGGTACGTGAAGAGTGTGGATGATAACGGCAACGAAGAGTGGATTCCTGCTACACCTCAGATTACTTCTCAGATGAATAGCAATCAGGTGAAGGCTGCTATTGATGCTTTCGAGAAGAAGATGGAGCAGATGGCTCAGACTGGCGATGCTACTCAGAAGAGAGACGGCTTGAACATTGCCTATCCTCAGACTCATAGCGAGGAGAGAGAACATGAGGTGCGAGTGATGAAGGATGGCGAGGAGTATGTTATCTATGTGAATGGTGACCCGCAGTTGGCTCAGGCGATGAACAACACCAGAGCACACCGAGTAAGAGAGATTCAGAGCGGCAAACTGGATAGGGCTGCTGCTTGGCTGGGAAGAAAGATGGCTGCTGCCTACACCAGTCTTTCACCTCTCTTCATCCCTTCCAACTACTTCCGAGACCTGACCATGACGCTGGCATCTACTGCTATTCGTGAGGATGCAAAGTACAACTATCTGCTCAGAAAGAATCTGGCTACCTCTTGGAATCTCGGTTTCATGCTGAGAGACTATCAGAACGGAAAGTTGAGAGAGAAGGTAAGCAACGGAAATGCTACTCCAAAGGAACAGATGTTCTATGACTTCATGATGAATGGTGGCGAGACTGGCTTTGTCTCTTCACTTGACGTGGAAGACTTGAAGAAGAAATTCAAGAATGACTTGAAGGATTTGGATAGATGGAAGGCGAACCCAGTTAAGGTAGGTCACACCATCATGGATGCCATTGAGTTCCTGAACAGAGCGATTGAGGATAGCAACCGATTTGCGGTTTACATGACCTCTATTCAGTATGGACGTTCCATTGATGAGGCTGTGAATGATGCCAAGGACGTTACCCTGAACTTCAACCGCAAGGGAACTGGCGAATATGGCTGGCAGATGGTTAGAAATCTCTATCTCTTCATCAACCCAGCAGTACAGAGTTTGCAGACCTTGGGTGCTCTCATTAAGCATCATCCTTTCAAGTTCACGGCTGTTACTGCATCATGGTTGGCGAGTGGTGTGCTGGTTCCTATCGTTAACGCTGCCCTGATGAGTCTGTTGGGCGGTGATGATGATAAGGATAAGTACTGGCAGTTTACCAAGTGGGATAGACGAAACAATGCCATTATGTGGATTCCGTTCACCCATGAGTATGTGAAGATTCCGCTCGCTCAGGAGTTCCGTGCCTTCTATGGAATAGGAGATATGATTGCATCCAAGATGATGGGTGGCGAGTTGGCAGAAGAGAGTTGGAGTCAGTATGCAGAAGACATGCTCGGTCAGGTAGTGGATATGCTTCCGCTTGACCCGACTGGATATGATGGTAATATTGCGGTCAGTCTGATGCCGAATGCCATTCGTCCAGTCTTTGAGTTGGCTTTCAATGTAGACTTTACTGGCAAGCCATTATTCAAGGAGACAGAGTACAACAAGTATGACCCGAACTTTACCAAGGCATACGTGGGCACTCCTGATTGGTTGGTGAGAGTATCGAAGATGGTTAACTCAATCGGAAACGACTATCCTGATGTGCAGCAGAACAGCATTGATGCTTTCGGTGACCCAAGGTACAATCTGAATAACCCTGCTGTAGTTGACCATGTGTTGTCCTCTTAATCTTGGTGGTGCTTACACCATGGGCAGTCAGGTGCTCGGTGTGCTCTCCAAGGCACTCAACGACCCGAAGGAAATCAAGGTGGCTGATATTCCATTATTCAGTAAGTTCGTCAGCAATCCTGATGATAGACCAGTGACTAAGAAACAAGGCGATGAGTTCTGGGATATGAAGGAGAATCACGACCGAGCAGCCAATACCCTGAGCAAGTTGAAGAAACAAGCTAAGGTGGATGGCGATTACTCTATGCTGGAGCGGTTCTACGGCTCTGAGGAGTATAAGCAGTACAAGCAGGATGATGTGAAGGTGAAGAAGTATGAGGAAGACAAGAAGAAGGAACGTGCCGAGGAGAGTGGGGAGGAGTACAGACCTCACAGGTTGAATGCCGAGGATATATACAAGGCTCACGCTACTCCAAAGGATGATTTCGAGGACTTGAAGCTGAAACAACTCTTCACCAAACTGAACGGATTCAAGACTTCCTACGACCTCTTGCTTGATACGGCTCCTAGTCAGAGCGATGGCTACTACAATACCAACAAGGCAGCCATTGATGCCATTGATGAGATTTCCCCTGATAAGCAGGAGATTTCCGAGTTGAAGAAAGGTTTCTTGGATGATGGCAAGGATGCCTACAACGCTGAGGACATGAAGAGAATCAGAGAGTTGAGAAAGAACATTCTTGCCGTGCTGGAGAAGGCTAACAAGGTGGTTGTGGCTAACCAGAAGGCGAAGGTTGAGAAGTAATACATATATGACTATCCCTCGAAGGTGCTGGCTTTCGGGGGATTTTTACTTTCAATCTGAAACTTTTTACCTCTATTTCTTGCGGAAAACTAACAATCTGTAAGCATTTATAAAGTTTAACTTTTAAAATCAACTCAAAACGTAATTGTTTCGACATGTTTTCGTAACTTTGCATCATCTAAGAACTATCCGAATATCAGATAGTAAAATCAATAATAGAAGACGCAATCATTAAACTCAAAATACAAAAGCTTATGAAACAAGATGAAGACGAAGACCAACGAGTCAAGAAGTTAATTGGAGAGATAACGAAACTTCTCCCCGAACGCAGCAAGATTAAGACGGACTTGCTTTATTTCAAGTATGTACCTATTTTGGTCATGCTTATGCGATGGTATGGTGTATCTCAGTTCTATGACAACAAGATGGAGATTACGCTGTGGTATGAAGAGAATGAGGAACCTATCTGGTTCTTTTATTTCATCACTTATATCCTTTATCCGATTTCCCTTTGGAAAGGTCAGGTGTTGCACCGATTGTGTGTAGAGTGGCGCATCCCGATTCTCTATACAGCAGGAGTCAATGTGATTCACCTCATGTTCGGCTCTGTCATTATCACAAATCAGATGTTCTATTGTGATATGTTTCTGATTACACTCATATTAATTATATACGCTTATGTCGCAATTAGTAAATTACAGCATCATCGAAGCTGGACTTCGTGCTCTCGCTGATAAGGCGCATGAATCAGCAGTAGCCCAAGCGGAAGGAAAGCCTATCCCTTGCGGTATGTCGGAACAAGACTTGGAACTGGTGGCACTCCTTACTGCCATGATGAATGACACCCAAGCCAACAAGGGCTGGTGTGCTCACGAAATGGGCAAGTCTATCTCATCCTTTGAGAAGTATGTACACGATGGTAAGATACCTGAAGGAATCCATGACCAGTTCGGGCATGAAAAGAAGTGGAATAAGTCGCTCATCCGATACTTTGCCAATAAGAAGGCTTTCTTCCGCAAGCTATCACGAAAGTACGGCTTGAACCTCTAGCAGCAACTACACCTTGTTATATATATAGGAGAGACCCAATCGCCCCTCCTGTATATTTACGACCTTTTCCGTAACCATAAATCTTTGCTCATCACGCACTTATACAATCTTTTACGAGTTTATCAATCCTTATCCATATTATTCGTATCTTTGTGCTCGTAACGTTACAAAGTGAGAATTATAATTTAGTGTTTAACAAAAGATTCAGGATAATATGGAAAGTAAAACGTATGTATTCGGAAATGAAGGCTCAACATCTAACAATGGGATGCTTGGTCTTCTTGCGCCTCTGCTCCAGAAGCAGGGTGTTGACCCAAATGTCCTTCTTGCCATGAAGGGAAACAATGGTTTCGGTGGCGAAGGTGGATGGTTCATGTGGGTAATCTTCCTTTTCTTCCTCATGGGCTGGGGAGGGTAATGGCTGGGGAGGTTTCGGCAATAATGGTCGTGGTGGTCTCGCTAACGAGATTAACAATGACTATGGTCGTGGTCTCCTGATGGATGCCATCGGTGGAAACCGAAATGCGCTCAGCAATTTGGCTACCCAGTTGAACTGCACCGAAGGTCAGATTCAGAGTGCCATTTCAGCCTTGACCTCTCAGGTTCAGAGTGTAGGTAATCAGGTTGGTATGAGCGGTATGCAGACCATCAATGCTTTGCAGCAGGGTAATATGCAGATTGCTCAGCAGATTGCAAACTGCTGCTGCGAGAACCGCTTGGCTATCTGCCAACAGACTGGAACCTTGCAGAATGCCATCAACAATGTGGCAGTAGGTCAGGAGCGTGGTTTCTCTAATGTCGCTTACGAGACTCAGAGACAGACTTGTGACTTGCACAACGCTATCAAGGAAAGCACTCAGACCATCGTTGACGGACAAAAGCAAGCTGAAATGAGAGAGTTACAGAACAAGATTGATGCTCTTCGTGAGGAGAACAGCACCTTCAAGTCTTCTGCTATGACCTCTCAGATTGTTGGTCAGGCTGTGGCTCCTATCAATCAGGTATTGGCTGGCTTGCAGAACGAGGTGGCTGGTATCAAGTGTAAGTTGCCTGAGACCGTGACTACTCCTTACAGCCCATTTACTGCGGTTCCTAACTGCGTGGCTTATCAGGCTGGTTTGTATGGACTGAATGCTGCTAATGGTGCAGGATTCTGGGGTTAATAAGGAAAGGAGGCTGCTATGTTTTGGTTAAGACCATTTACATGGGTGAATCGTAATGGTTCGGCAGCTATCGCTTCTACGGGCGTGGTGGTGAACACCAACAATGTTGTCTTCTCGTTCAAGAACCACGCCTTTGTGAATGCCAACTATAGAGGTACGATTTTCGTAAACCTGATGCAGGCTATTCCGACTGGAACGACTACTACGCTGCCTATCCTTTTCGAGACCAACGGAAGTACTCAGGCTGTGACCAAGTACAATGGAGAACCATTGATGGTTGCAGACGTGCAGGGAACTGGTGTTTATCAGTTTTGGTTTGAGAGAGATACTAACACCCTACAGATGATGTCGGGTATTGTTTAACAAGAATAGATAATAGGAGATTACATTATGTTTCAAGGACTACGAACAAATTCTTTATTCTATGTGCTCGATAAGGGTGAAAACCCGAACTTGCGAATCGGTCAGGTGGTTTCAGTAAGCAATCCTCAGACGAAATATCCTGCCTTCAACAACGGCTTTACTCCTCAACCTATGGAGACCGTAGTGGACGTGAAGGTGAAGCTGGGTGATGAGGAAGTGGATTTCAAGCAACTGCCAGCAAACGGACAGATTGCCAACGACAAGAATCTTGTGGTTAGCGACAATAAGGATGCCATGAGTGCAGAGGTAGATGCCATGCTGAGACAATCCAAGGCGATACTGGAGAGCGTAGATTACCACAAGAGGGTCGTTGATTCTTGCGAGGGAATGCTACAGCAACTCAACCCCCAGATTGCCAAGGAGAAGGAACAGACAGAGAAAATCAATAAACTGGAAGGTAAGGTTTCAGGCATTGAGGGCAAGATTGACAAGATGATGGGATGGCTCCAACAGACCATGAGCAAGTAATCTCCTATCTATTCACTTTAATATCTTATGATTATGGTAATGATTGAGATTACAGAAGATAAGTTCGATGATTTGTATGACAACATCGAGTCTATGCTTGGTTTTGGCAGCAAGGCTATGTCTTGTCTGAAAAAGATGAAGCAGGAGCGTATGGGTGAGCGTATGCCTGATTATCGTGACGATTGGAGAAGAGAGCGTGAGGAACGTGAAGAGCGTGAGAACAGACGTAGATTCAACAACGTGAACGATGATTGGAACTACCCTAGCCGATATGGTGAAAGAGGTGGTGGCGGCTACAATGGTGGCGGTCGCTAGTGTTTAACTTGGGAGTTTTGGTAGCGACATATATGTCGGGACCAGACTCCCTTTAATATTCAGCAATATGGGAAAATGCAGAATGCCATTGGATATTTATGACATCAAACCTGATGGAATGGTTTCTTATCTCAGATACAATGGCTATCATTTCAGCAAGAAGATGTGTGAGTGGGCGGTGAGCCTGATGTATAAGTATGACCCTTCTACCAAGCGTGATGTAAGTATCTCGTTTTGGGATAAGGAGAAGGTGGATTCCCTTCTGCTTGGTCAGGGAATTGAGGTGAAAAACAAGATAGGCTACGACCATGTATATGTGGCAAATATGGCGAGGGCAGACTTCTATAAGTCTTCCATCAAGGATGAGGAGCAGCTAGCCCAGTTTATCAAGGATATGGTGGATGATGCCGACCAGAAGGATGGTTTCATCTTTAACCGATTCTATGCCGACTGCTGCCACAATGGTGTACCTATTCCATGGGAAGATGTGTTATGATGAGAAGAGTGATTGAACTCCCGAAGTACGATTGGAGCATAGTATGTTTCATAGGTTATCAGCCACCTGATGCCGATGAGATATGCCATGCTCTTTCTGATATTGGCTGCAACGGAAATCCGTTATCGGAAGCATATAAGCATCTTTCTTTATCGAGTGGAGATAGGGGGCTTACCTACTCCAACCTATCAGAAAGAAGGAGTGTTCTTGCTATCGGGGAGTGTGACTCTGATGGCAGCATCATTAACACAATAGGTCATGAGCTTCTTCATGTCGTAGCACATATCTGTGAGCAGGATGGAATTGATATGATGAGCGAGGAGCCATGCTATATGATGGGGAGTTTGTGCGAGAAGTTCTTTGATGTTTCGAGTGTTAATAATGTTAATTAATAGAGACGAACCGAAATAATTAGTTATCTTTGCACCAACAAAACATTCAAACTTATGAAGAAGAAAATTATATCTTATATTATAGGCATACTTGGCTGCATCATCATTGATGCTGTATATGTTGCAATAGCAATACATAATGAAGCACCAGTTTCAGATTATATCCTCATGGGTATATTCCTGCCTATTGTTGATTTTCTGTTTCTTGCTTTTAGCAGCTTATGCTTTGAGAAGTCAGGAAAAGAGTGATTGGAGATTAAATTACCATGTGCAGTAGATGATGTTGAAATGCCTAAGTTAAAATAGGAACAGAAAAAAGAAGAGAGAATACAAGAAAAGGGAGTGCCAATCAACACTCCCTTCTTCTTTATCTATATGTTCTATTCTCCATACTTTGGCTCCTCATACACCAAGTTATGCTCATCTACGTAAGCCTTGGCTTCTGAGTATGTGTCAAACTCTACTGCGATGGCATTTACTGCTGGGAAGACCTCAGCATTGTTACCTTCCTCTGTGAGAGGGAACACCATCTTGGTTCCCTCATGTACTACCTTATACTTCTTTGTTAACTTATTCATATCTTGTTTCCTTTATTTTATAATACATTTATTCTGTTGGAGTAATTGATATAGTGTATCCTTTAGACTGCAAAGACGAAACTGCTGAATCAGACAATGACGTTTTAGTTCCTTTAACTTCTATTTTCTTAACCGTATCTTCTGTGCTTGGACTACATTTTGCCTGATTGATGAGCATAGCATCTACGTCTGTTCCTAGCAAAGGATTGCCTTCGATACTAATTATTTGAGAACTTGATGGTCTTTCACGTTTCCATTTTGCACTAGCATTTTCACTTAATGATATATAGTATGTAGATGATGGCAAATAAGACAAGTCACCTAATACAGATGTATTAGAAAGTGACAGTCTCTTTAATTTTGAATTATTTACCAGACTAGAAATGTTACCATATATTTTTGAACAATATGAAGCAATAAATACTTCAAGATTCTTAGAATCTGCCAAAGATGCTATATCTCCAAAGCATTCACATCTAGAGATATTGATTGATTTAAGTTGCGGAATATCTTTAAGGATGGAAATGTCCTCTGCAAGATTACCTGCGCTGTAGAAATTTGCAGTAGTTATTCCAGAATATTTCAATTCACTCAAATCAAATATAAAATCTGTAGCTGCAAAATTCTTTCCTAATGTAAAACTAATTACATCTGATTTATTTATAAATCTCAAAATGCAATCATTATTTGAAACTATAAGCTCTTTAGTTATGTTAGCTTCTGCCTTTGCTGTAGTTCCATAGTTCTCACTAAATGTTTTATCGGTAAAATATCCACCGATAACCTCTATATCAACAGGAGAATAGCAACCTAGCGTAATAGTTCTACTATCAGCTGCCAAAGTTGCTGATTTTTGAATTTCCAGCCGAAGCTCTCCCAATTTCTTTAAATTGATATTGTCCACAATACCATTTAATTTTGTTACTAAACACTTTCCCATAATTTTTATTTTTAATTTTAAAATATTTATCCATAAATTCAATTCTTTCTTTTTCCCATGTCACCATATCGTTTATGGTTCCATATCTACCTTCATCTTTTTCGTTTCCTTGGAATGGAACATCTTGCCATGTTTCCATTTCTTTTTCATAATCACTATAAGGAATTTGACGAGATATTTTATTCAGAAGTGAATCAATGAAAGAATCATTGAGAACTAATTTTCTTAATTCACTATATCTGTTACAGATTTCTTCCCAGAATACCTTCTGAATTTTTATCCAAATACTTTTGTCTGCGAAATTTTGCGAATCAAATGTTGACACATCTGATTTACATCTAAATCCCCAAGTCCAATCCAATATACATAATACATAGGAGAGAAAACTTTCTTGTCAGCCCCAGCGTACAGAATCATATTGCTACCAAGCATATCAATAAGCCCCAAAAAATTGAAGTATAATAATACAATCAATCCAATTATTGATGTTCAAATATTCTGATGCTGTTTCTTTATCAAAGTCTGTATTTAGAAATCTGTAAAAGTCTTCAACAGCAGGTAAAGAATTTTCTCCAATATTATTATCTATGTCACCAAGCAAATCAGACCATTCTGTAGCGTTTAATACTTGCCAAAACGTTTTATCTGAATATCCACCATCACCTTGAATAAGAACTCCATTATATTTTTTATCAGATAGCATAAAGTTATTTATGTCCTTTGCCAGTCCGAACCAATATACCCCTTGAAATGATTTACCTACATCTATTCTTATAGGAAAACCATTTGTAATACCAGTAGCACATGTATTTATGTTGTACTCTTTATTCCATGGGTATTGTTCTGTATAAGGTCTGGTTTCCACGAATAGCTTGTACTATCCTATAGCAAGCATGCTCTCGAAGTAAACTCTTATCACGCCAATATGCCTTTAAGTTAAATTTCTTTGCAGAAATCAATTCACCAATCTTAATAGAATTTCTTTTTGGTGAAAAGTATATCTTCATAGAAAGTATATCTGAAATTTTTCTTAATCATAGAAAAGCGTTGAATTTCCCTGATATTTTGCTTCTATAAAGAATGTACCTTTAAGATAAGTACCAAAATCAATATCTACTTTTAAATAGTGTTTTGTTGTTTTATCAACTGCCCATGAAGATAAATTGATGTCATTTTCAATTATAGACACTTCTTTCGATGTCTCAACGACTGCACCATCCACCAAAGAATCCTTAAACATAATATTTGTTACCTAATTTCCGCTTATATCCTTAGGTGCATAGTTAACTGAATCATGTATGTATGATAATTCCTTATTCATATTTACATGACCATACTTCGGCAAATCATACTCTCTAGGAATTAGGGAGGCTTTAGTGCTTCGCCAATTTTCCGGTTTTTGTCCATTTATGGTTTCGGCATTTATGAATGGTGTTTTTATACCTACATATTCTTGCAAAACTCCAGTAGAACCTCTTACAGATAATACTTTTCCTTCTGCATCTGTTGTGATTTCAGTTCTACCCTCAGGGTCTTCAATATGCTCAAATTCTGTTGGGATGGTCTCAGACTTTACCTTATAGAGATAATGGCTACCATCAGGAGCAATATATCCAATCACCTTACCCTCAGCATCTGTTTCAACAGAAAGATATTCATCATTGACTATTGTAGAAAGATGAGCTGTACGCTCTTTGATGTCTGCTATATCAATAATGGCATTGGCAATATCCATGCCACCAACAACCATGTGACCATCATTTGCACGGAAACCACCTAGAACTTTGTTCTCTGCATCAATGATGGCATATAGCCATTCATCATTTGTTATTACAGAGTACATTTCATGGTTAAGGGAATATGGCTCTCCATCATACTTGATTCCTGCAAGGATTCTGTTTTCTGCATCTACCACTGCAATAATATACTCATCATTGGAGATATAGAAGAAGTCTGTCTGCTATTTCTATATTGATTAACCCTTTACCATCTTCTCTTGGCTGTAAGGTTTTGAGGGTTTTTATCAATACTTGAAAGAGCTTCCTTAATAGCCTTAATATCATCAAGCCACTGAGCCTTTGCTGCCCAACAAGTACCATCTTGCTGAATACCAAGAAGAGGATGATTTGCAGTGTCAAGAATAACCCAAAGAAACTCCTTACTTTGTGCTATATGATACATGTCATTGAGAGGATAGTATGGCTTACCAGTTGCTCTGTAGATACCAAAGAGACCCCTATCCTCGGAATCTACTACAGCCATAATGAACTCCTCATTCTGAATGTAGCGGAATGGAGTTTCTACTAAGGTTCCTTCTTCGTCTTTGATGGCTGTTTTATCAACTACTTCGTCAACTGCACTTTGGATATTGATTGCGGAAAGTTTGGAGTTCTCGTTCTCATAAGTCACTGCTGTAGCCTGACTTGCACCACCAGTAGCGGCAATGCCCTTGATGGTTTCTTCCATCTGGGTACTGCGAGTCTGCAACAATGAAATATCTTCATCGTTGGCGGTGATTTGCAGCTGCTTATCATCAATCTGTGACTGCTTATCGTCCAACTGACTCTGATGGTCTCTCAGCGTATCATCTACGTTCTGTATTGTTTCTACCAAATTCTCAGGAAGACCAGTAGCTGCATTGATAGTCTGGCGAAGCTCTGGGTCTAACTTCTCTACACCGATGGTATTGTCTTTCAACTTGTCTTTGGTGATGGAGTTCTCTGCCAATTTATCATTGGTGATACTTCCATCCTCCAGTTTCTCGTTGCTGACAGAACCATCTTGGAGATTGGTGTTGCCAACAGAATCAGCAGCCATCTTCTCGTTGGTAATAGCACCATCCTTGATTTGCTGAGTCTTTAACTCATCCGTGACATTGACCTTCTTGTCGAGCGATTCCTTTACGGATTCTCCCGATTCCTCGTCCTTGACGTACTTAGAATATGTCAGAGTTTGGTCTTTGCGCCCACTTACAAGGATGCTGTTGTATTTTTTCTTTTCTGCCATATTATTCTTTTAGTTTAATTTGATATTCGTTATCGTCACCAGCTACAAGTTCATCTGACCAATAGTAGTAGAGGTCACCCAGCTTGGTGGTGTTCATGGAAGTCTCGAAACCGCATTGATTGAAGACAAGTGGCTGGCGGCTTGCAAACCAGATGTATGGTTTCTCTTCCGTGGTTTCGATGGTAAGAGTCTGACCGACAAGAGTACCAGCCAACAGAGTGAGGTCTTCCATGTTCAATTCACTCATATTCTTGGCAGACGATGCGCCATAATAGCTTACCTTGACGGTTCCGCTTGCCGTAATAGTCACATAGCCTGATACGGCTGGGATGAAGACCTTGTGGGTGGTGCTGTTGTAATACTCAGCAGTAACATCTTTGCCATCCATGATTACCTTCACCTGACCGATGCTGAAACCTTCTATAGGTATGAACTCAGCTTCCAGTTTCTTTCCGTTGCTGATGGTTCCGTTAATTACGAAGTTCTCCTGACTATCCACCATTTGGGTTTCGCCATTGATGGTATAGCTGAACTTAGCGTTATCAACGATGAACGATATAGGACATGTTGACTGATTATCGGTCACGATGTAGTAGCGAAGATTGAACAAGCCAGTATGCTCTCCTTCTGTAACACCGATAGGAACATTACTCATAGAGTTGTGTTCTACGATTCTCAGAAGGTTTCGCTCGATGCTGACCATTTCGCTACCCTCATACTTCCATGATACCCTGACGTTGTAGTTGCCATAATCAAGATTGGAAGGGATTTCGCAAATCAGTACATTGCCTTGGATTCCTGCTACTTGAACTGGAACAGAAATTGTATTGCAGAAACAGCCCGACAACTCAACCTTGATGTCGGTAGCAAGATTCATATCGAAGTCAACGAGTCGCTGGAACTCTTTCGATACGTCCATCTTCCGCACCAAGATGTGGAGTTTGAAACTATTTCCTTGTACTATTTTATAAATCATATTTGATACAAATTATTAATAATAGGCAAAGATAGGCAGAATTTTCTCTACCTATCTTTTATCCGTTTATTTAGGGCAGAAAAATTTTAGATTAAGCCCTTCCAGCGTAGGAACTTGCGCTTGCGGCTGCGTTTTCCCTTCTCGCTTTTGCAGTTGGTATGGTAAACACAATCCTTGAAGAGGTCTCTGACCTTCATGTCATTATCTACCAGTTTTGTCTTCTTGAACGTCTCGAAAAGGGAGCGGTTCATAATCATCAAGTTGCCCTTCTGCGTAGGAAGGACATAGAAGATTTCACCATGATTCTTCTTGGATGCGTAGTCTGCCTTAGCCGTAGCTTGGCGGTACATGATTTCGCACTTGATGCGCTTGATAATCTTTGTTACTTTCATAATCGTAATTATTTTGTTTGAAACTATATGATGGTTGCTGCCGAAACAGAAACCTTTTTTCTCATTACTCTTGTCTGGAAATAAATCATCTTTGGCATTTCCATTTCGTTGAAGCAGATGTGAAGTCCGATGGCTCTTGTCATGAGCAAATCATCGTGCTTGCCGTCTGCTGCCTCGTAAACCGTTCCGTTCTTCTCGTAGGTGAGATACTCATCTAAGCATCTATCGTCTCGCTCTACATAGAGTTGTTCACGGATAGTCTGAACCAATACAGAGATAATCATTGGCTTGGTTGCCACATTGGTATGGAATCCGTACTTCACTGGAACCTTATTCCTGATGTCTGATTCGCTCTGCTTGCGTGCATAGAGATTATCGTATACGTCCTTGATTTGATTCAGGATGAACTCAGACTGGTCTCCACCTTCCAAGATGTGCTCCTTGTCTTTCGTCTCCAAGGTGTTGGATTCAATGACCAACAGAGCATCGTTGTAGTATTTGGCTATCTGAGCAGCCTTCCATGCCAATAAGTCCATATCAATATGCCCATACCATTGGGCTACCACATACGGCTTACCACCTTCCATCATCCAATAGCGGTCGAAGACACAGATAACAGACCAGTCGGCATTCTTGCTACGTCCACCAATATCCACTACAACCAGATAGCGGTTGATTACCTTGCAATCATCAAAGGTCTCAGGCTTGCTCCATATCCATAACTGACCCTGCTTGTCTTCACAGAACCGTACATTCTGCATACACTTCTTGCCCTTATATCCATCACCATAAACATCACCGATGAACTTAGGTGCTCGGCATCCTTTGCGGAACTTGTCAACCTTGTCTTCTGCAAAGACCTTGGCTCCTGAATGCTTGAATGCTTCAATATCATCGGTAGGGTAGCCAGCAGCCATATCCGCATGGTCGGTGAACTTTTTGCGCTCGGCAATATACCAGTTGATTGCTTCGAGCGGAGCACCCAGTGTCCATAACTTCCAAAGATAGGTACATGGTTCCTCTCGGTCGGACATCGTATTGGTATTGTTGCGGTTCTCGTATAGCCATTTAGCGAACTCCACCTTCTGTTTCTTGGATTCAAATTCAAGATGATACATATCGTATATCTCGAACCAAGGTACGAAGAACGGCTCAAACTGGGATTGTCCCTTTTTGGCTGCAAGCCATTCCTTATGGAAGAAGTTGCCAGTACCATTGGCAGTGGATTCGTAGGCAATCATCGTGTATGGTCGATACAAGATACCATTGGTAGCGTTCTGTACTACCTCTTCAGGAGATTTTCCGTCCGTCTTCTTCCAAAGACCCACCTCGGAAAGGTGAACCAAGTTGTAGTCTTCACCATTGGCTGATAGTGGTCGCTCCATGGAACCCACCTTAATCTTGCAGAATCGCTGAGGAACCTTCTTTACGTTTCCTGATGTTCCTACTCCCACAAACTTCGGTTCGTTCTCAGAGAAGGCTTCACCCATTTCGTAGAGGAACTTGGTAGGGAAGTTTTTCAGAGCTTCCTCGAACATTCCTCGGATGGTTTCTGCTGTGTCCTTGACCTGAGCCACGATGAGTGAGTTGAGACCCTTCTGCCACATGAGTTGCAGCCAAAGGAAGTACATCTGGATAACCGTAGAGCCTCCCCATTGTCGTGCTTTGAGCAGGATGAGACGGATAGGGCGATTCTTCTTTCTTCGCTCCTCCAGCCACCTGAGCAGTCTGCGCTGCGGTCTTCTGAGCACAAAGCGGAAGGGGAGACCTCCACCTTTCGGTTTGATATAGATGAATGTGGCAAAGAAGAAGAATGGGTCGTGTTTCATCCTGATGCGAGTGAACTGCTCCACCAGTTGCTCAATTTCTTCCTCTAGGTCGTATGGCTCGTCAATATCCTTGTGCAGTTCCTCGATTACTGCCTTGCAGCTACCCAATTCGATGAGCATCTTGACGAGCGGAATCTTCTTCATGGAAACTGGAAGCTGCTGTCTCTGTATCGGGAAGTCAGGAAGGAAGAGCAGGAATCGCTTATCTCCACAACCTTCACCCTTGATAGGATTGAAAGGGGTGTTGATTTCCTTGATGCGTTTCTCGTTCTCTTTCAGGATGCCCAGCACATGTTTGTCTACAGCATCAGTCAGTTTGGCGGTTACTTGTCTTGGCATAGCGGTGCATTTAGATAACCCCACAACAGACCAAGTACATAGCAATAGATGTGGACTCCAACTGCCATGCAAGGGAAGAAGATTCCAACACAGATATATAGGAGAATGGTGAGATTGTATCTTACCTTATTCTCCACGTAGGGGGCGATGAAGCCCATGTAAGCATAGATAAAGCCGCTGAGACCGATGATAGGTATGGATGAGGTGAAGGGATAGCTGATGGCTATGAGATAGAATGCCACCAGTGTGACCGATGCCGCAAGGGATGGCTCGGTAGCATTGATGGAAGACATAGAGGTTGATGGCAGCATGAAAAATGTTCTGATGAAAGAAAGGGTAGCTTAGTCGGTTCTGAATAGAACACCCCTCAAAGATACCCATGCCATCATATCCAAGAAAAGTGATACACATTATTGTAATGTATCCAGCATAAAGCGCAATCTTTTCTTTCGTCTCTCGTAGCATCTTTGCTTCTCCTCCTTTCTCACCCTGCTAAGAATTACGTGTATGCTTTGAGGAGTCAAATAGAAACTGGGTGCTTTTTCAGCACATACACGTTTGATAATATCCATATTACTGAGATATGGCTCATTACTCTTATGAATCTGGAATCGTCTGAAAATCTCCTGATACATAGCCTTTCGGGTTGGTATCATATTGTCAAGAGGTTTTCCTTTGAGTAAGTCTAATATGACTATATAAGCACGGTCTTCTGAAACCCAAAACCTTCTGCTCGGAGATTGGGCTAGATTTTCCTCAATCTCTGAGAGTCTGATATTGTCTCTTACCTTAATAATTTCTTTGTAAGCCCTCAATAAATCAGCATCACGTTCCTGTATAAAATAGCATCGTGAATCCTTATATTTCATATCTGACACTGCAAATATACAAAAAAGTATTGAATTAGTCGCATTCGATTAGACTAAATTAACGGATAAAAGACGAAAATCGGGAAAAAGCATTAATTTTGGGCATTGATTTATAAATTTACACATATATATATGGACGAAAATACAAATATTGAGCAGAATGCTGGTGCTGCAAAACAGCAAGATACCAAGACCAAGAGAGACTTGGCTTTGGAGCGATTGAAGACCCGCCATCCTGATACTGAGTATGCGGATGATGAGTCTATCTATGGAGCCATCAATGATGATTATGATGCCGACCAGAAGGCTTTGCAGGGTTATAAGGATAATGAAAAAGCGATGGGCGATTGGCTGGGTAGTGACCCTGAGGCGGCTACATTCCTTCAAGCGATGAAGGCTGGCAAGAGTCCTTATGCTGAGTTGATTCGTACACATGGCGAGGATGCCATTGACTACTATTCAGACCCTGACAATGCGGATGAGATTGCATCGGCTCAGTCTGAGTTCTTGCAGAATGCTGCCAATGGCAAGAAATTGCAGGAGGAGTATGACAAGAACATGCCTTCCAGCTATGAGGTATTCGACAAGTTGGAGGAGAAGTATGGCGAGGAAGCGGTGAACGAAGCCATCGACCAGTGTTTTCAGACCATGCGCAATGTGGTGACTGGCAAGTTTACCGAGGAAATGATTACTGCCTTCATTAAGGCAAAGAATCATGATACCGATGTAGCTGATGCAGCCCATGAAGGCGAGGTTCGTGGCAAGAACAGCAAGCACGTCAAGAACCTTGAACTGAGAAAGAAGGGCGATGGTACTGCTGACCTTGATTCTGCCAATGCAGAGACCAAGCAGACAGATAATCAGCCAAACCTTGGTGCGCTAGGCAGGGCATCACGAAGGGGTAATATCTGGGAGCGTGGCAATGAGAAGAGAACACGCATGCGATAAGGTAAAAAGATAATATATAATGTTTAATTAATATTTAGGATAACAATGAAGAAAAGTAGATTTAATCGGCTGTTTTCCATTTTTATTATGGTAATGGCAGTTATTTTTGGAGTGAATGGTAATGTTATCATGGCTGAGGCGGCTCTGCCTGATGGCGGTACTACCGAGAGTGGTCATGCTGCTGAGGCTGGTGGTGCTACTGCTGCTGACGATGCTGGCAATGGTGGTGCTGCTCGTCAGGATGATGGTATCGCTACTGAGGGCAAGGGTCGTGAGCATTATAACGAGAACGGTACGGAGTTCTATGAGAACGACATCAACGACAAGATTACCAAGATTCGTCCGATGGCTACTCCTGTTGACCAGATTTCACGTTATGCAACAACCAAGTCTGCTGATTCGTTTATTGTAGAATACTGGAGTATCGGTACACGTCCTATCAAGACTACCGTGAAGGAGGCAACAGTGGAGAGTACTGGTACATCTATGGTGTTAAAGGTAGAAGACCCTGAAATGTTTACGCTGGATGATACCATCCGAGTGGTAGGTGTGAAGGCGATTACCAACTACAAGAATCAGGCTTATGCAGACCTTACCGATGAGCCAACTCCTGATTTGGAACTTTGTGTGTGCGGTAAGGATAACGAGGGTTATCCAATCGTGTATGCCGTAAATGGTAATTTGGTAAAGAAACAGCCTATTGGTATTCCAGCCTTGAAGAAGGGTCAGAAACTTATCCGTATGGCGAAGAGTTGCGGTGAGTTGGACGTACAGACTGGTCGTTTCAACAACCTTCCTGATTCTGATACTCAGTACTGCCAGAACTTCATGATTCAGGTTGAGGAGAGTACCTTCAATAAGATTGCAGCTAAGCGAGTAGATTGGGACTTCTCAGACATTGAGGAGGATAGCATCTACGATATGCGTCTTGCTATGGAAGGCACTTATCTCTTCGGTGATATGGCTTGTATCAAGCATACAACCAAGAACAACTCGGCTCAGTGGTTTACCAAGGGTATCTGGTGGATGGCTGGTAAGGACATTGAGGTAGGTCATGTTGCTACTGCTGACGATATTAAGAAGGGTTATAGTAAGAACGAGCGAGTGATTGCAGACTTGGAGTTGGTTGATATTTCCAAGGATTTGTTTGTGGGTACTGGTATCGGCAACAAGCGCAAGGTGATTATTGCTGGTTCTGCCTTCGTGAGCGCATTCAGTAAGATTGACTCTGATAAGTTCCGCTTGAAGGACACCGTAGAGGTTTGGAACTTGAAGTTCAAGAGTTGGGAGACAGACTTCGGTGAGGTTCTGATGATTCACTCTGAGTTGTTTGACCTCTTCGATATGAGCGACTGCGGCTTTGCCCTTGACCCTGAGTTCTTGGTTAAGCGAGTACACTTGTCTTGGACACGAAACGTGCTCGACTTGAAGAAGGCTGGCATCCGTAACACCGATGCAGTGGTTATTCAGGAGGTAGCTTGTCTGTACTTGAAGTACCCTAAGGCACATGCTCGTATGCGCCTTGCTGCTATTCCTGCAACAGAAAGTGCAACTGATGCAGAAGAGACCAAGGCTGCTGCCTAAAAGCAAGTAGATTGCAAATTGTTCATCAAATAGTGAGGGGTGTGGGCACTAGCCCCATCCCTTTTTTAATAACACATATATAATAAGGTATAATCATGTTTAAGAAATATCAAGCTGGTTCGGATTTGGCATTTAGCGTTATGGTAGGTAACGAGCGAATGCGTATTGTCTTTGAGGGTAAGACAATGGGTAGTAGTATTTATATGACAAGAGACCCAAAGGTACAGAAAGCTATCGAGTCTCATTATTGGTTCAAGGACAAGTTCTTCTTGGTGGAGACCGTTGACGAGAAGAAGGAAGCTGCGGAAGCAAAGAAGAAGGCTGCTGCCAAGACCAAGAAGAAGGTGGCAGACGAGAAGAAGACCCATGTCGTGACAGACTTTGAGGATGCCAAGGACTATCTGGCTGAGACCTATGGTGTGAGCCGTTCCAAGATGAAGACCAAGGAAGACATCTTGGAGATTGCTAAGGAAAAGGGTGTTGAACTAGAAGGACTGGAATAATGAGTACGTATGCTGTATCTGAACTGGTGAAAGAAGTGAAGGTGCTCTTGGATAGAAACCAAGAGACTTCGGGCTTGCTGACTCCTACCGATTCTGATACCTTGTCACAGGGCGAGTTGATTCAGAGTAAGATAGTAGATGCAGCAAGAATCATTTTGATGGATGCTCCTGCCTATATGCTGGATGGTGAGAAGTTCGATGGATTGAAGACTGCTTGGACAGAATCAAATGGTGCTTATGTTGGAACCGTTTATCTGCCTTCCGACATGATTAGACTTCTGAACGTGAAGGCTAGTGACTGGAACCGCTCTGCTGAGATTATCACAGAAGAGGATGATGCCTACAAGATTCAGTGTAACCGATTTGGAGTAAGGGGAAATCCTGAGCGACCTATCGCTGCACTCATTCATAATAGCGGTAATCGGTACTTGGAACTTTTCACAAGCAAGGGTAATACGGCTACCGTGTCACTTACTTACGTAGGTATGCCTTCTATTAATGACGGTAATATCGACTTGCCTGAGACATTGAAGGATTCCATTGTGTATATGGCTGGCTATCTTACTTGCATCAGTCTTGGTGATACTGATTCCGCAAGCGGATTGCTTGGGGTGGCTCGGAAGCTGGCTCATATTGTTGAACCTACAGAAACATCATAAACTATGGCAAAGAAGAAAGAAGAAACCAAACTGCTGTCGTTGAGTAGGGTACTTGACAAGGAAGAACTGGATAGCGTGAAGGCATCCAAGAACCGATTTGATAAGCCATACGAGCGTGCCTTCTCTATCTTGCTGGAGGCTCAACGATACTACAACAACATGGATAACTTCCGAAAGCGAAGATTACGAAACAAGCGATACTGCTATGGAGACCAGTGGGGCGATACCATTGAGTTTAAAAGCAAGTGTGGCTTTACCAAGCGTATCAGAGAGGAAGACTATATCCGTGAGCAGGGTAGCGAACCATTGAAGAACAACCTTATCCGTAGATTGGTGAAGAATGTGCTGGGTGTGTATCGCTCTCAGAGCAAGGAACCGACATGCAACGCAAGAGATAAGGATGAAAAGCGATATGGCGAGACAATGAGCGTGGTGCTGCAATGTAACCGACAACTGAACCGAGAGACGGAACTGGATGCCCGAACTATGGAAGAGTTCCTGATAAGCGGTGCTGCCATCTATAAGAAGAAGTATGGATGGCGAAGGGGTAGGTTGGATTGCTGGACGGACTACGTGAATCCGAACAATTTCTTCATAGACAACAATATGAGGGATTTCCGTGGTTGGGACGTGAGTTGCTTGGGTGAGGTGCATGACATTACCATCGGCAATGTGCTGAGAGAATTTGCCAAGTCTCCTGCTGAGGCTAGGAAGTTGGAGGAGATTTACAGACTGGCGGCTAACCGTGATTTCGTGATTGCAGACTGCACCCAGCGGTTCGGTGAGTTCGACCCTAAGACCATTGACTTTATGAATCCTGCTAACCCATCACTCTGCCGAGTGATTGAGGTTTGGCGCAAGGAGAGTAAACCAAGATACCGATGTCATGACTACAATAATGGTGATGATTTCAAGATTGATATTGAGGATAAGGCTGATATTGTAGATGCTGAGAACAAAAGCAGAATGCAGAGAGGTCTGGCTGCTGGCATGCTGGAAGAGGATATTCCTCTGATTGAAGCCGAGTGGTTCATGGATGATTACTGGCATTTCTACTATCTTTCTCCTTTCGGTGATATTCTTAGAGAGGGCGAGACTCCTTATGCTCATGGTGAGCATCCATATTGCTTTAAGTTCTATCCATTTATTGATGGCGAGATTCACAGCTTCGTGGAAGATGTGATAGACCAGCAGAGATACGTGAACCGACTTATCACGATGTATGACTTCATCATGCGTGCGAGTGCCAAGGGTGTGCTGCTCTGTCCTGAGGATTGCCTGCCTGACGATATGAGTTGGGATGATTTCTGCGATGAGTGGAGTAGGTTCAATGGTGTTGTCAGGTATAAACCGAATAAGAGTGGTCAGGTTCCACAGCAAGTAGCAAACAACTCTACGAATATCGGTATCGGTGACTTGCTCAGCTATCAGTTGAAGTTCTTCGAGGATATATCGGGAGTAAATGGTGCGCTGCAAGGTAAACCAGGAGTATCGGGTACGAGCGGTTCGCTCTATGCCCAGCAGACACAGAATGCCACCATGTCGCTGCTTGATATTTTGGAGAGTTTCAGTCAGTTCATTATTGATGGTGCCTACAAAACCGTTAAGAACATGCAGCAGTACTATGATGTGGCTCGCAACTTCAATATCGTGGGCAGGGCAGGACAGATTGTGCGCTATGACCCTAAGAAGATTAGAGACGTTGAGTTTGACATCAACATCACGGAAAGTACAGCTACTCCTGTATATAGACAGATGGCTAACGAGTTCCTTATGACCTTGTGGCAAGCCCAAGCTATCACGCTGGAGCAGTTGTTGCAGGTAGGTGACTTCCCATTTGGCGAGGAGTTGCTGCAATCGGTGGCATCCAACCAGCAAGCTATGGAGAATGGTGAAACTCCACAAGGATTCTCTCCTCAGCTTCAAGCACAAGTTGCTCAGGCATCACAGAGCAATCCGAAGGCTCAGGCGATGTTGCAGCAGATGATGAGCGGTCAGGGGGTGAGTCCTGACGGACAGAACCCACCATTGGCGGCATAATTAATAATGTATAATTAATAATTTATAATTATGATAGCAGACAAACCAAGCGAAAAGAAATGGTATGGCAATGGGAAACCTGATGCCAACCAAGGTGGCAATGCCAATAAGGGTATTGCTACGGAGACCCAAGGGAGGGAAGATAAGCCCGAACTTTACGAAAATGATGTACTCGGCAAGGTGGCGAAACGAAAGAAAAACGACATCTGGACGAGGGGTGGAGAGAAGAGAACCAGATTTAAGGACGAATAAAGAAAGGAGGTGTTTTTGTCGTAACTGTATTTGTCTGATATTCAGATAGCTACAGAAATATCTACGAGTTTATGGTGCTGCGTTTAAGATATTGGTATCTTTGCAGCATCATAAACTTTTAATTTTTATATTATGGATTTTGTAGATTTCGTAGAAAAGTATCAGCAGGAGTTGACTCCTGAGCAGATGTTGGCAGTAGCTAAGGCTGTCGGCAAGTATCTTTCATGCAAGTTGAGCGATGTGGAGGAGCATCATCTTTGTGCGATGGTGTATGGTGTGTTGAGCGAAGAGCATTTTGATAAGCACTTTGCCGATGATGCTATCAGCAAGATGTGGTATGAGGATGCTGACGGAACCAAGCACATGGCTCCTTTCTTCTCGGATGAGGAGATAAGGGATGCCTTTGATAAGCATCAGGATGATATTTCTGATTATACCATCTATGACTTGGCGGTGACTATGAATCTGCTGAGAAGTGACCATCATCTGCTGCTGGAGAGATTCAGCAAGGATGCAGATGAAATGAAGGAAATGGTGGTATTGATGGCTATAGAATATCTGCAAGACCCTGATTGCTTACATCCTACAAGCAAAATATGGCACACAATAAACGGATAAAGTAACTTATTGGGAATCATTTCTTATCTTTGCATATTATTAATGTTAATAGTATAAAAAGATAAGTTATGACTCCAAACGCGCGTGAAGGATTGCAATATGGCACAGCTATTGGAATGGTAGTGAGCGGCATCGTCCTTGCCTTCCTATCATTCTTTCTGAACAACTATATTATTTCGGATGGTGTACTCTGGTACATCAGCCAAGCGTTGGTTTACTCTGGAGCAATATTCGGAGTAAACATTTATTTTAAGACAAGATTGGGTAATTTTGAGAGTAAGGTGAAGGACGAACTCGCAAATATGTTGAAACAAGTAAAGGAGAGTAAATAATATGAAGGTAACAAGAGAACAGATTTTGGCGATTATGCCGAATGCTAAGGCTAAGGTGGATGATTTTCTGCCTTATATCAATGGTTATGCTGAGGCTTTCCAAATCGACACACCTAAGCGTATGGCTCACTTCTTGGCTCAGATTGCACATGAGAGTGGTGAACTGAGATATACCAAGGAACTTGGAAATAAGGACTATTTCCATAAGTATGATGTGGGCAAGTTGAAGAATATGCTCGGCAACCTGAAAGATGGTGACGGTTACAAGTATCGTGGCAGGGGCTTGATTCAGATTACTGGCAGAGCCAACTATCAGGCATTTCAGAACAGCAAACAGGTGACTGACGATATAATGGAGCATCCTGAAACATTGGAGCAGCCACGATATGCCACCAAGAGTGCTATGTGGTGGTGGTGGAAACATGGCTTGAATAAGTTGGCTGATAGTGATAGTTTCCTTGCTATTACCAAGACCATTAATGGTGGTACTTACGGCTTGGAGCATAGACGCAAGTATTTGAAGCGAGCATTGGTTGCACTCAAAGTGTAGGCTTATGAAGAAGTGGTACGATTCTGATTTCTGGCAACTCCTGATATACGTTTTGGGTATGTTGCTGATAGCGTTTTTTCTGTCGGGATGCAAGACAAAATACGTCCCGATGGAAAAAGTTGTATGTCGGGACGTAGTAAAACACGATACTCTGCATACTTCTGACAGCGTTTTCGTGCGTGATTCTGTATATCTCAGACAGCAGGGTGATACTTGCTTTCTTGACCGATGGCATGAGAAGACCATCTATAAGAATGTGTATAAGGTGAAGGTGGATTCCTTTCTGAAAAGAGATTCCATCCCAGTACCCTATCCAGTAGAGAAGGAGTTATCCAAGTGGGAGCAGTTTCAGTTGAAATACGCTATCTGGTCATTTGGGACACTCTGTGTTTTGCTAGTCGTTTTAGGTTATAAACTATATAAAAAGATAAAGAATGGCAGACTTAGTTATTACAATCAAGAGAAGTGACGTGTATGAGGAAGTAGCGAAGACTACTGCATACATCGGAGCAAAGAATAAACTGGAGGATGGCAAGTCGGCATTTGACCAAGTGTTTGTGACGGATGCAGACTTGGCAATGATTGAGCGATTCTATAATGAATCGGTTGATACATTGATGAACCTTCTGAAACAATTTGTTGAAGAGATTAATGATGAGGATGGAAACGTCAACTGGAAGCTGACCTTATCAAGTAGATTTGATACAAAGATGGAACCTTCCATTATCCGTTCTGCTACATCATATCTAGTGAACAGCATCATCGGAAAATGGTGCGAGATTACTGCACCTGACAAGGTGAAGGAGTATGCTGATAACGCTGCTGCTCTTCTTGCAGACATAAAAGATAAGGTCTTTCATAAGTCTGCACCAAGTAGAGTACAACCACAATAATTTCTATAAAATATAACTATATGGCAAAGACATTAACAATTACATTGTACATGAGTGAACTCTTGTACGATTTCAGAAATAAGGCATTCTTGACTGGTCGGTCACGCAAGGCTGATGGAAAGGATGCTGAGTTTGCATCCAATATGCAGGCTAGCGATGATGATTCAGACAAGAATCAGGTTCTTCGTAGCATTCAGAATGCTTATGGTCAGTCTCTCGTAGAATTGAGTGAAGGTTTCCATGGTGTTGCAACGGCTACTTCAAAGAATGAGTTGCTGGCAGAAAGTAACATCAACACTTAAATTAGACGTTCCTAGCAACTTCAATTTAGGAATAAGAGATAGTCTGTCTTCCGCTATTCATGACTATATCGTCAATAAGGCTTTGATGGATTGGTATATGATTACCAATAAGGAAGATGCAAAAGATTATGCGGATTTGTCTGCGGTTGCATTGCAGAATATACACAATGCTTTCAATTGTAGGGAGAGACCAGTAAGAACAGAAATAGAATAATAGTTAGCTATGAGAACTTGTAGTGTTGGGTATAAGGTAATGATAGAACTGCTGAAAAAGGAATTGGTGTATGATATAAAGAATACGGCTTATGCTTATGCTGATTCCATTTCCAGTTCTGTAGCTGACCCACATTTGATTCACAATATCTATGATGTGGGGGAAGATGGTAATCGGGATAAACTGGCTAGAATCTTGGATTCTGCCATTGAGGATTGCCGAGAAATGCTTTTCAGATATACCAAGATGGAAATGCTCGGTGGCGGCTTTGATTCAAATGAGTGGGAAGAGTGTATAGGTTCCCCGACAAATGATGAGGATGTCTATTATCTAGCCATGAGAATGCCAAGTGGATTCTCGAAGACAAGTGTACATACCATGATGGTATATATTCACGATTATATTGTGAATCAATGTCTATACGAATGGCTGATGATTGTTTATCCTGACGGTGCTGATAGGTTCTGGGCACTCGCTGAGGATAAGAAACAAAAGATGAAGGATGCAAGTAACCGCTCGGCTGGAAGACCGAGAATCAGGTTACATCCATTTTAGGCGGTTAGTCGTTTAAGGCTAAATAAAGCAAGGGTAGCTATCCATCACGGACTGCTACCCTTTATTGTATTAAATGACAATAAATTATATTTATCTAAGTTTATGTTCCACTAGATGTGGAATCCTGCTTGGTTGTTACCGAACCAGTAACAGCAGCATCAATATTTCCGCTGACAACCGTCTTGATAGACTCAGGCAAGGTCTTGACGTTAACGTCTGTAGCAGCCAGTTTCAATCCGTTCTTCTGCTGGTCTGCATACTGGTTCTTATCCTGAGCAATAAAGTTCGTGATGGCTGTAGATATGTTGTAGAGCAGTTTATCGGTGTCACTGCTGAGAGAATCGGAATCAACCGATGCGTACTTGTTGCTCTCAACGGTTGTTGATGTTGTCTCCTTCTCACGATATAGAACTGCCTGATTGATGAACTCCTGAGCGAACAAGTAAGACTTGCTTACAAGTTGCTTAATCTTTGTGTTGTCTATGTTGAGCGGATTTTTATACTGCTGGAGCATAGACTGCAAACAACTTGCGGCTACTTCTTCTCTAGGCTGTAGGGTAGCGATTGAGAAGATTTCCTCTATTGAGTCTTGTTGGCTTTCTTCACTTGAAGTTTCGTCAACTTCTGATGTTGTAGCCACGGCATTTCTTGGGTATGGACGAGCGTTCGATGTACCATCGGAAGAAGTCTCTCTGACGAGTTTCGTTCCAGTTGTCTTTGTGATAGAGGACTCTATTATCTTTAGCAACTGCTTATTTCCGTTTACATAAAAATAACCATTTGCTAAAAACTCATATAGCACTCCGTCTAATATGATGTAGCCGAAGTAGTCTGACCTTCTTATTTCATAGAATCCTATTTCTGTAGCTATATGCACTTTGTTGTTAGCATCCATATAGCCTACGGATGCTCCATTTCGTGCACGCTGTGAATCGAAAGCTAATAATGTATATTCTGCCATAATTATCTGAGTTTGTTTTGTAATCTTGGTTGAAACTCTGTAGATAGTGCGCTGATAGATTCTTTTGGTTCGAGACTACCTATAAGGGCAAGCCTGAAATATTTGTATGGCGAACCTACAAGGTTTCTGAGATACATATTTACAGATGAACCAGCGTAATACCAATTAGTTAAATCATTACTTCCGAACAGAACCGTTCCACATTTTCCAGCCTGAACGCTGCTGAAATATCCTCTTGTGATACAATCGAACATGGTTTTGTAGGCATCCTGACCAAGCGTTAAAGGGCGGCTACAAAGGAAGAATGGAATATTCTCTGTTGGCTCTTTCACGTACACATCGAGTATTTTTCCTGCTTTGTTTGTAGCGTATGACTCAGGATAAATATTTACTCGCTTGTTGAAAACGTTGTGCATAGTTCCCCACATCTTGCTTTTCAAAGAGTAAACGTAAGCATAAGTATAGTTCGGATTGAAGACAATAATACGGCTGTCGTAATAGTCGTAAATCATATCAGCTTCTTCGAGATACTTACGGAAACGGACATACTTCACATCTGACTCAGGAATTTTACCTAGCGCAAGGAGTTTGTTAGGGTAGGTCTTATCCTTTGTTGAATGTGAGTAGATAGAGAGAAAATCGAAAGGATAATCATCCAGTACATCTGTAAGACATACAGATTCTCTTCCTTGTTGCATCATGATTCCTCGCTCTGTTGGGAACAGAACGGCATCATCAATCTGCAAAACCCCCTTAGGATTGGAGCAAATATCTCTGTTGGCTGGCTGTCGGGCAATATAGGTTCCTTCTTCTCCAAGCATCAATACCCAAACACCTTCATCGGTAAATGCGTAGAGAGGTGCGTCACCGAACTGACCTTCGCTGATTGGTCTAGTGTTTGCGGCAAGTGCATTTATGATAGAAGAACCAACCTGAACACTATTCTTAGCAGGGAAGATTAGAGGGTTCTCAGCTTCGCTTACTTTTACAACAGAAGAATATGGAAGTGAATTTGTGTTTGTTTTATAGTTCTCGTATTTGATGACAATATTATTCCATTCCTCTTCTGATGAAGTTTCCCATGGCAACGCAAATTGTGGTACGTTTTCCTTTCCTTCTCCTGCTACGTAAAAAGAAAATGCTGTAGTTTCGGAAGAATGCAAGTTTACCGTAGATTTCGCAAACACAGAAGTTCCTGTCTTTTGGTAGAATGTGATTTCAGATACATTTAAGATTGGTACACATACAAAGTAATATAGTCTTGCACCTAAATCATCAACCTTGCACCAAAATTCTTTGTTTGACGCTTTCACTCGAACTATTCCTTCTATGTTTAATTGTGTATCGTTTGGTAAGTTTGATAATGCAGGAGTGATGTTACTTATCAAATCAACATTATATCCTTCTTTTACATTGCCTACATGAAGTCTATTATTGTATGTAATCGCACATTTACCTCCTAAATCTGAGCGATTTAGGTTAGCCAAAGACAATGACTCTTCCGTCCCCTCAACTCTTTTAAGTTGTAATTCTTTACCAAGTTCGTCTTTACTGATAAATAGTGAATGATAGAATGATAGGGAATCTATGGCATTGGCTGCTTCCTTTCCTGACATCATCGTGAAAAACATTTCACCTTGGTCTTTATCATTTAATTCTGGTACAACGTATTTGGCTGCTGCTGATTCTAAATTTACGAATGATTCGGCTTTGCTCAAAAAAATATCAATGCCTTGTATAAGATTTGATATTTTATCAATGTTATCTATATTTGCACTAATAGTCCAAGTTGCTATTGCTGGTCCAATCGACCAAAGTCTCTTGTTATAAGGGTCAACACTAACAGAAGCTAAAGTTGCACTACTCCAGTCAAGTTTGAAAATATTGGAAATGCTGTAGTAAGTTCCATCGTATAATCTGATGGCTGCTACTCCAAATACAAAATACTTTTGCCATTGTTTTCCTTTGTCGGACAAAGTCTTATTAATTACAGCGTCAAACATATTGAAAACCTTTTGGACTTGATTAACATTCATTCCAGTTATCTTTCTACCAGAAGAACTACTTTCATAAGTAACATAGTCCCAAAATTCATCACCTAGAGAGATTTCTGCTGAACCACCTTGATAATCAAATTCTTTAAAACCGATTTTGATTCCATAGTTAAAGTTATCTCTATCAAATAACTGATAATTATCATCAATCCAATATAAGTATTTGATAGATATTTCTCCGACAAAATTTACTATATTACCTACAGCTGTAACGGCATTGACGTGGAATCCATTCAAGTCGATGTTATTCTTGGTTCCGTCTCCACCTTTCTCCATCCAGTACCAAGTATCGTCTGATTTTCGGATGATGTAGTGGGAGTGAATCGTTTCATTATGTGTTACCTTATGCACCAGTTCGATGGTGTCTCCTGCATCCAGCGTGACGTTTGGTTCTGCTACTACTGGCTGGTGGATAGGGTGGAGTGCCCCATCCTCGTTAATGAGGTTGAGACACGTTGCCAACTCCCCATCCTGACAATCGTAGTCGGATGGAGAGTGGGTAAGCCCTTTGAGTATTACTTCTTGTCTTGTTGCCATGTGCTTAAATTTGAGTTTGGTCGCATGATTTCGTAATAAGGTTCTCCTTTTTGTGACTTGCGTGGGATGCAAGTAAGGCGAACCATTCTGTTGAGCGGAAGGTTGTACTCATCAAGAATGGCGGTGATGGAAGGATAGTCACTTCTAAAACCTACCTTCTTATACTCCTGATTGTATTGAAGCTGAGTGAAGGCGGTATTAACTTTGTGAAGGTTTTCCCAGTCCTCACGCATACAGAATCCGTATGTTCCACTTTCGGACAACCTGAACACGAAGATAGAGGTGTCTAAACGCTCCTTGCGCATGATGTGGTCATAGATGCCCTTGGAGAGTGTTACCGAGTTGGCTCTTCCGTCCAATACCACAAAATGATTGCGGTATCTGAAACCATTGACTTTATCTATTAAATACTTGAATTTCATGTTGCAAATATACTATGAATTTATGAAACGCTTACTTTATCTGTTAATGATTTACGTCTTTTTCTGTTGAGGTCTTGCATCTGTCTGACGGTTCTCTTGGCATTCTCGCTACGAAGACAACCGCAAGAACGTGTGAACCCTGAGAGCAGGGCAGAACTGAGGATTTTCTTTCCTCTTCCGTAATCACACTTGCATATCCAGTACACTCCGTTTCTTGCTCCCTTTTCAGAAGGGGCACGGCGGCAGACTACCAGTCTGCCAAACCTTTGCCCAGTGAGGTCTTTTATCTTTGCCATTACTTCTCTGCCAGTTTCTTTGCCTCTTCAACTGATACTGGCTTTCCGCTGAGAGGTATGCGGAAGTCGAACTTGGAACGGAAACCATAATAGCCTACGAAATCGAAGCTCTGCTTCATGCGCTCATCCGTGGTGATGTACTTCTTGTAAGCCTTCACCTCCTTCTCTGAGCGGTAGATGGTAGAGTTGACGAAGTAGGAACTGGTTCCCTTGTTGGCTATAACTGCAATAAAGAACTGCTTTCCAAGGAACTTCTCCTTGATACGCTGAATAATTGAGATTTTCTTTGTATTCATATATTAAATCTGATTAATTATTAAGAAGAATGCAGATAGGCTGCACTCTTATAACTATTCGATTCCGCAAGATACGACACAATCTTCTTTGTTGATGTCTCGGAAGTGTTCGCATCGCTGGCAAGCAAGGCTACCTACCATCAGGATTTCCTTTGTGTACTTGCCTTTAATGCCGAATGGGCAGGGAGTTGTGTACTCAAAGTGCCCACCGACATATTCGTTGAGATTATATTTGGGATATTTCATTGGTCGTTTTTGTATAATTGAAGAAGTTTGTAGTATTTTCTTGTGATGGGAAAGATGTTCGTCTTAGTTCTGCCACATGTTTTCGGCTCAGGGCAGAATCCTCTATATACACATTGAGGAACGCAAGCGGATGCAAGGTAAGTTTCAATGCGTGCCAACTCATCAAGAACCTTATACCAAACCTCCCTTGTCTCATTGGATGCCTTGTTGCAGAGTCTCAGCTTCGAGATATTGATAATCTCCTGAGCGTTGAGGGATAACTGCAAGTTAACCAAATCATCCTGACGCATATCGTGGCGAGATACCTTGGAGCCAGTAATATCTGGTCGTGATGTGGAGACGAATGGCTGAGCATGAACGTGGCGAACAAAATGGTTGCTCACCCAGTATGGTATGCCATACATCTTAATATCGAACTCCAATTCTCTGAGCGGTGAATGTTCGCTAAGAATCATCTGTTTCTTGAACTCATCGCTAGGCTCATGTCCTAGCGGTTCCTTACCTTGTGTGAACCGAGCAGCATCCACTACACGCTGCCAGTCCGTTACTCTTGTAATTTCTATCTTCATAACTATTCTTTATTATCTTTGTCTGATGCATCGTTACCAAGAACTTCCTTTATTTTCTTTTCAAAGAACTCACCAGAAGAGAGTTCTTTTGTAAGGGCATCAATATCTGGTAATTCTGCATCAACTCCGTCTTCTTTCTTTATAGAGGAGGCATAGTCCTTTAGTGCTTTCACCCAAGGGCCATTAGCCATATCTGCCAATGAATCCTTTTGGCTTTCATAGGCTTTCTTCAATTCTCCGTTATCACGGAAATATCTGAGCACTTCCGTTAATGCAACTACAAAGTTCTTGTCGAGCATCGGGTTGCTCTTTGCCTCTTCCAGTTTGAGCATCAGGAAGAGCAACGATGAATATAAATCTGTTTTGTACATAACTATAATTGATTTAACTTATTTATTATTGTGGAAAAGCGGTGCATATAATCGAAGTTTGAATCTTCATCATACTTGCTCTCCATTCTGTCATACAGCCAACGTAGATGTTCTGCATCCTCGTGGAACTCTTTAATATCTTGCTCGTCTAAGATTATTTGTTTCTTCATATATTATTTCTCCTTATCAAATATGTTGCCAACAACCTTAATATACTTATTGTATAAAGAATAAGGTATTCCATTAGTCACAGCAACAAATGCACCGTCCATATATACGATTACTGCTTTTACTTTTGCTGTACCTTTGCGTAAGTCATATATCTCACGCTCCACAACATCGCCTTCCCAAACCTCATTGCCTTCACAATCTTTCAGTCCTGTGAACTGGCAGACGGTAGAAGGGTCAACCTGATAAGCGGGATTTCGGTTTAACTTGCTTTCTTTCTGACGATTCTCGATGATGTAGGTGTTACCACATTCGGCATAAAAGTAACCTACAACCCACTTGCCATTATCAAGACGTTTAGCCTTAAATTTAATATTTTCTAGTTTCATACCTTCAATTCCTTTAAAATCATTTGTATCAAGTGATAATTATCACCATCCCAACCATTGTCAAAAGCTTCACCATTCTCAGAAGTATGGTGCTTATTGACATAATCAAAGATGGCGTTATGAAAGAAGTCATCATCTGTTCCATTATCATCTTCATTATAGAAGCCTTCGTAACCTAGAAGTTCTTGGCATTCCTTATGCATACAGATAGTAGACTTATATTCAGTATTAAACTGATGAACATATTCTGTTCCTGCTTCTATCGTACAACCGCACATATAACATTTGTGGGGTTTGCGAGCCTTACGTATTGAGTCTATAAAATCCATATTTTTCGGATTAATGATTATTCATCTTTCATATAACGAGGTAAATTGTCGTATGCCCAGAATCTGAGACATACACAGGTAACAAAAACAAATAGCATATAAGGCACAGCCTTTCAATGTAAATGTTTCTATAAAAAAGAAGGACATAAACACCAAAAAAAAACAGACATGTTAAAGCCATTCTCGAAAACACCCAAAGCATTAAAAATATAGTATTCATATCATTTAATTTTTTTGTTTTATACACTAATCATTTATTTTTAACTTCTCAAAATAGAACACTACAAGGGCATCAAATGCCACCCATGCCATAACTATTCCTCCACTATTATTTTCTTAATCTCATTGTATAATTCCATAAGCTGTTTCTTGTTAACCCATACATCTTTATTGGGGTCAATAAAGAAACCGTATATAGAATACAATTCACCCTTGTCGTGTTTGTGTATTTGAATCATAATCTATTCCTCCACTTTAATACCAAAATTGAGTGCCGTCTACAAAGGTGTTGTCTTGATGGCTATTTTTTGAATTCAGCAAGATGGAGCTACCATCGGGATCTGCCAGGCCCACGTAGTTGTCATCGACATAAACGATAATTAAAACGACCTT
>CYGL01000021.1_pt1 | contig 75276 bp, 93 predicted proteins | sample 485531 | NCBI WGS metagenome assembly CYGL01 (sample SAMEA3497897, study PRJEB9818) | human gut metagenome | reverse complement strand
CTACAGGCGCGATGGTTGGAATGCTATTGTGCTAGCCCAGCAGAAGAATACCGCCAAGAAAATTAAGGCGATGTACCGAAAGGCTTTGGAGCGGCAACCAGGGTGGACCGTAGGGCATCAGGGCGCAAAACTCCAATTCTCGCCATACGAAAATTCTCCTGACGATTTCCAAGTAACGGACGGAGTGAAGGCTATCAGACGAAGTACGCTGACGGTAGCATCCTTCGAGAACTTCGATTCGGTGCGTGGTAGCAACTTCCATTGCGCACACTATTCGGAGGTAGCATACTGGAAGAAGACACCAGAGCATGATCCTGAGGGTGTGATTTCATCTATATCCGGTGGTATCGACCCATTGGAAGACAACGTGGAGATATTCGAGAGTACCGGTAGAGGTAACTCTGGTTTCTTCTACGACAAGTGCCAGTTGGCAATGGACCCAAAGAATAATGATGCTTATTCGTTCCTCTTTATTCCTTGTTTCTTCATAGAGAAGGATATGACTCCTGTAGAGAACAGAAGAGCATTTGCCAAGTGGCTTTTGCAGAACAGAGACCGAAGCACCTGTCCGAAGGGCTACCGTGAGACCGGCAAGTTCTTCTGGCGAATGTGGCAGAAGGGGGCTTGCTTTGAGGCTATAGAATGGTACAGAAACTACAGAAACAAGTTTACTACCCATGCGGCATGTGCTACTGAGGCGCCTATTGATGAGGAAGATGCGTTCAGAAACTCTGGTAGACTGGTATTCAATCCTTATTCTATAGACGACATGCAGGCTATGTATAAGCAAGACCCTAAGTTTACTGCCGACATCGTGGTGAACATCAGCGTGAAGGATGATAACACCATTCCGAACTCGAAGGTAAAGCTGAGAGACGACGGCGAGGGAGACTTGAAGATTTGGGCTGTGCCAAACTGTCTGCAAGTGGAGAACCGATACTTGGTGAGTGTGGATATTGGCGGTAAGAGTACGACATCGGACTATACCGTTATGACCGTGATAGACCGATTCGGTATGATTCCGACAGTGAAGGGCAAACCGAAGGTGGTAGCGAGATACAGAGGACATGTAAGACATGATAAGCTGGCATGGATGGCTGCTGCCCTAGCCCATTATTATGATGATGCGCTGCTTGTGATAGAGAGTAATACTGCGGACCGAGAGAAGAACAACAATACGGAGGGTGATCACTTCCTGACCATTCTGCAGGAGATTGCCGACTACTACGATAATCTGTATCAGAGAACGAGCAGTTCGGAGAATGTGGAAGATAATGTACTGGCGAAGTATGGTTTCCAAACCAACAAGCTGACGAAGCAGCAGGTGATTGATAACTTGGAAGAGTTTATTGATGATAACCTGTATGAGGAGCCAGACAAGGAAATGTATCATGAGTTGCGCATCTATGAGCGACATGATGATGGCAGCTTGGGTAACATCGTGGGTAACGGAAACCATGATGATGTGGTAATGAGTACCGGCATCGGTCTCTTTGTGAGTCTTACGGACATGGAGAAGCCTAGCTGGAAGAAAGCGGAAAGAAGAAGCCGTGGCGGCGATGGTGTTCATACGGCGGCGAAAATTTAGGGGGAGTGTTGAATGTTGAATGTTGAGTGTTGAGTGTTGAATGTTAAATGTTGAATTATTATGGAAAGAAACTTAGAAAGACAAACTTTGAGTTTTAGCAAGGGCATGACGAATGTGCCTAGCGACCTGCTTTCAGATGATTCTGAACTGCTGGAGAGTGACGGATTTATCTTTAAGGATGGAGAAATGAAGGCGGTGCAGAAACCCAAATATGTAACAAACGGCAGACCTATATTATATATTCACAAAGGCGCTGATTACAGAACATACGTCATGCTCAACGAAAAAAGCAAATACAATGAAGACGAAAAAGATGAAATTATCTTTGCTAAAAGTAAAGAGGATGGAACTATCGAGTCTGGGCCATGGCAAGCATTCGAAATAGATGTTGAAATCTATGATGTAAATAGCGTAGGTAATACGGTGGTTGTTACTACAAGTGGCGGGTTGTACTATTTTGTATACAAGTCTAAGACCTACAAGTTTCTGAAAGATTTTCCTGAACTAACATATCAGTTTTCTTTCGAGAAACCGAGTTATTCAGGTTCGTTTCGACCAGACGAGTACGACAGAACACTCATGAATGTAAGCAACTGCGTTGACCATACGGCAAACCAGACGATGTATTATGATGCGAACGGAGCATTTATAAAACAAGGAGGAACAGAACCTAGTGGCATGATCCAAACAGGTCAATTCCATTCTTTTTGGATTAAGCCAGATGGAACTAATGGCGCAAAATATTACAATGAGTTTCAGGAAACCGTACAGGGTCATGTGATGCAGGCGATTAATTGGGTAAAAAGCAAGAATATGTTTGCGTTCCCTTTTTTTATCAGGTGTGCATTCAAGCTATATGATGGAAGTTATACGAAAATAACAGCCCCTATCATCTGCTATCCTACTGTAAACAGAAATTGTCGATTTAGTGCAGCAACATTTGGAAACAAATACTATACCGATTTAAATCAAATGACTGGTACAGAAAGCATTTTCTACTTTATTGAATATAGTGAGCTTAGATTTAAATTCGGTTCGATAAGCGAAGATTGGGAAGACATCATCAAGGAGATTGTCGTTTTTGCTACAGAACAGGTTATTCCGTTCGAAATCAGTAAAGGCTGGCGTTTTTTATCTCCTAACGACACCCATAGAAAGCCATTTGCCAACTATGGATTTTCATCATACAAAGAAGATGTATTTAATTATGACCGCCCTTCGAAAATTATTCCTCATAGCGAGATACAGCCTACGTACAAAACGGACCAAGATATAATAGAAGAGCTGAAAGGTAAGACGCAATTCTATAAATTATTCTCTGTCGGAATCAATACGAAGGGGTTAGGAGAAGGAGGAGAATGGCTTTACTCTGTGAACGGAACACATTACGGGCAGCCGACATTCATTGCAGACGGAGTAGTAAGCAACCTGTCTACACAAACCCAACTGAAAGTAGACGATTACTATAGCTGGGCAAAGCTTACCTCAAAAAAGATTTATACTTACAATAACCGCCTACACCTTTATGATGTAGAGCGCTACCCTTTTGCCGGGTTCAAAAAGCTCGTCGGAAGAGAAGGTCTAGTAAGCGATAATTATTATAGAATGTATACGCATATTGTATCAAATTTAGTTGATACCTGGACAATGAGAGTAATAGGCATAAGTGACTCTTTCTTGCGTGGCTGGTTTTATTATCCGGATCCTAATGCAAAAGAAATCATATTGTACGGCTCTGGCAAGTATCTGAGCATACATCTAACAGAACACCCTTTTCTGAACGGAGCTTATTCTTTTACCAACCTTCCTTCAAAAGATGGCGATGCAACTTTTGAAACTATAACAGAAGAAGAGCTTCTGGAAAAGACAAAAAACATGAATGTTCCTGAGATTTTAAACTCACAGATATTTTCTTCTGTCGTAAACAATCCATTTGTTTTCGAGGCATCGGGCGATAATACGATAGGTACAGGAAAGATAATAGGAATAGTTGCCAACACGGAAGCAGTGAGTCAGGGACAGTTCGGTCAATATCCTCTGTTAGTGTTTACTGACGAAGGAATATACGCAATGAGCGTAACATCAGAAGGTCTTTATGGAAGCGTTCATCCTATTTCAAGAGAAGTATGTAACAATCCGGATAGTATTACGCCAACAGACAGGCTTGTATACTTTACATCTGACAAAGGACTTATGGCTATATCTGGTGGTACCGCAAAATGCGTAAGCACGTCAATGAGTGGGAAGATTCCAAAGAACTTTAAGAAGCTACAGACAGAAAGTTTCTTGAATTTCTTAAAGAATTGCATTATAGCTTATGACTATAGAGATTCGCTGCTGAGAATATACAAAAAGAGTAAAGGTTGGTTTGAGAATGAATCGGGAGAGCAGGACTTTGATGAGAATGAGAAGATATACTATATATATAATATGGTAGACGGAACATTCGGTATGTCTGTAGCAGATGCGCCTATTGACAAAATAGCAAACGACTATCCGGACAACGTTGTGCAGGATATTGCCATGTCTATCTTCACGTTGACAGGAAAGCCAGACATCAACGAAGATACGGAAAGCTATAGCGGCTCATTTACTACCAGACCTTTGAAGCTGGGCGGCAGCATGACGTTGAAATCGCTGAGAGCGGTGAAGCATCTGTTTGATTCGGACGAAGGTACGATTGGACTGGAGATATACGGAAGCAACGACTGCAAGCACTGGTGCAAGCTGCCAAGCTTGGCTGGTAAGCCTTGGAAGTATTTTACTTTCAAGTACACGCTGCAGAACTTCAAGGCTGCTGATTCCTTTGCTGGCAGTATAGTAGAGGTACAAAGCAGACGAGAAGACAAAATGAGATAATTCTTTCATACGCGCTAATTTATGATAACATGAAAAAGGCGGCTGCTCATCACGAGTGGTCGCCTTTAAAATGAGTTATGAAATACATTTTTAAAAACATGATTCTCTTTATATGTGTGTTATCTGTTTTTGATATTATTTATGCAATACGCTACGATGTAGCCTATGATAAAGCAGTAAAGATGCAGAAGTCCGTTCACGTTACTCAGAATCATCGTGAACAGAATGAACGGCATCGCTTTCTTTAATGCTTCTTTCCATCGTCCTGTCCTACCCCACATCAAGCCAAAGGATGCGAACAGGAAACCGGAAAGCCCCATTGTAGGCTGACTAACATACATGGGCAGCAGACTAGCGACAGAGGCAACAGCCAGAGAAGTGACCGGTTTCATATCGTTCCTTATCTGCCAAAGCACCAGAAGGTTTACGGCAAGATGAAAGCCGTTGACATGGAAGAAGCTATACAGGATATGATTCTGCCAAGGGCAACCGGGATAGAACCCGACGTGCCAAGTACACAGAACAAGGCAGATGATGCTAAGCGCCAGCTTTGTTCGAAAGTTTCTTCTTACGAAGGTCCATTTCTCTGTAATTTTTTCCATACTTCTTATAGTAAGCGAAAATAAACTTGAGATTACTTGGCTGGATAAAGAACTCGGGTGCAGGCTCAGATACCAAGAACTGGCAGATAAACCATAAAGATTTGCCCACGAACTCCTTACGCTGCGTCATTTCGTTCATTCTATTGAACAGCGTATAGTACAACTTCTGCCGAATCGGCTTCATGCTATCCACCTTTGAGAAATCGCCGACTGCCATTCTGCGAAGTATATCCCAAGCTCTTTTGGGAGAAACATAGTATCTGGGAGCAGGGGAATGAACCACCTTTTCCCAAGCCTCCTGTTGGGAATGGCAATTAGGAGCTATCTCCCGATAAGCCTTCATCAGATCATCCCTCTGTCTGTCAATCAATTCGTAATTTGCTCTTGCCATATAAATGCTGCATTAAGATTTTGCAAATATACATATTATTTAGAATTTGACCAAATAAACATATAAATATTTAAATAAGTTTAATATTAGGCTGGTTTCCATGGTGTTACGAAAGAAAAAGTTTAATTTTGCAACAAAATAGTATGTATATACTAAGAACTGTTAGCAAAAGGTGAAATTAAACCATAAATTCGTAACAAAAAAATGAGAACAAAACAGGAATCACCTCTCTCGGAAGAGGAGGAAGCCTTAGTTATAGAAGGCTTATTGAGTAGGAAGATTTGGAGGTTCTATGAACTTCTATCGAAGTGGGCACCCATACTATTGATGTTAGGTCACTGGTACGGCGTATGGGACTATGGGCATTATCCCTAGGCCAACAGTTGTAGATACCGATTTAAACGGGGACTGCATCATATGGATTTATGTAATTGCATATATCTACATGCCACTGAGTATGATACCGGTAAGTTTCTTCTTCAGATACTGCTGGATATTCCGCATTCCGTTCTTCTATTTCTTCGGTATAAACGCTATCAGATTGTATTATCAGCACTGGCTCATCACTCCCGAGCAGTTGGAGATGCACCATGTGTTTATCATATTCACTTTAATGCTTTACGCTTATGGATTTATCAAAATCGCTCTATCGAATAGCAGAATCTGCCTTCGGAATGCTAAGAAACGATGAGTGTGGGTTTACAGAGGAAGAAGAGAGAATTGTGCAGAGGAATCTGCTTTACTGGATGGAAAGGAAGCATCACTTTGACGAGCAACTGGGCAGAGCCTGCATCGCCAACATCTATTATTTTGATGATGATGTTCACAAAAAGTATGCTCCTTACTTCGGGTTTGATGAGTTGAAGGATGATTATGACCGGCTATCTTGGAACATACCGGACTACAACTTCTGGGATTTTGCGGTAACGATGAATAAGATGTATGCTGACCATATAGACGTGGTGGGCAAATGGTCGAAGAACAAAGACACCACCAGGAAAAGGATTTCGGAACTGGCTATCAGTTTCCTCTGTGACGAATCGACAAACCACCCTACAGATAAAATCTGGTGGTACATGAACAGCTAAGTTGGAACACGGCAAAAGCTATTGAAAAGCCTTTTATCTTTGTAGCCATTAATCAAAAATAATGATATATGGCAGAGATAGTACATACATTTTTACAAGAGCACCTGTACAGATCGGCATTGGTTATTGCCATCTGCATGGGTGCTCTTATTATTTCTATGGGCGTGGACCTGTTCTTCGGCATTAAGAAAGCGAAAGAGAACGGACTGGCTACGACAAGTACAGGATTCAAGAAGACTTGCGACAAGGCGAGGAAATACTTCTCTCCCTTCATGGTGACGGTCTGCATAGACCTGATAGCATGTACGGTTCTTCCCTTCCCTGTCTTCTCAATGATTTGGGCAGGCTATTGCGTGTTCTGTGAATTTGTAAGCGTAAGGGAGAAGAGCTGGCAGAAGGCTGAGATACGGAAGCAGGAGAAGACGGTAAGCATTCTTCTGGAGAACAAAGAAGACTTAGCTAGGGCTTTTGCTGAAATTATGAAGGAGCAGGGAAATGAGGAGAAGAAATGAGACTGATTAAGAGAATTTTTGTTCATTGCAGTGCCTCTTCTCAGAAATGGGGCGTGAAGGAACTTTGGGATGAGTTTAAGCGCAAAGGTTGGAATAACCCAGGGTATCATTACGTGATTACTGCAGATGGTGGGATTCACCAGATGCTGCCGGTAGAAATGGTTAGCAACGGCGTGAAGGGATATAATGCTACGGCTATCAATGTGGCTTATGTTGGCGGCATCAACAAGAAGGGAAAGGCGGTAGACAACAGAACTGAGGAGCAGAAGAAATCGCTTATCATTCTGCTCACTCAGCTGAAGAAGAAATATCCGGATGCCGAAATCTTAGGGCACAGAGATATTTCGCACGACAAGAACCATAATGGCGTAGTGGATCCTTGGGAGAGAATCAAGGAGTGCCCTTGCTTTGACGCTAAAGTTGAATACAAAGAGATATAGCCTATGAAATTGTATGACATAAGTTTTTGGAAATGGGCTTGCATCGGGCTGGTGATTGGGGTTATCCTATTGACGTTTACTGGATGCAAGACGAAGGAGTATATCAAGGTTCCTTCTGTTAGAACTGAATACGTATGCAGAACTGATACTTTTGCTAAGTTGGATAGTATCTACATGAAGGATTCGGTGTATGTTTTTCAGAAAGGTGATACGGTTTTCCATAACAAGGTGGTTTATCGGGACCGCTATCATAATATATATAAGGTGAAGACGGACACGATTATCAAGACGGATTCTGTCGCCGTGCCTTATCCTATAGAGCGACAACTGACTAAGAACGAGCAAAGGCTGATGTCGCTGGGCAGATGCTATATCGCCTTTCTGTTCATACTGGCGGCTTGCGCGATTGGGTTTACTCTCTGGTACAGAAACAAAAAGTGCTAGCTTATGGCGAAGATTAGCGAAGAACTGCAGATGATTGATTCGCTCCTGATGGAATTTCATGAGCGGATTCAGAGCGGAAGATGCTTGACGAGCAAGCAGCAAAATGCTTTTATGCTTGACTTTCTGCACCGCATCGCCAACAAGGATGAGCCTATCAGCAAGGCTGAGGCATGCGGCTACGTTCATGTTTCTAGAGCTACCTTTGACCGGCTTGTCAAGGAAGGCAGGCTGCCTAAAGGCAAAAAGCGGAAAGGATGGACTGAGCTAGTTTGGTACGAAAAAGATTTAGACGAATATATAGATAGATTGGTATAGTTTTTACTTTTTTTATTAGTTGTGTTAATTAGGTTTAGTTAGATTGTTTCATGCAAAAAGAAATCCCCACTCGGCTGCGATAGCTGGGTGGGGGATTGTGGTTTACTTACTTCATGAATGCCATCCAAATAGTTTGGTTCTTGATTGTAGTACGATGCCCGAATATCGGTTTGTAATCGGTGATAGCCTTCAGTACATCACCTACCTTTATCTGCTGTTCGTTCCACTTGAAGATGAGTGTTCCGTTTGTTTTCAGTACTCTCATGCCCTCATGGATAGAATCATTGATGAATGCTTGCCAATTTTCGGGCAACTTACCATATTTCTTGCATAACCATGAGTTCTGACCTACCTTTAACAGATGAGGAGGGTCGAAAACTACCATATTAAATGTTTCATCTTCGAATGGCAAATTAGTGCAATCGGCTATCATATCGGGCTGTACGTCTAATTTGCGTCCATCACATAATGTGTCGTGATATTCTCTTATGTCGGTAAAAAGTACCTGTGGGTCCTGCTTGTCGAAATAAAACATACGAGATCCGCAACACATATCTAATATTCTTTGTTTCATATACTACTTATTTTTAACAAAAAATGTTCCACTACACCAGTCGCTGCTTTCAACATCATCATGTAGTTTGGTGCATCTGCCGATAAACTCATTACCTTTATAATGCTTACAACGACTACACTCCTTTGAATTTCTCAAAATTGCACGAAATACACTAACGTTAGCACTCGGACAATTTGTCTTATTCCATCTGATAGTCGCTTTCTTATAGAGATACTTAAATCTAGGAAAGAACCTACTATCTTCCTTAATTGAATATTCTGAATCGAAGTAACGTGCATCCGTACTTCTCCTCATTATTTTCAAAATCTTCTTTGCTAATCTAATCTTCATTTCTCACCTCCTTCATAAATGCTATATAAACAACATGTATAATATCCCAAGAACAAGCCAAACAAAAAACATCTTGTCACTTCATACAACAGATGGATTAAGGATTGTTCCAACGAGAAAATATCCCATCACCATGCAGAAAAAGACTATAATGAGTATCCTATATGTTCTTTTCTTCATCATTTTTCTCACCTTCCTTTCTGTCGAACTTGTTTCCACAAATACAATCATACTTACATACGGCAACAAGATTTAAATCAAACTCATCTTCTCCTTTAATAGAAGCTTTGAATCCACAACCTTCATAGCCAACCTCATAGATTACTGAGCCATCCTTTGTTAAAAGGTCGTGTTCACATACCTCTACACCATTCTTATCTTTCAGTCCTGTGAACATACAGACGGTAGAAGGGTCTACCTGATAAGTGAGATTTCTGTTTAACTTGCTTTCTTTCTGACGATTCTCAATGATGTATGTATTACCATTCTCTTCGTAGAAATATCCGCAAACCCATCCTTTTCCGTCAAGACGTTTAGCCTTGAACTTGATATTTTCTAATTTCATAAGCTATAATTTTAAATAAAATAGTTATCGAGCTGCCATTTACTGATATTTACGTAGCCGAATGGGGCATATATCATTATTCCTATAAATGGATTATATTCAACCCTATAATCACAGCCTTTGATAAGCATAAGACCATTTATAATTATGTCGCAAATACAAGTAACCTTTCTCATTTTAATTTATTTCAATTCAACTGGTTCATTTTGCCATTTTAGTTCTCTCCCAATGAGCTTCTTGATTGAGCCTTTGGGAATACGAAAACCAGAAAATGGTTGTGCTACATCCCAAGTGTCACCCAACGTACGGAAAGGTTTTACTTCAAATATATATTCGTAACCTCCTTTGCTTACTGCTAAATATGCCATAGCTATTCCTCTTCAATTTTTACGCCAAATGGAGTTCCATCGGCAAATTTTTCTCTATTAAAAACGTCTTCAAAACACATCATATCTTCTTCGTATATAATTCCGCTACCAGTTACTCTTGCAATACTATCCCAGATATTATTTGTATAATCATACGTCCACCCAAACGGCTGATGCTTTTGCATTTCCTGCCAGCATTCTTCGGCGTTTGCAAAAGGGCGGTACTTTGATTCTGACTTGATTCTGTATTCAAAATCATTATCAAAGCTTAGGTCTTCATCATCATACCATAATGCCTTGCCGCCTTTAACATATCTACTCTCTATTGCCTTTCCTTCACTAAATGCCTTAATAATAGGCAGCAACTCCTTTGCTTGATTTCTGTCCATAATTAATCCTCCAATTTTATATTATTTTCTTCTGCGTAGCCATCTTGCGCTTCTTCACACCAGTTTCCTTCACAAAGCCAGCCAATGCCAAGGCTATGCTATGGAATGATGTTCTTGTTACAATATACACAGACAGCATCGCCAAATTCATTTTGTAATTCTTCTCTTGTCATACTCAATCCTCCAATTCTTTTAATATCATTTTTACTAAGTGATAATTATCACCATCCCAACCATTATCAAAAGCTTCACCATCCTCAGAAGTATGATGCTCATTGACGTAATCAAAGATAGCGTTATGGAAGAAGTCATCATCTGTTCCATAGTCGTCTTCATTATAAAAGCCTTCGTGACTTAGGAGTTCTTGGCATTCCTTGTGCATACATATGGCTGACCTATATTCGGGAGTAAACTGTCTGACATATTTGGTTCCTGTCTCTATCGTACAACCACACATATAACATCTGTGTGGCTTACGTGCCTTGCGTATTGAGTCTATAAAATCCATAATTATTTATCTTTTGGGTCAACGAATGGTAGCCAGTATTCTACATTAGGAATATTCCATCCGTTGTAGTCTTTGGCTATCTTTTTATCTACTATATGTCCAAAACATATTTCTTCATCTTTAGTGAGGACAACAGCTTCTTTATCTACTGGTGGAAGTCTATCCTTGACAGAAATCCATATAGGTGAAACTTGCTTTGGTATTCTTTCTTTCATGTTTGCAACCATTTTATCAAGTGCATCTTCTTGGTCTGAATCATACATAACCTTAAACATTTCTGTTATAAGGCTTACATGAGATTCATCAGGAACTCTATCACGGAATGTTTCTAACATAAAGTTATATAGTTCTTTATCTGATAGCTTGCGCATTAAGCTATCCAAGTCTATTGTTACATATATGCTCATATTATTTATCTTCTAAATCTTTTAAATGGGTCATAAAAATCATACAGAACAATTATTCCGATATATGCACAGAATAGTAATATGATTGCCAAGATACCACCAAGGATATAAAATAGCCATATTGGTATTGTTATACTCATAGCTTATCCTTTTTACTGATATAATTAACAAATGATTCTCCAACTGCAATCATAGCATCCTTTCCACCGATGAAATAAGCAGCATCAGCTAAGTTATTTTGTATATGGTTGCAAGCATCCATCATTTTGTCTTTATCTTCAAACTTCATTACCGCATCCCAAGCAATAATGGAGTTTGCTAGCATTCTTTTTAATGCCTCATTTTTCTTTATTAATAATCTCATATTCTCTTCTTTTTACCCTCTCCTCTAAAAGGGAGAGGGTGGTTAGTTACTTAGCTGGCTCAGTATATGATACTGGTTCCCATACATCGTAAGCTGTCAGTAGAACTGGAGCGATAACAGATGGGGCGAAGATGATAGATGCTACAACATCTGGAGCATTCAACTCGTAGTTAACACCTTCTACTTTGTTTTCCTTACTAGCCCAGCCATAAGGCTTTGCTGTAATCGTAGAGCCATCTTTCTTTTTAAAAGTCTTCTCGCTAGAGCAAGAAGCGAACAAACTTGCAACGACTAAGGCTGCTAAAATAATCTTTTTCATATTACTTCTATTTATATCCTTTGCGGATGGTTAGTTACATTGGTATCTTCGTTGTGTATTTATCAGATGAAATGTGCAGAAACACATAATCGCCATCACTGGTAGTTTCGTTAATATCACAAGAAACACCTTCTGCTTTGTCAAATACAAGTACTTCACAATCTTTGCCTACGAAGCTGATGTAAGATTGCAAATGCCCTATCAACTCACTTGCTTTCATATTACTATCTATTTATATCCCATAAAGGATGGTTAAATGAGAAGCAAGCGATGATAAAATAAAGTGCTTAATTTTAAAAATATCATTTTGTTTGCTTGCTTCTCGAAAATTATTGTTATCTTTGTACCGCTTAATTTTAAAAATTAAAACGATATGAAGCATTTAATTAAATTAATGTCAGAAGATTGCACATACATGTGTGTTATCAATCCAGACCACATCGTTAAATTCTATGAAGAAGACGATGTTTGCTGTATCAAACTTTCAACAGGTGAAACTTTTGCAACTAAAGTTAAACTTGATGATTTAAAAGATTTGATAGAAAAGAGTTACTTGTAAAGATACTCTTTTAGACATTTATCATACCCTTCTTTTTGTTTGAAAGGGTAATGATTGACAACCCAGATTCTATCTCTCCACTGATGAAGAGGTGAATTGTAAACCCACTCAAATCGTGCTATGTTATTGGTTATTGGTGAATCAATACTATAGACTGTCTTCTTTAGCCACTTACGTAGCACCTTTTTTATTATATTCTGTATCATGTTCTTAAATTTATGCCCGAAGGCGTTAAACAATCAATTCATTAAATTTTCAACCACATTTGACAGCTTCCTTGCTTTGTCTTGCAAGAACTTAGGAAGATTATCGAAATCAGAAGGCCTTAATCTTACGGTACACAATATACTTTTTGCTGTCAGTATTGATAGAATAAACAATAATACAACCATTGCGTATATAGGAAACTTTAGAATTGCTATTATTCTTTTCATACCTACACCTCCATTTCGTGATTAATATTCAAGCTAAAGAAAAGGTGCTGTAACTGATGAACAAAGCTAATGTAAGCGATGTGACTCATGTCTAGACCAACACACACCTCGAACGCACCATCTCTATCTCTATCTACACATCTAGATAGATATAAAAGAGTTCTTTCTATTGGAATGTAATGCCGCCAATCATGATACATTTCTTTCTTCCACCCATTCTTCTCTAGAATCTCTGGGGTGATAGGAATTGGTTTTATAGCATCCTCTCTAATCCAACCACATTCTCCATCTCTATAATAGAATAATTTAGTACCTTTTAAATAAGAACTTGTAATTCTTATTATTTCTTTTTTGTGGTTATAAACAATATCTCCTGGTATATACTTAGGATTAAAATTTATTACCATACTACTTTCCTTTTGAATGTTTGTACTTCTTTATAGCATCCCTCTTAGAAGCTGCCATAATCTTGACTCCCCTAACGGTGAACTCATGCTGCGCCTTTGGCAGACACTTCTGCTTATCGGAAGGAATATTGCCGCTTGGTACGTCAAGTCTAGGACTTGACCACCTGAAAATATTATCTTGTGTATAAGCTGCCGTAGCAGCTATTATTAACGCCATCCTCATTAAATTTCTACTCATTCTTATCTCCTTTCTTTTTAGGAACATACTCATCAAGTTTTTCGTCAAACTCATAGCAATCTGGGCAGTAGTGCTTATCGCCAATCTCTGCCCATTCGCTTTCCATTGCTTGCTCTTTTGCAGTTCCTTCGTCCAACCAAGCCGCAATGCCATTAAACTCATCAATGAACGTCTTTCCACATCTGTCACAAATGATAGAGTACATAGTAACTGGCTTAATCATATTCACCTCCTTCTTTTTTGAATAAATCATCAATATAGAGCCAGTTTTTTATAGGTGCTCTCTCAACAAATCCTTTCCAAGACTTGAAGTCTCTTACTTGGGCTAATGAATAATAGTTACCTACATTATAGTGTAGCAATATCCATTCATCATATCCCTCTGGCTCTTCGTCTTTTTGGTGCCACAACTCCTTCAAGAACTCTTCTCGCATCCACTTAGCACCATGTCTAAACCCCTCTGCTATAAACGGAGCATCCTGTGAAGCAGGATATCTATTGTTGCAATAATATCTTGCAGCTTCTTCTATTTTCTTATCGTCTATCATATCTAGTCCTCCACATTAATTCTTAAATAACTCATCAAGAATGCTACTGAAATTTGGATTATCAATAACGGCTTGAGCATCTTCTTTATTCTTGAAATAAACAGTTCCTTCGTTGTAAAGACTACTAGTAGTAATACCATAAGCGCCGGTTCGCATTATATTATACTTGTATTCTCCAGAATTTTTCCAATCCGGTTTCCAATCTCCATTATAATAGCTAGCGATGTTCATGAGCTTGTTTATTGCATCTAGCTTATTCTGATTCTTTATAAAAAGATTCACTTCTGCACAACAATCTTTTGCAATTAGGCTAGACCATACATCATTATAAGTGATAGATTTATTCTTGAACGATATAACGCCAGCATTAAAATCGCTGTTCTCAACATCTATCTCCATTCCTCTAGGAATATTAATAGTTAACTTACTTCCTGCGATTTCCATACTTACTCCTCCTCTTTAGTTCCATACTCCTGTTGCAACTTCTTAACCTCGCTCACGAACTTGCAGACATCAATATCGCAATCAATCACCTCTTGATGGTTTTTGATAGCGTCTTCTATCAGATGAGTGCATTCTTCCGTGAAGCCACAGATATGATCACCTTCGATGGTGTAGAGATATTTGTGGGTATTGTAGTAGGCACACTGGCAGAGAGATAAACCCTCTGAGTTTAGGCGTTCCCTAACTTCGGGATTATTGATGCGAAGGACCACCATCTTACATTTACTCGAATAGTACTTGCGATATTTGATGCGGTCGGTTACGATGATTGCTATAGCTACCAACCACAGGATAGCTAGCACTATGATAACATCTGTTTGAATTGTATTCATAACTTTCATTTTGTTTAATTGTTTATCTTAATTCGTCCATTCTTCCAGGATTTTGGATATTCAGTTCCTTGTTGACATCATGGAGGCTGACGGATGGTAATGTATGAGTATCGGGGTCTAAGCCCTTCGACTTGCAATAGTTTCGCCATGCCTCTATGCCATGAGGTTTCTTTTCATCCTCAGCAGCCTTACGTCGCTCCTCTTCTTTCTTGCGCTCGTTCTCTACCCTTCCACGCTCTTTCAACAGGTCTGCCTCGTAAGCTATCAAGGATTTCATTATATCCTGTGGATTGATGGTCTTTCCGTTGTTGATGAGCTTGTTGTATTCGCCATTGGTAAAGGCTACGAAGAAGTAATCAAGTTCTGCAGGAGTTATGTAGAAATACTTTGTACAGATACGCTGAGCAAGCAACTGAATCTGATAATCTGTTGCATTATCGTAGGCACCCAGATAATAGAGAAGGTCTATCAGTCGTCCTGTTACCCATCCTACGAGGTCTCTGAGTCCACCACGTTTCTGAATATCCAACATGGTTTCCTTATTCTTCTTTATAGCCTCAGTTAAGGTTACAGGACGCTGATAGTTTGCCTTATCCTTGATGATAGGCACTCGCGATGAGTCGGGCAGCTCGCTCTGAACGTTGGATATTCCGTTGTTGTTCATAATTTACAGGTGTTTCTATTTCATCTTCCCATCTTTCACCATTCAGATAAGTGAGTGGATGCATGCGGAAGGGTATATTAGCATGAGGTACGATCGGGTCGGTCGGCTTGCGGGTCGATGCCACGTAAGCAGGAACGGCTGCCATGCAAGCTAATTTATCGGCTAGCTTTAGCCTGTTCCACTTTTCTTCTGCCTTTTTCCTACCTTTCTTATAAGAATAAGCTTCCCAAAACTCCTCAAATGTTGGAGCTGGCTCAGTTTGGATGATAGCAGAAGATTCTTCAACCTCCAAGTCTACCGTCTCCACTTCGGCATTATTGTTGAACAACTCATAAGGCTTGTAATACTTACCCGTAAGCGCCCATCTTGCACCGGCTACAAAAGCATCTTGAAGAGGTTCGCTTTCCGAATATTTATTAGCCTCCGAATGGATTTCCTTTAACGTTTTCATAAGCTATATGATTTTGATGATTTATACCCAACCGGCACCCGAGTTCTCAAGTTCTCGCTTGCAATACTGCAGGCCTACTTGGTCATCGGGTTCCGGAATCATGATACTGCGGACATTTGCATAATCTATCACGTTTCGGATAACGCTGCTAGCCTCTGCTGTATTGAGGGAAGTGAGAGGCTTGTATTTGCGGTTGCCTGTCTTGTCTACCTCATCGGTATAGAAGATGTAGCTGCAAACGTTGCGCTGAATATCACGAAGCGTTTCGTAGAAGGTCTGCCCTAACTTTAGGGCGAGATAGCTAATCATGAAGTGAAGATAACAAGACTGCTTATCGGTCTGAATGGGGTGAAACTTCTTTAGTTCGATATTATACCCACATTCTTTGGCTTTTTGAACTTCCTTCACGATTCTCAGATAGTCGCGAGGATCATTAGGATTGTATACACTCATATTATTATAATTACATTAGATTGATTACTAAACCCTTGCAAGCATAGTCGGTTAGAACACCGAGGACCTGCTGGAATTTGTTTACAGCAATATTGGGGTTAAGATGGCGTGCAGAACCATGAATGAGGACGATACGCTTGGCGGTATTGGCTGCCTTGCATTCGTTGAGATACTCGATAGAGTGAGCCAGACTCATGTGGGAAAGACGGATGCGGTCGGCTTGGCTGACTATCGTCTTGCCTTCGTTTACGGCTTTCTCTAGGAGAGAATCATCATAGTTGCATTCTGCCAAGAAGTAGCGGCACCCTTGAACTACATTTTCCATATTGTAGCAATCGGTGAAGAACATCATGGTTCCCATTTCCGGATGATGAATAAGGAAAGAGAAACAAGGAACATCGTGTTCTACCTTCATCGGGGTGATACTGAAAGCACCTAGATGATAGGTCTGTTCTTTAATCATGCCTTTTACTCCCTTGCATTTCTCGGATAACTCTTCAGTAGAGTAAGCATCAATTCCTGCTTTCAGAAAGTCTTTGGCATTTTTTGCATGATCGCCGTGGGAGTGACTGATAATCACTCCCACGCATTTTGATGTTTTGAGATTTGCAACTTTCTTTACTTCCTGCAACGGACGACCTGCCTCTATACAGAGCTGCTGACCATTACTAGCCTCCAGTACGTAGCTATTGCCTTGACTATTGCTATTGACGACTATTAACTTCATATTAACTCAAACTAAACTTTTGAGCCTGTTGTGGCTGCTCATCGTGTACTTCTTTGGCATTCATGACTTCGCCGGTATCAGCATTGACCGTGATAACGTTCTTTGCCTCGGCAAACTCCTCATCACGCTGAACGATGGCAGAAGGTTGCTCATCGGCATTGATAACCTGCGCTGCATCAACAGAAAGCTCACCCCACTTTGTAAGAAGTTGGCGAAGGGCGGTTTTTTCTGCCATGTCCTGAAAACCAGTAAACCATCCTTGACCTCCCCCTTCTCCGTCTACGGATTGCTTGATTCCCAAGTCTCTCAATTCCTGCCATGTAAGCTTTGAATATTTGACTGTTGGGGCGTAGGTCTTGGCGAACTTGCATACTTGCTCAATGTCCATATACAAAATCTTCTCGAAGCCAGACGTCATCTTGATATATGCGAAATATCCAACTGGAACATCAGATGTCTTTACGCCGCTGATGTCGAGCAAACCAGTCACCTTGTCGTAACCACAGAACTCGCCTTCATAGACGGTGCCATTGTTGATGGTCTTATACTTATTGGTACGAAGGGCAAGATTGACATATCCCTTTGTTCCGATGATAAGGGTTGGTGTAGGGACGAGCTGACCGGTTGCCTTATCTTTGTTCTTGAAGACCACGATGTATGCCTGCCCCAACTGCTTGTTGATAGGCAATCGCAATCCTGCTGCCTTTACTGCCTCGCCCATGAGCGCATTAGGGTTGCACTGCATCAGCTGAGGGTCGGAAGTAAACAACTCCATCAAACTGGTGGTGAAGGCGCCTTTGTTGTCCTTCAATGTGTTCTGCAACAGGCTTTGGTAATAACTATTGTTCATTACCGCCTGAAAATTCTTAACTGCTACTGCCTTCTGAGAAGGCTGTGCCTTTGCCATTGCTGTTTCTGCCATGATTACTTCTCCTCTTCTTTATGATTGATTAATTCCTTAGCGATACCAGCCAAGGCTATTGTTCCCAAAGCAAGATTGATTTCACCACTTTCCGGAAAAAGTTCTACTGGATCAACCTCTACTCTATCGTGGCTATCTAACCACTCCTTTATCCGGCCCGAATCCGTTCCGTCCTTCATACCTCCTCCTAATGCTAGAGTTCCCTTGATAAGGTCTTTGTCAACCGACATTTCTAATTTTAAAGTTTCTTCCATGTTTTTTTTATTTACTTATATGTTTGATTAATTCTTCTTTTGTTTTAAACACTTCGCTTTCTTTCCTTGTTGGGAAAACTGCGAGCTTATACTGAATAGAGCAAGGGGCCCCGCCTATCTGCTGAAAGAATACACCAACGATGTTTGCACGTCGGATTTTGTACCCATCGAGCAGATAGACTGCATCACCTATATCGAACTTCGTCTTGATTTGCATGATGTGTTTCAATCCTTTATGGCCAAAGCGAAATAATGCTCAACCTTCAGTTTATCATCCTTTGATACTACAAGACGGATTTGCTGACCGCCTGTGCTGAGCGGATGGTTAACACTTTCGCATTCGTCTAGCACAACAGGGACCGAAACATCATAGAACTGACCTATAGTGCGCGCGATGTCGATTCCGGCATTCACCTTGGCAGCACCATTGAGGCGGCTGTAAGGCACACCATTGTGATAACATTCGCAATAAGGTTTCTTCTCACCATCGAGTTTTGGAAGGAACAGACTCCATTTTACGAAACGGAAGTGCTGATTGACCTTATCTTCGAGAGCCTTGCAAGACAACTGATAGAACTCATTGGTGATGTTGAGTTTATCATCAATATCATCAAGCTGCTCCTGAAAGATGGCTTTATCCTTCTGTGCTGCTTCGATATGAGCCATTGTATTGTCGTAAGATGCTTTTGAGGCGAGGAATTCGATGATTTCATCATATCTGTCAGCGAGAGGCTTTCGCTCTTCATCGAGTGCTTGAAGTAACTTGTCGTTATTCTCGTTGCTATCGGATGGTTTGTCGAGTTCTGCCTGCAACTCGCCAATCTCTTTCACTACCTGCTGATACTCTTCCTTGGAGGCAAGAATCTCCTCGTAGGTACTAGGAACATCTGCATCAACATCTGCCTTATGCTTTTCTGCCTCTGAGAGGACTTGGTGAGCCTTGACAAGCTGGTTTGTGGTGGTCTGACGATCATCATTCAGTTTATCCAACTCTTTGTTGAGTTCGGTGTATGCACTTTGGAGTTTGGCAAACTCATTGTTGAGTTCCTTCATATCCTCTGCCTTGCGAGAGTTGAACAGGTTCTGAGATTCCTGTTTGAGGAGCTGAACATCACCGAGAGGGAGAGCCTGACCGCAATGAGGACAGAAACATTCCTTATCATCCCATTTCCAAGTACGCTTGGCAATTTCATCGCTACGCTTGTTTAAGTTGCTAACCTTCTTCTTGCACTCTTCAATCTGAGCGTTTATCTGAACCTCGGTGGTAGGATAGCCACTCATGACGGCTTTGAGGTTATTAACCGTAGATTCTGCCTTATTGAAGGCTGCGTTGGCGTTGAGAACATCGCTTTGGTGCTTGGTCATGTTATCGGTAGATTCCTTGTCTGCACCCTGCTCCATCATTCGCTTGCGCTTTTCGGCAAATTCAATCTTTTTTCTGATTGCGTCAAGGCGAACTCTGTCTGCTCCACCTGTGCGAATCTGCTGAATCTTGTTGACAATCTCTATCAGTTTTTCTTTCAGCTCAGCCTTTTCTTTCTCCATGGACTCCCAATCCTGCTTTGGTGGAAGGGTCTTGTCGAGTTCGGCTAGTCTGATAGGGACCGCATCGAGTTCCTTCTGAACTTCTGTACGCTTGTGCTTGAGGTGGTGAAGGATGGCATCAATATCTTTCTGTTTGAGGAGTTCAACAAGATAATCATACTTCTCTTCGCCCTTCGTGATGTCTTCGGCAGAAATGTCACCCGCCAAAGACTGAAGGAATGCACGCTGATTCTGCCAAGTCATACCAAGGAACAGATTAGGACAGATGCACCACGAAAATGGGTTTTCTTGGAAGATGTCGTTAACTACTTTGTCGAAATCTCCGGCGGTAGTCAATTCTCCATCAACATAGTACTTGAAGGTATTGGTGCATTTATCACCTTTCCACTTGTCGGTCAGAACTCGCTTGAACGAGATTTCATCACCATCTACCAACATAACCAACTCGGATGAATGCTCTATCTCCTTGATAATATTATGATTCTCATCGAAGGTTTTGATGTCGAGTTGCATGCCGTTAGTATCAGTACCGAATAATGTGTACATGATGGCATTGCCGATAGTGCTCTTGCCTCTTCCGTTGTCTCCCGAGATAACGGTTAAGTCTTCTCCGAAATCGAAGACTCCGGCACGGATGCCACAGAAATTTTGCAGTTTAAGTGTTTTGAATAGGATTTTCTTCATTTTTATCTTTGTTTAAAGTTTCTTCTTTTTCTCTCAGTTCCTTATAGTATTCCTCGAATGCCCTTGCTGTAGCGTAGGTGAACTGGTCGCTATTACGCATGGCGTTCAAGATAAGGTTTTTGAGGTCTTCGGGCGATGCGTGCATGAATGCGTATACATTCGGAATGGTTCTGTCACCCATGAGGACGATGCAACGGAAATGCTTTGCCTCATCCCCCATTTTATCAACAATATCAAGTACCTTCTTGATATGATTGAAGAAATTCTGTCTGATATTCTTTTTCATGATTTCGTTTTTTAAAAACCTGCCTATCTTCACGGACGAGCAGGAAAAATGATTTTAAAATTATGTAAAATAACGCTAAAAACTAATTCTTATCTGTTGATCCTAAACCGCTACGAGTGCCGGTTACCTTGCCAAGTTCCAAGTTAGTATCTGGAACGTAAGTGAAGGCACCCTGGCAGATGCGTTGGGAATAAGGAATAACGAACTTGAAACCGAGCAGACGCATAATGCGATGCTTTAGCCTCCATCTGCCCGACTTGACGATTACATGGACTTCTTCGCCATAGCCGCAATCAATCAAGCCGAGAATTACATCAAGGTTTGCTCTAACCTTGCCTAGATAGTCGCCATGTAGGAGCCAAGAAGGGAAATAAACATCTAACAACATTCCTTTGCCCGACATGCCACTACGTGGCTGAATCAGCATCTTCATATTTGAAGGAAGTTGTATCTTGAACCCGAGCGGAACGTAAAAGCGTTTGTTTGGAATTACTTCCGTGTCCTTACTACAATGAAGGTCGTAAGCGGCATCCGTCTCATACGACTTCGTAGGGAAACATCCTTGTGTTACCAATTCTACATTAATTTTTGTACCTGATTTACTCATATAATCTATTCTTATAAATGTTTCTGTTCTAAAAGTTTGTCTACTTCTTTCTGATAGAAGGCTATCAACTGATTATACTCAAAGAGTGACCAGTTCTTGTTTTCTGTTCTTGCCCTAACTTCTATCAAATCAACCCTCTGTTCGCCAATCTGCTTGATAAGCGCACGGCGATACATCTGAATATTGCCTTGATTGAAAATATTGCAAGCTACACATTGTGGCCGGCAGTTATCTTCGCTGAATCGGGTTGACATGTAACGCCTCGACATGTAATGGCCGTTTTGAATTTCCTTCCAAGGTAAAACCTTGCCGCAACTGATACATCGACAATAACCTTTATCATCAGAATATTTCAGTCGAATATATTTAGAGAAGACCGCATCTAGTTTGTCTCTCAGCTTACTTTTGCTAAGTCCGGCTTTCGCCTTCTTCTTCTCTTGATCCTTCTTGGCTTTATCCCAAGGAGTCTTCTTTATAGGTGTCCTCTTGAGAGGAGTTTTTCTTTTTAAACCCATATTGCATGTAATTATCATTTGTGGAGTTTGAATACTCGCCCTCGGGCTTTCCGATGTCTGAGGACACATTTTTAATTTTCGAGTTGAGGATATTAATTTTCCTCAGCTTTGACTCGAAGATTCCCAAGGGTGCCCAAGGGTTTCTTTCGAGTTCTCTGTATATTTCGAGAACCTTTCTCCGGTACTTGTGGAGAGTAGGTTCGGATAAATCTATCATAAGCCATTGATTTTGAAGTTTAAGAAAAACCTGCCTATCCTCACGGACGAGCAGGAAAATAAATTTAATATAATTCTTAATTATGATATATATATATATATGCTGCCGCTGCAGCGAATTTTTATGCACAACAAAAATACATAATAGTCCACCTTAGGGCCTCGGACCCAACTTCCCGATTTGATAAGAATGTATTAAGGATTTACACAAAACAGTTTCGGGCGTGCTAACCAATTACACCATCGGTGGATAACGGCATCATGCGCTACCATGAATTTAAGAGCCATGCTCACCGCTATAATGACTTAACACTATTCGACTTTACACTTTTCCAATATGTCAAAGAACTTATGCCCACAAACGGACAATGGGATTGTTCCGGAAACTGCTATATATAATAAGGTATAAAACGAAAGGTGCTGGTAGAATGCTCGACCACAACATTTCCTTATGGTTCGTGGCGCATGATTCAACGCAAACAACTTATATTGCCACTGGGTCTATACCGCTCCACACCTAACAATTTCAAGAAAGTTATAATAACAATATTCCAAAGCTATTTTGGGGATTCGAGACGAGTTGAACGCCTTTGCTCGGGTTTCCCCGCTCACTCCGAGTGAGCTAGCTCGATTCCCATGTTTCACTCCTATGCTCACGCACAAGAGTGAATTGTAACTAGTAACCAACTCTATCTATTGAAGATAGGTTTTGCAAATAAGAAAAAGAACTTTCTTAATTAAGCAATCGTTTAACTATGCTCACGCACAACCAAATTTACAAACGCATATTGTCTGAATAACTAATCTAAAAGTTCAACAGCCAAATATTTCACACTTAAACACTTTATCTGAGTTGCGGCACCTTTACAGGTTCTGCTCCGTAGCGATTCAGAGCACAGGAACGAATGTCCTGAGCCTGTTGGCTATTACTACGGTAAGCTAGAGCATTGTAGACAGTAGCCTTGCCACAACCAAAAATCTTCATGATTTTAGGAATTTTATCTTTATCAATCAATATTTTTTCTATTTTTACGACTTTATTCATATTATTTTTTGTATATTTGCACCATAAATCTGTTTAGAACGAGTTTTATTCTCGTTTACGGATGCAAAGATACATGTTTGTGGACAAATATCCAAGCATGTAGGTATTTATTTATAGTTAATTTACGTATTTACACATTTATAAACACTAGCAGTATGGAAGGATTAAGAGATAGAATCAACGAGGTGAAAGACCATTACAGGCTGTCTAACAGAGGGTTTGCTGACGCTATCGGGGCAAAACCTGCTGCTACGAACAACTATTTGAACGGCACAAAGGAGCCTTCAATGGAGTTTATAGACAGAATACTGACTACATACGTAGACATATCAGCAGATTGGCTACTTTGTGGCAGAGGCAGTATGTTTTACGATGCAGACAAGCAGACGGACGAAAAATTACTGAAAGAACTATCAGAAACAAAAGTAAAGTTGCTAGTACAGGAAGGAGTGGTTAAGGAGTTAAAGCAAATCATCAGCGAGAAGATTGCTGAAAGAGACAAAAGCCTTGTTGGCTGATACAATAAAGGGGAGCCTTCGCAAAGAAGACTCCCCTTATTGTTTTACATCTTGCCTTCGAGGGCATCGAAAGCAGATTGTACATCCTTATTTAATGTACGTGCGTATCTAGTAGTCTGGCGCAAGGTTGTGTGACCAAGCACTCTTGCCACGATATTGATAGGCATTCCCTTCGACAAGAATAGGGTTGCCGCAGTCGCTCTACCCATGTGGGTGTGCAATCTGTCAACACCAACCATCTGCCCGATCGCCTTCAAATAATCATTATACTTCTGATTCGTCATTCTAGGCAGCTTGAAGTCATACTTCTGTAGTATCTCCAGGGCAGGTTTGAGAAGTTGAAACACGAAATCCGTATCTGTTTTCGTTCTCTTAGCGTGATAGAACATCTTGCCGCCAATCTCCTCGCAGTTAGTATAATCGAACGATGCAAGGTCAGAGTATGCAAGTCCGGTGTAGCATTGGAAGAGGAACAAATCTCTTGCATGGAGAATATGAGGTGTTGAGAGTTTCAGTTTCTTGATATCAGCAAACTGCTCTTCTGTGACACAATCAACATACTGCTTTTCACCCTTGCCAATATGAAACGGAAGAAACTTATAAGGATTCTGCTCTATCAGTCCGTCTATCATCGCGTCATTGATGAACAACTTGAGATACTTGTGATAGTCGTAGATTGTGCATTGAGCCTTATCCTGTCTGTGGAGATACTCATCCATCGCACGCACCTTAGACACATTGCAGTCTTGGAACGATTTTATCTTTCCCCACGTCTTCAGAAATTTAATAAAGACATCATAGCGTTTCTTGGTATGCTCGCACACCTTACGCTCATTTCGTCTTCTCTCGCAGTACTCGATGAAAGAAGTTCCTTCGTCTTCTCCGTTCATCTGTGAGATAACCACATTTAAGTCACAACAGCCTTCCTTAACCATCTTGCTGATGATTTCGTTTGCTCTCGCGCGGTATGCCTGTATGATTTCATTCAGTTCATCCGCATCTTTTCTCTTGATAACCATCTTTGACGCATCAGACCATTGTGTAGTTGTCACTTTTACGCCTGTGGAAAAGTACTTCCTTTGACGCTTGGCACAAAAGCATAATTCTACCGAAACTTCATGTTTTGAGGTCGCTCGCTTCAAACGATTGTGAATAATACTTAAATTAATTTTTGCCATTTTGATAACACATTTTTTACAAGGTGATAACACATTGATAACACACCTTCCGATTCAACAATTTGCGTGAATAATATAAACCGTTGTTATTCAAATAGTTACACCCAAAATGCGTTTAAACCAGTTTTAAACCAGTTTAGAAAATCAATCTTTATGACATATCTCTTTAAAAAATAAAAAGCAATCTATATAAGTATCTGTTATTCAATACGTTATATAGACTGCTTATTTGATTTTTTCTTGACTAAACGTTGCGTTTTTACGCCTAAAAAGTGATTCCGTTGGGGTCACAACCAATTTCTCACAAATCTGTCTATATCAGCCACTTATCTTTCGAGTGCAAAGATAGTGATAACATTTTTATAACACAAATTTTTAATTACTTTTTAACTATATTTTGCAAAAGTTGAAATTTGGCGGTTTCAAATACTTTTCTTACTTTTGCACTCGTCAAGTTGCGATTGACACAAGAAGACATAGATTTATTGTAGCCTTCAATAGGTAACGATATAATTTCAACTCCCCTTAGTTGGTCGCAACACAACTTTGGGGAGTTTTTGTATTCCCCAATTTGAAAGATAGTCATGGTAGTTTGTCGGTTAACTCCACTCGGCTACGCTGACTTTAAACCAAAGTCGCAAGAGGACGCATGGCGACATCGCAGGATTTGATAGCAGAAGGCGAGCAAGGCGGTAACTACACCGAAAGCTGCTTAGGTTAACTGATGTAGATTATCAAGTGACCAGATGATGGGGGTGATTGCCTCAGCGGAAATAATTTTTTTGTGTGCTATCGCATACGTGTGCGATAAGGGGGATTCTAGAATCCGAAGGCTCTAAGCCTAGCGGTTTTAACATTGAAAATAAAAATAGTTATGAATAAAAGCTTAAATGAATGGATAAAGAATAATCGTAGTAAGCTTATAGCTACTCGAACAAGAGCAGAGAGGTTTTTGTTTAGCAAATTACCTCGAAAGATAAGACAGAGTGCAAAAATTCAGCATCCTATCATAGTAAACGACCATGTATACTTCGTTGATATATATCTGCCAAAGATACAAGTCGCTATCGAAGTTGATGGTTGGTCTCATGCTGCAAAGCAAGAGAAGGACGATTTGCGAGATAAGGAGCTTTTGAGTTTAAACATCAAAACTCTTAGGATAAGCAACACAGAAGTGTTCTGTGAGGATATAAGAAATATGCTCATTGATGCGGTCAAAGATTATCCTGTCATTAAGAAGTTAACTAAGAAGGAGAAAAAGGAGCGCATCGAAAGACAAAGAGAAAAACTTAAAGATATTTATCAGAAACTTAAAAAATTATAGCTTATGAAGAAGATTTTGTTAGCGACCTTAGTTGTCGCAAGTTTGTTCACCTCTTGTAAGGAGCACTTCTCTGACGGAGAGCGTGTAGGTACAGTTACCAAGTTTAGCAAGGCTGGTGTCTTTTGGGATTCTTGGGATGGTCTCTTGAACATTACTCAGACAGGAATGAACTCCAGTGGAGAGCCATTCGCTTTCTCTATTGATAATGACCGCAACGACCAACAGAAACTCATCGACACCTTGGTTAAGGCACAGGTGGATGGATGGAAGGTCAAGATTAAGTATCACCAAGTATGGGGTGCGAAGAATGTTTGCAACAATCGTGGTGAGAGTGATTTTTTCGTAGATGATGTAATCGTTCTTGATAAGAATTTCTCTAAGATTGGCGATATAGTGAAGGGAACTACCAAGCCGAGTGCAAGCGTTCCTAAGCGTGACACCATCCTAGTGAAGATAGTTAAGTAACTAATCGCCCTCTCTTCGTAGGGGGCTTTTAAATTTTGCGTATGAAAGAAGAAGATTTAACGAAAGCTATTGAGTTGAAGAATAAACTTGATAGTGAAAGAGAACTTTTGCAGTTTGCAAATAGCCATTATGATGTGGATTTAAAAGTTAACCTTGAAGAAAGGTGCGACTACGGACGTATTCTTAACATAGATTACCTTCTCGATAAGGATGTTATCAAAGGACTGAGAGCGATGGCTATCGCCAAAATGGAGAAGAGAATTAATGACTTACAGGAAGAATTAGATAAGTTGTAGGCTTATGGGAAGTTTTATAAAAGAGCGTCTTATTTTTGCATACTGCTGGACGCATTCGACAGGTAGGTGTAAGGATTGCACTTGTTGCTACACCTTCAAGAAATGTAAGGACTTCGTAAATTCTTTTTGGAAGATACACCGCTACAGGCATTATCACAAAACGAAAGCGAAATATCCATGTACGCTTGCTGAGTTCAGAAAAAGAGTTCGTCGTTAAAATTTATAGCTTATGGAAGTCGAAAGATATTATTATGCAGTTGCCTCCTTCATGCGCAAGGATGACAAGATTAGCGTTAGTTCGGTTACGTGTAGCGTTAAAGGGGAAGAAAAGGATATTAAGTTCTATCCGCTCATGAACATCATCACTAGTACGGAAGAGAAATTCAAGGATGATATGGTTAGTGGAACAGTAGTCGTCCAGAGTGTTATTGAGATTAGTAAACAAGACTATGATGCTTATGATAAACGTATCGCTAAAATGAACGAGAAGAATGGAAAGGTTGACAAAGGTAATGGATAAGTATTTGAAGAAAGCTGCCGCTGATTGGGATAAGAAGAAAGTTCTTACCCTTGTGGTTAGCAAGGAATGGTTCGACATGATTGCTGCCGGCAGAAAGACGGAAGAGTATCGTGAGATTAAAGGTTATTGGGCAAAACGACTTCTTCTAGTTCGTTCAGAGCTTAAAGAGACGTTTAGAAAGATGTCGAAAGATTGTGCTAAACATTGGGATTGCGTTGGTCCCGAAATGGCAAAATATCTTCTTAAAAGCCCATACTACATGTTCGAACCATTCACCCACGTTCTCTTCATCAACGGCTACCGAAAGGATAGTCCACGTATCGAAAAGGAGATTGTGAGTATCACCATCGGCAAACCTAAAAAAGGTCTTTGTCCCGACAAATGGCTTGATACAGAGTTTTTCATCATTAAGTTTAAGTAGCGTATGAAAAAGAAAATCAAAAACGTACCGGAACGCATTTTCTTGGTTCTCGGTGATGGTATCTTTGATGGCAGCGAAGATTTCGATGAACTCTCAGAAGTCACATGGAGCAAAGAGCGTGTATATCCAAATGATATTGAATTTGTAAGAAAGAAGTAGCATATGACTAGTATTAGGAAAATGAAGAAGTGGTACAGGAGTACTACTAATAAGGGATTTAAGAAGAGGTTCGAAACGATTCATAAATATCCCGAACTGCATACATATATTATGCGCCATCGTACTTTCAAGGGGGTGTTTTTTACATTCACAATATTCACAAAATCAAGAAGAAAGCGAGGTGGGCATGAAGGTTAGATTGCTTAAGAAACAAATGAAGAAAGCTCGTCCGTATTGGGAGAGCCAAGGCTACAAGTTCAAGCGCAAGGCTAAGATAATTCGATATTCACAGAGGTCTTTGCTTGGTGATTATAGCACTAAATGGATAGACTATTGCTTTGTAAATATGAATGGACGAATACAAAATTACTTTCCTATCCGAATGGAATCAAAGAGAAAAAGAAAAAGCAGAGCCTAGTGCCCTGCTTTTTCCTTATCATCACGTTCTCGTTTCTCGGCTATCGCCTGTCTGATCCACGCGCCTTTATCACGTCCTAGGGATTCACAAAACTCAAACGTTTCTTCGTTTACATGCGTCACGACCCTATAGATGAGGGCAGCTGCGCCCTTGGTAGGTGCTCCGGCTCGCTCTCTGCGTCCACCCCACCCTGGATGCTGACTGACCTTGCATTGCTGAACCTTGCCTTTGCTATTGATGCGGAACTTCATTTTCAGCCGGTCGTTGACCCAAACTTCAGCGATTACCGCATCGGGCGTCTGCTGAAGAGTAGATTTGGCAATACCGACAAGATAGGATTTATCCTTGAAGAAGGTCTCCGTCTCATCGAGTATCGCCCAATCATCGTAGATTATGATTCTTGCCTTTTCCATACTCAACCTAATATTGCCATCAGTATCGTGAATAAGAAGATGAAGAGCACAAACCATTCCTGTTTACTCATAGCTTAACCTCCTTTCTTCTTCTCTTGCGATGATAAATATGAAGTGCTTTCACTACTCTGTGGTCTTCTTTCCAACCAAAAGAAGTTTTAATCACTCGTTTCAGCCAATACATATTTTTACCCTTGTCGGGTCCGAGAAGTATCTTCTTTACAAATCTTGCTTTCATTTCTTACCTCCTTTCTTCTGATAGGCTCTAACCCTACGGATAGCCTTTGTGATTCTGTGGTCTTTGCCCAAGCCATAAGCATAAACATGATTCGTGGTCTCCAAAAATAGTTTTTCTTTCTACAAAGTATCTTCTTCGCCTGTCGTAATTTCATTTCTCACCTCCTTCCTCGATTACTCCTATCGGTTTGATGTCGTTCACACTTTCATCCTCGGTGAAGAAGGATACCTTCATCGTGTCGCTCACGTAGCCCATGGCCACAACATCTTCATGGGCGTTCTTGATGATGCAGATGTCTCCTCTTACCTCGTTCTGTATTTTCAGATACTTCACGGCTGCATCCTTCACCGCCAAAGGATTCATTTTCTTTGTTATCGTCTCCCCCGACTGAGGGAAGACGAAGATAAATTCTTGCTTATTCATATTACTCAACTTCTTTTTCTGTTATTAATAACTCATCGTACATCGGACTGCTCTTGCATGAGCAACACCACGAAGATTCTTCCTTGTCTTCCGTTACCTCATAATCATCGGGATATTCCTCAGTATAGAAGTCTATAATATCAGCCTCCTCAGTTGCCATTCGTTCCTTGGCTGCGGTCTTGGTGCGATATACTCCAATAACATCAGCATTGGAATTGTCTTGATTGTCATTTCCATGCTGAACCAACACAAATACTTTCTGTTTCTTCATATTACTCGCCCTCCTTCTCTTCTGCATCAAATGAAACACTTTCCAACTCGCCATTCTCCAAACAACCCAAATCGTATGAAAGTCTTGCGGCATTCTCTGCGTCTTCGGGTGATGCTGCGTCTAGCGTTACCTTGTAGGTAATTTTCTCAACGATTTCTACTACATACTTCTTCATAATCAAATCCTTTCTTTTAAAAATTAATACTTGGTGGGCGGGTGGTACGTTGCAACCATCTGTAGCGGCTTGAATACCGCATTCGCCCTATATATAAAACAACAACAACTTCTATTTTATCTTCTCAAGTCAAGTGCTCTTGTCTACGCTTACATATCCTCTACTATATCTTCAAAACTCTTCTTCTTAATCTCCATGGAAATCAGACTGCTTATGTCTAGAACTTTCGTTTCCTCGTACTCTCTGGACGTATCGTGAATATAGATGCAGAAACTATCTATCTCGTATCTGTCGCTATTGAACAGAGTATAGCTTGATGTAGGAAAGCGGAAAATGATTCTGCTCCAATCCTTTTTATCCAACAGATTATTAACAACTAAATTAATCATACTCAAAATGGTTTATGAGGGAGATTTCTCTCCCTCGGGTTAAACTTACTCCTTCAACAGACTTTCTACAAGTTCTTCTTTAGTGGCGAAGACGTCTGTGCTCTTGGTGTATTCATTGCTATGCTTTAGCAAAACCTTGCAGCATTCCTTGTCTTCGTTCTTCACAATGATGATGCGAGAAATCGTCTTCTCAGCTATCTTGTTATCACGCATGAGGAAAACCTGCTGACCAACATAGAAGTTGGTTTTAAGATTCGTCTTTGCGTGCTCCTGTACATCAAAATCATTGGATAGTATCATACAGGCGTACACTTCCTTGCCTTCTGCTAGGTCTTTGGTGATGCGCTCGAAGATTTCCTGTTCGGTCGGGTCTCGCTCTTCATCGGTCTCATCATCCACGATTGTGCCATCATATCCCCAACCTTCCTTGTCTACAAGTTCAAGTCCGGCTGCCTGTGCCTTCACTACGTCTTGGATATTCAATACCTCAACGCCTACCATGTTTTCATTAATCATAACTGCTTTAGTTGCCTTCATAATTTTATCTCCTATAATTTAAATTTGTTACTTGTTATTGTTAATCATTCTAGCGGCATAAGTTCTGCCGATAATCTCGTCTATCTTTGCTTGCTGCTGATAATCTGTGCAGTCGGCAAAGTTCTCCTGTTCCTCATAGAAACGTGCTGCATTCTTCAGCTCATGGAGTGTTGCTTGGGTGTAATCCTTGTTAGGATCAACTTGCCTAAGATTCTCACATGTCTTGCAATACTCGATGAAGTCTACAAGCAAAGATTTCTCCTCGCTCTTGCTCTGCTGCATTCCGGCTCCCATAAGAGGTAGGGCAACTATCGTTGCCGCTACCAAAGCTATCTTAATTCTCTTTTTCATATTACTCGTCCTCCATGTCTTTTGCTGCTCTCAGTCTGTAGCCTGTAAGGCTGCCGACTAAGAAGATTAATACATAAATTGTGATGTCCATAACTTAATCCTCCTTAATATCTTAAAATCTTTTTGATTACTGCGGCTGCGAGAACATCGTTAGCGGTTATAGGTCTCGGCTCTGTTATGCTTTCTGCCCATGCTGCACCGCCAAAATACCAATGGTCTCTCCTCCATTCTTCACAAAACTTCTCGGCCTCCCAACGTGTAGGAAACTCCTTTTCTCTCATTTCCGAGTGCGGTCTGCTGCCATACTCGTAATGTGCTACGTGATGTACTTTCATATCAATTTCCTTTCTTTTAATTGTTATGAATTATAAAAATTAATAGGCTCATAATCTCTGTTTCTGCAATCGTTTCCTTCCTCATGATAAGGACATTTATTGTCTTTCTTATAGTAACTGCCAAGGCGGTCATTCATACCCATACTAGATACTACAAGTCGATTGCATTTGCCATTTCTGAATGCAAATCTGCAAGATAAACAAATATTCTTTTCCATTTCTGTTTCTTTATTAATTGATTAAACTTGTGCGGTCTCACGGCTTGAACGTGATGTGCTCCTCTATTCGCTGACCGCTCCATGTTACTTATTGCCAAAGTAGAAGATTCTAATAAGCTGATAGAATTGTTTCTTGTCGCAAAGGTGGAGGAGGTCTTCCAAAATGTATTTCTTGCATTCCTTTGTGCCTTCCCTGAAGGTCTCTTGCATCTGTGCTGCGGTCTTGTAGCCGCATTCAAGCCAATACAAGAAGATGGCTCCTAAACTCTCATAGTCATTGTTCCTATCATAGAACTTCTTCTGCTGCTCGTAAGTTTTGTTCTTTCTCATATTCTTATCTCCTATCTTTAATATTCAACACCATTCAGTTTAAGGGCAATTGCCTTTAAGTTCTCTATTCTCTGTTGTGCATTCGGTGTGAGGTCAGCACCACAAATGAGGACTGCTTGTGAAAGGTTCATTACCTTGTCGTATAAAGCGTTTGTGATGTTTGAAATCTCATCACTCGTAAGTGTTATTGTCTTTTCCATATTCGTTTATTTTAATTAATGTTGTTATTGTAACTCTGAAGATAACCTCACGACTATCTGTTGATTGCTCAATACTCTTGCGCTCGTAAGTTGTGTAATAGTTATCATACATATCCTTGCTGCGTCCAATATACTTGTAACCAACCTTATTAAGGTTTCGTTTCAGTATCTCAACTTCGTCGTCGTCAAGATGTTTTGTGTATATTGGTTCCATTGCTACTCTGTCCGCATATCTTTCGATTCTGCGGAAATTTACGATATACTCTGCCATAATCTTTTGTTCGTTAGGCGTGGGGAGGGGCGTACGCCCCGTGGGGGCGCTGCCCCCTTATCTCCCCACATTGTTACTTACTCATTTCATACACCCAAAGTCTCCCTTCATGGTGCACAGCGTAATGTTCTGCTTGCCACCTTTTATTGAATTGAGCGATAATCTTTGGTTCTTTCTCGGGTTCAGAGAATTCCTGTACTACGATATACGTCTTCATGCCCTTGTTTTCTTCGTCTTTGAATACTCCAAAGTACTCTTCATAGTCTTTGAACACAAGAACTTGAACTTCCTTTCCTTTGTACATTACAGGAAACTTGCCGATAAACTCGTTATCTCCCCAATACGCTTTGATGTACTCGTCACTATCCTCGTATATACAAGGCATTATGGTTTTTTCTTCATCGATTTCGAACTTGTTGCCCTTGTGATAAATTAGGCTACAAGCGATATAATCTGCTAACTTTGCCATAGTCTTACAATTTACTTCTTATCTGTCTGAGTGATACTCTTTCCTTTGGAGTGAGGTAGATACCGAAAGCACCATCCTCGTTCTCTCCAACCTCATGCAAGATATATCTAAGTACAAACAACTGATTAGTTGTCAACTCTAGTTTCTTTGATACTGCCATAGTCTTTAATATTTATAGTCGTACAACTGAGCGAGTACGTTATCGTACAGGTCTCTTGTCTTCTCAACGCTGCTTTCCTTCCAATGAAATGGATTCTCGTTTGCAGTTCTTCTAATTATGTTGGCTATTACAATAGCCTCAGCCTTAGTCAATTCTAATAAACACATCTTTGTTGTTTCCATAATCTTATGTGTTACTATTGTTTAAACACTCCCCAAAGTTCCTTTTTCTTACCTTTGGAAATATTGAAGATGAGTGTATGTACATCTTTCTGTAAGTCTGAGTGCCATACGTCTGTTGTTTCGATGTACTCGTAGTCACTGAAAACCTCTTTTACTTCTTTATCATCCTCGTACTCGAATGGGTCATCCTCGTACTCGAATGGTGCGAAATCGTAACCGCCATCTTTAAGGCTGAATACTTCTTCCATATAATACTTTGCCATAATTGTTGTTGTTAAAATGTTCTACATACAAAGTGCAGGTGTACGTTTGCGCCCAACGTTCACAAGTTACATGTGACCTAACTCCCTTCGTTTAACGTTCGTGGGTTAACGTGTTTCGATATTTATTCACTCTAACACGAGTGTGGTTTTACTTCAACCTAGAAGAGTGTTATAGACTTCTTTGTCTTTTGCGCTTTTGCAGTCTCGCTAACTGGGTTGCATTTTCCTTTGATGTTTTAGAAGTCCTATCTCTTCGCCTTTCCCGACTAATCTGTACTTTTATAGAGGTAGTTAAACGTGAAGATGCTAAACGTGCCATCGTTCCTCTAAAATCAAACCAACTTGATTTCGAGTGCAAATGTAATGCTTTATTATTACACTACAAAATTTTTAGGTAGTATTTTAACACTTCAAGCCTACATTTTAACACGATTAACATAATATTACATGAAAGTTAGTAAATTAGTGTTATGATATTACTTTTCTTAAAAAATTTGGTAGTATCAAAATATTTATGTAACTTTGCAGTCAATATTATAACATTACATTGGATATTTATGGATATAGCTAAGATAATAAAACGTAAGGGCTTTACACAAAAGCAAGTGTCTGACGCCCTCGGCATTAATAGGGTAAACCTAAATAATATGATTAATGGCAACCCAACGTATAAGACTATGCGTCAAGTTGCTGACGTGATAGGTGCGAACGTAAGTGAGTTCTTCGAGGATGAAGTAAAGAGACCTAACGAGGACTTTGCGTCTTATATCCGCTACAAGGGCATCCATTATACTGCCGATACATTGGAGGAGTTCTTCAAGCAAGTTGATGAGTTAAGGATTATAGCAAAATGATTATAGTTCAAATTATCATGTGGCTCGCCTTCGGTGCAGTCTCACTCGTTTGCATAGCCTATCTCTTTAATGTGTTCGGGAAGGTGGAGGAACATAAGAAACCATCTATGAAGTATGCAGAGTGTATATTGCAACTGCTCATCGTGGTGTGTTACCTGTATTCGGTGTACACCTTCGGCAAGTGGCTGCAAGACTTGTGGTGAGGGCGTCTGCCCCACAGGGCATGGGGAGGGCGCTTGCGCCCGTGGGGGCGCTGCCCCCTTATCTCCCCCGAGGATTCTTCACTCTCTCATCCAAGAACAACACACACACAACAGAGAAGAGAGAACAGAGAGAGTACAGGGAGAGAAAACAATTTCCCTAACTAGGAAAAAATATTTCTCCAACTAGGAAAATAAAAACCGCCTAAATCATCTTCAAAAAGCCTTAATCCTAGATGAGCGCATTATCCGCACAAGACCAACAATTCTACGAAAAACCCACAAAATAGGCTCTAATCTGCTTACAAATGGCTCTTAAACGGCTCAAAACTCACGAATTTGGGAGAAATCCCGACCAACTGCCCGAAAATCGCAAAAATCGCAAGAAATGAGCGAGTTTAGCGTTGATTGTGGGTGAAAAACATTCAAGAAGGCTAAATACGGCTAGTTAAAGTTTGCTAACAACTTCCTTGCGTGCGTGCGTACCTATTAATGCAAAACCACTTTTTTGTTTGCAAAGAAACTTCCTTTGTGAAATAAGAACTTTCTTTACAACATGCTTTTATACTCCCTCTGGAGTAGCTAAAACTAACTTGCTTATAATTAACCACTTGTCTTTTCTTTACAATAATCACGTATGTTTACAAAATGAGTCTTCTAGAGGGCGAAGAGGGAGAAAGGAAAGGGGTTGGTTGCGCCCCGACAAAGAAATTGGTGGGATTTGGGGCGATTTTGAATGTGGTTGGAACACGGCAAAATGTACCCCCAAATATTATATATTTGCCCTCGAAACATCAAATAATTGCAATTATGACGGAAATATTATCAAAAATCCCAAAGCATTTGACCTCTTGCCCTGTACTCACGGACAAGAAAGAATGGGTCTTAGGTGCTGCATCCTTGGCGCTTGGCGTTGGCTCTTCTCTCTTCGGTGCTAACAAGGCTAAGAAGGCAGCTAGAAGGGCACAAGCGGAGAACACGTACAGAACGAACGCTGAGAAGGCTTGGTACGATAAGAACTACAACACAGACTACCTTGACACGAAAGCAGGGCAGAACCTCATGAGGAGGGCGAAGGAAGTACAGGACGAGTATGTTCGCAAGGCTGATGGTGCTGCTGTCGTTGGCGGTGGAACTGCTGCAAGTGTGGCAATGGCGAAGGAGAGTGCAAACAAGGCTATGGGCGACACGATAGCCAATATCGCTGCACAGGACACGGCTCGCAAGCAGAAGGTTGAGGATGCTCACCTTCAGAACACTCAGCAGTTGTCTAGAGAACGTCAGCAGATAGAGCAGCAGAAGGCACAGGCAACGAGCGATGCGGCTCAAAATGCGTCTAATGCTATGTTCAATTTCGGTGTGAACCAATTGGGGTCAGAACTCGAAGGTGCTAAAGGGGTGAAAACCAATGGTTTAGGCTCAAACGGAAGTGGAAGTGATAACACAAATGTATCACACACCATGAACGAGACCGCTCACTCTGCTGCAAGCGACCATTTGGCTGAGAGCATGATGTCTCCCGAGGAGGTGAACCAATACCGCTTGAAGAAGGCGGTTGGCTTGTCGGGGCTTGGGTAGCGGCTAGAAGGTGGAGCGGACGAGTGGCAAGCGAGGGCAGGCAAGGCGTAGAGGGCACCCCAAGACCCCCACCCCCTTTGACCACCGTCGCAAATTATAGTAGAATAATACAAATAAAGAAATTCTGCCTCCCCCACCCCCTTTTTCTGGATTTCGGTTTTCCGATTTTCCCCACCCCTGAATTTTCGGGAAGTGTTAATGAAGTTAAAACATAAAAGGTATGAAAGTAAGAATAGAAGCAATACAGATTCCTTTACTTGAAGAGTGCAGTTGTGTGTACATAATTTCTTTCAAGGAACATTGGTGGAACAGATGGCAATACATCATGGATAGCAGAACAAAAGTTCCAGCATTATATTTCTCGAAGCAAGCTGTTGAAAGAAAGATTGAGTTCCTGAAAAACAGGACAAAGATTATAAACATTAAAACAAGATAGATATGACATTAAAAGAAGCAAAGAAGATATTGGAGAAAGAAGGTTTTACGCTTGAAGGACCTGGCAAACCTAGTGCTGTTAGTGAAGCCTTTACAAAATACGAGTCTCCTGAGATTTGTGAAGCGATGCAGGTTGTTTGTTCTGCCGGTTACATGATCATGATGTATGGGAATGTCTTTGAAGCACGCAAGGAACGTTTGCAGAAGGAGTACGAACAGAACACCAAGGCACCTGGTTCTGCTGAGAACCGCATCAAGGGAGATTTAACTGGAAATAAATCCATTGAACATTGCGGCGAGCCTATGTCTGGTCCTGGTGAAGAACAGCCAAATGAAGGCAACCCTGCCCTTAAAGAAGCAGCCTCCCAGTTTAACGATGCCTTGTTGGATGAGCAGGCAAAGAAGATTGGCGAGCAGAATAAAGAGATTACTCGTTTGCTTTCTCTTGTAGAGAAGAAGGAGAACAGTATCAGCCGACTCTATTATGAAAAATCAGTTCTGGAGAAGGAAAATGAGGATTTGAAAAAAGGTGAGATTCCTGCGAGATACTTCGATAAAGCTTTGGTTGATGAACAGGAAGAGAAGATCAAGAAGCTGGAGCATGAAAAACTCGACATATTGGAAATGGCTAGTTCTTGCAAGCAAACCATTGCTGAGCAGGGAAAGAAGATCAATCGTCTCGGCAAGGAGATTTCCCGACTCAATGGCATCATCCATGACAAGAACGAGGAGATTAAGCGCAAGACCAAGGGTTGTTGCGAGTTGGTTGCAGAGAATGTTGATTTGAAGGAAGATCTTAGAAATACTGAATCATTGTTGCATGACACAAGGGAAGCCAATTCCAGAAACCTTGATATGTGTTTTAAGAATGAGGACTTAATCGATGAATTAAAGAAGAAGCTGGCTGAAAAGACAAAATTGGCAAAGAAATATGCCAAAGAACTTTCCGATTCTTCTTTAGGCTTGTGCAAGTTGGAGAAGCAGTTGAAAGATAAGAACGCTGTTTTGTCTGACGTTGCAGAGGAACTTCGCCTTACAAAGATTCGTGAGAAGAATCTTGCCAAGTTAGGTCTGAAATATGTTGGGGAGAATGAGAAGTTGAAGAAGGAGCTTGCAGACAAGGTTGTTGACAAGATTGATGCTCAGGCTTTGAAGAGTGCCGAGAGTGCTCTCGCTTACAAAGAGAAGGTGATTGCAGAGAAGGACGAGGTGGTTGCAGACTTGGGCAAGGAGTTGAAGGCTACCAAGAAGGAGTTGGAAGATGCAAACAAGTTGGTTAAGACGGTTCGTAAATACTCTAAGGAGTATCGTGAATACGGTATTGAAGCTGTAAAGATGATTCGGAAGATGGCAAAGGTTATTGTCAATGAAGGACCAGTCTCCTCAAAAGACTTCAAAGAATATCGTCGCTTAGCGAATGGTTACAGATTCAACCCTCAGCTACCTGATTTTAGCGAGGAAGAGGAGAAGAAACTTACGGCAAAAATGGTTGACATAAATGCAAAATGTATGAGAGCTGCAAGAGAATCCATTAATGATGTTTTTGAGTCTTATGCGGCAAAATATGCGAAAAGCACTCTCGATGAATTGAAAGACAAAGCTTATGAATCCTTTAACGCAAAGGCGCATAAACTCGGACTCGTAGGAAGCAAGGACGGAAAAGGCATCCCAGACCAGATGATTAGGGTTGATATTGCAGAGGAAGGTGGCGACCAATCTGTTACTATTGTGCAATGCGATAACGGTATAATTCTCTCAAAAGAAGAAGCTGAAATCATCGAGCGTTGCACGAAGAACGGCACGGAGTTACACTATAGTAAAAAGGATGGCTTAACTTACACGAATATGTTTGGTGAAGAAATGCCTATTAGATGCCTTCGTGGTATGTTTCATGTATTTACCGATGAGGAAATCGAAAATATGAAAAAGTAAGCTATGGTAGTAAACAATAATCAGAATACGCAGCAGCCTAGGAAGAAGCCGGTAACTATCGGCGGCTATCCTGAGGCTGTGCATGACCTGATGAGGGCGAAATATCCCGATTATGATCAGGTGATGAATGGAGGCAACGGAGGGGCCGCGGGGGTAAATGGCGGCGCCGCGGGGGTTAACTTCTTCGGGAATGGGGGCGGTGCTACCGGTAAGTTTGAGGCTCAGCCTGTTCAGACTGGCGCAGCACCTGTTACAGACTTCACCCAGATGCCTAAGCAGGAAGAGTTCGTTCCGCAGGGAAGCGGTAATGCAAATCCTGCCTTGGGACCAGTACAGACTCCTTATATGGGCGATGCAGCAGAGAATACTCCACAGCCTCAGAGTAACTTTGAGGGAATGCCGCAGCCTTCTACTGGTTGGAATGCTGACGGAACACCTCGATATGATACGCTTTCTACTGCTCTGAGTGGTTTTCAGATGCCGCAGGAACAGCAGGTTCCAGAGTTTGAGGCTGATCCTAAACAGAGGGATGGCGGCTTTTTCAGTTGGCTGGGCAAGGTTATGCCGAAGAGCAGACCGGGAATGCGTGAGGGCGAGACTCCAGATGAGTATGACCGCAGAATCACTACCAACCGTGAGAATATCGCTGCCTTTGCTGATGCTATCCGACACATGGGAAACATCGTCAACACTTCGAAGGGTGCGCCTCCGCAGGTGTTCAACGACCCTACTGCCATGATGGAACAGGGTTATCAGAACCGGAAGGCTCAGAGACAGAAACAGGCTGCCCTTGATGCGGATGCTGCCTATAAGCAGGCAAATCTCGACCTAAATAACCGAAAAGCACAGGCTGATCAGGTTTATAAGGAGTATCTTATGGGGCTTCGTGGTGAGGGTAATCAGCTTGCCAAGGATAAGTTTGAGTACCGAAAGGGTAAGGATGCGGCAGCTGACCAGTATAAGAAGGATAAGGATAAGCGTGACTTCGAGTATAAGAAGGGGCGTGACAAGGTGAAGGATGAGCAGGCTAGGCAGCGTCTGGCTATTCAGCAGTATAACGCTACCCATAAGGGGCGTGGCGGTGGTGGACGGTCAGGCAGGAGCGGTAGCGGCTCGGGTGCCAAGTACTGGTTTGAGGATAAGAACGGCAAGATGCGCTATCAGCCTAACAAGACTATGTGGGAGCAGGAGTACTACCGTGAATATGGCAAACTTCCTCAAGGCGAGACATCTACTTCTACCAGTACGAAGACCATCAATCCGAAGACTGGCGCAGAGGTAACGACCACCACAAGACGAAAGGGTGCATCTGTTACCAGTCAGGCAGCAGCTTCGCAGAATGCGGCTAGGAATGCGAGAAACAGACCAAAGCCTACCGGTAAGTCGAAGAACGGCTATAAGAATACAAAGAAACTTGGATTATAAACATTAATATATAATATATGGCTGGAGATAAATTTGACCAACTTTATAACGCCTTGAAAGCCGATGGCGCAGTATCGGGAACTAGAGAACATTTCAGACAGTTCGTGTATGCGCCCGGCAAGCAGGGCTATCATAACAGAAAGCAGCTCTATGATGCGCTTCACGCCGATGGTGCTGTTTCCAGTAATTCGTATGAGGAGTTTGCGCAGCGGCTTGGATTGCATGCAGTAAATCCGAAGCCTCAGCAGCAGAAGCCAGTTCAGCCTGTCAAGAAGCAGACTATGAAGCAGAGAGCGCAGGAAGTCGCAGCTCAGTATCAGAAGCCAAGGCAGCAGAAGGCACAGCAGCCTAGAACGGCTACTACTTCTGGTACGGACTACATGCAGAACTGGCAGTTGATGCACATGCGCAACGACCAAATGAACCCAATGCAGCAGGCTCAGGCTAGTAATGCGCGCGCACGCATGCAAAGAGCACAGGAACAGTCTGCACGTCAGGAACAGCAGAGGGCTACCCCTATCAGCAGAAGCAGAATAACCCCTACTGCCAAGAACTTCAACGAGACGATGCAGCAGCTTTCTACTCCTGAGGCTAAACAGGCTAGAGCCAAGCAGCAGAGAGAGGACGATGCTAGAGCATTCGCCCAGTATGAGGTGGAGGGTAATAATTTTGACCAGAATGACGGCAAATATGGCACCATTGCACCAGAGATTGACTCTCTTGTAGCCCCTTCGATGAAGGAGGCTGATGATTTGTCTTGGTCTCAGTATCAGCAGGCTTTGAAGAAAGCTGGTAATGATGCCTATCTGAGAAACAAGGCGTGGAAGGATTTGCAGGACAACAGGATCAAGAACCGTCAGAATGTACTTGCCGACACCCTCAGTTCTAAGTTGCAGGAAATATACTCTCAGAAAGGATTGCAGGAGCACATCATACAGAGTGCCGACAAGTTGAACATGGGCGTGGAGGAGTACGTTGACAAGTATGTTACTCCTCAGATGATGCAGCGTGCCCAGAATATACTGGGTGTTAAGAATATTGAGGAGATTCTGCCTCAGAGTGCCACGGAATATGTGGTGAAAAGACTCAGCGATTCCATCTTGGGAACCTTGTCTGCCGGACAGGATAAGTCGAGAGAGCAGATTGCCAGAGAGCAGGAGGCGATGGCTATTGCAGACGGTTTGGAGGAAATGCCTACCGTTAATGGCTACAAGGCTAACGGAGGTTACAAGTCTGGCATGGGCGCACGTTTCGTTTCTACGGCGGCTAACATGGCGATGGACTCCCCTATTCTCGGAATGACAGGCAGCGCATCCAATTTGACCGTGGATCTGGGAAAGCAGGTCCTGATGAAAGGTCTCGCCAAGGCTGGCGTTGTTAAGATGGGAGCCAAGCTTACTGCACAGCAGTTGGCATTCAAGGCTGCAAACATGACGATGGCACAGAAGATTGCTTCTGGCTTGGTGGATGGAACGGCGAAGAGTGCGCTCAATCTGGGCGGTTACTCCAGTATCACCGCAGCCCTAGGGCAGGCATCCACCGGTGATGATACTTCATTGTCGGCATTGGGTCAGGCGGCATTGGGAGGATTCGAGCATGGTGCTACCACAGGTGCGATGTTCGGAGTATCGGGTGCTATCATGGCTCCTTGGGTGTCAAAGTTCGGTATCACTGGCTTGGAGAAGAGCACAGGCGAGAAATGGCTGCATGGCACACAGAAACTTGGTGCTGCCGCCGCAGGGCTCGGCGTTGAGGCTGGAACCATGATGGTTGCCGACAATATCACTGGCGATAAGGATATTTCCTTTGGCACTTGGCTTGAAGACGTGGTGATGGTTGGCGCATTTAAGGCAGGAGAGCCTAAGAATTACGCTCATATCGGAAATGCCCTTTATGGTCTTACCCATAATAGCGGTGGTAATTTCGTGATTGGCAAGAATGCCAACGGCTCCCCTATCGCCGTGGATATTCGTCTGACTCCTGACGAGAAGAATGAATTGATTTCTTCTGCATCGGGTAAGAATCTGATGGATGCTTTCGTGAAGGTAGACCGTGCATCGAAGACTGCTCCAAGAGATCCGAAATACAAAACGGCATATACGGATTTTATGAACGACCCAGACGTTTCTCAGAGCACCAAGGAGAAGGTGAATGCGGCCATGGGCTTGTTTAACACGACAAGAGGCAAAAGCTACCGCAGCGTAAATGACGTGAAGAACAAACAGATTCTTGAATACACCAAGGATGGAACCCTTCTTACACGTACATCTTATAAGAATGCCGATGAACGCCGTGCTATCCTTTACAAGCAGAAGCTTTATCGTGACAACGATGATATGCTTTCGCTGATTGGATATTCCAAGATGAAGGATATGCAGCTGACTGATGAGGACGGAAATGTTACCAGTCTGGCACTTGGCTTCCTCCGTAATAAAGGCTATGACACGAGCAAGGATGTTACAGACCCGATAAACGCCCAGTTGATTAATGACTTGCGCAACCCGAAGAGTGCGCTCTATCTTGACTGGGAGAAGTATGTGGACGTTTACGGTTCGTATGGCGATCTTAAAGTAGAATCTGCCGACGTTGTTGGTGGTTTTATGGACACCTTGAAGAAGATGATCAACGACAAGGGAAACATGACGGTTGATATTGACAACATCATGCGCAAAGACCCGATGAAACGCACCGACCAGGAGAACAAAATCTTCTATTATGTGAAGAGCGAGCTTGAAAACAGACTTTTTCCTAGCGGAAAGCCACACGCAGACCAGTCTGCCAGCCAAGGTAAGACGGTTTCCGAGGAGCATAGTCTGGGAACCGACAACCCGGATAGTGGCGTGGTAGTTGATGAGTTGCGCAACCTTCGCAACGCAGAGCAAGCCCTTGATGCAGCGATGGATAGTAACGATGTGTTCAAGCAAACCTTTGAGCGATTACACCAGCAGGGCTTGACTCCGGCACAGATTTACGATGCACTCATTCAGAATGGATTGACCCAAGAAGAGTTGACCCCACTTGCCCAATATATTAATGCGAACGCTAGAGTGCAGGGTATGCAACAGGCTACTGCCGACGCTATAGAGGAAAACGTGAAGAGCTTTATTTCTGATTGGAGCTATCACGGAACCTTGAACGGTCAGGCGATGAATGGCGAGCAGGCTTTGTACGTGCAAGACAGCATCGGAAGAACACTTCTTGTTGGTTCGGGTGATGTTGCTTTCGACCCGACTACAGGCAGAGCCAAGGAAGGAAGCGGCGACATGCTCGTCTGCTTAGATCCTAATACAAAGGAAATGGTTTATGTGAAAGCAGATGAGGTTACTCTGTTCCAAACCCAACCTCTCGACCAGTTTGTTGCTGAACAAACTCAGAGATTGCAGATGAAGAACTCTGAACCTTATAATCAGGCAGCCCAGGAACAGGCTATGTTGGATGCAGCCAAGGCTCAGCAGGAGGAGCCACAAGATAGTACCACAAAATCGGAAGATAGTACCACAAATGAGGGTGATTTAACAAAAGATGATACCACTTTAACAAAAGTTGACACCACATCGGGCAAAGATAATACCACAAATGAGGACTTAGCACCACAAGAGCAGCCTCAACCTAGCAGAAAGTTTGCCGATGGTACAGACGTTCCTATGGCTACGGACAGCAAAGGAAGACCTACACCAGACTATGAGAAAATGACTCCTGAGCAGAGTGCGGAGATTCTTACTGAGGACTTCGGGGAGAACGCTGAGAAGGTAGTGGATGGTCAGATTAAGAAAGCAGAGAATGCTCTGAAGGATGCCGAGAAGATGAAGGTGGACTATACCGCCGAGCCTAACGACATCATGGAGCAGGAGACTTTGAAGAATCAGACTATTGAAGCTGCCAAGAAGCAGTTGGACCACGCTCGGAATATCAAGAAGGCTATGACTGCCAAGAAGGTTGCGGAGACTGTGGGTAAGACAGAACAGACTGAGGGCGCTCATGAAGCTGGTAGCGTGGCTGCACAGAAGTTTGTGAATGCACCTAGACTTGTAGGAAACAAGCGCACAAGAATGCTACCTGACGGAGAGACAAAGATTAAGGGACACTATGAGATTGTGCCGGCTGAAAGTCTTACTCCTTCTCATGATGTGAATAACGACTATAAGAAATCTGAGGGATTCCCTACCGATGCTGATGGCAGAACCGTGAACGATCGTGACTATGAGCACGACAAGGCGGCTCAGCAGAATACGGACCAGATTGCCCGAAAGTATAATGGTATGGCTATCGAGAATGTGCCAGTGGTATCTGACGAGGGTATCGTGTATGATGGCAATGGCAGAACGATGGCTGGACAGAAGGCTGCAAAGGAAGGCACAGATGGCGAATACATCAACGACCTCTTGGAGAATGCCGAGAACTTCGGCTTTACCAGAGAGCAGATTGAGCAGAGCGGTATCGAGCATCCACGCCTGGTATTGGTGACGGATGAGAGATTGCCATACGATGCAGCTACCTTCGCTAAGTTCAACCGAAACGAGAAGAAGACTCAGAGTAATACCGAACAGGCGGTTGCCAAGGCTAAGACCTTGACTTCTGACGAGGTAGGCGCGATTGTTGCCGAGATTGAGGGAAATGGTTCTCTTGATGCTTTCTTTAACAATTCCAAGGCAATAAATGACTTGGTGAAGACGTTAGTAGACAAAGGTATCATCGGACAGAACGAGGTGGCACAGATGATGGATAGTCCTGAGCGACTTTCAGCACAAGGCAGGGAGTATGTGAAGAACCTTCTGTTGGGTTCTATCTTCAAGCCTGAGACTATCAGAATGCTGGGCATCGACTCTACGGTGAAGAATAAAGCTATCAACGCTATCCGCTCGGTAATGGACAACATGAAACTGGGCGAGTTCTCTCTTCGTGATGAGATTGATCAGGCTATCCAGTTGCTCTATGAGGCAAGACAGGGCGGCAATAAGGTTGATACGCTGCTGAGAACACCGGACATGTTCGGTGAGGATGCGGCTAAGCGTTACTCTTCTATCTCTCAGATGATGGCTTTAGCCTTGGAGGGCAAGGTTTCTGATTTCAGAGATTTGCTTGACGAATACAACCGCATCGCTAAGGCTAGAAATACTGGCGAGGGCAATATGTTTGAGGCAGCTCCTACCAAGGAAGAGTTAATTAATGAGTATTTGAACTTTAAAAAATGGCAAGATTATGGAACAGGACATTCAGAAATTGAAAGAAGCAATGATGTTTCAGGCGCTGAAGAACCTCAACAAGAAGCATCAGGAGGAAATGAACCAGCAAAACCAGAACGACCAAGAGTAGAAGAACCAGACGACTTAGTAAACAAAGAACTTGAAAGTCGTATTAAAGTGACTGACGAGGAAACCGAGACTCCATCAAAGAATGGTCCTATCATGAAGCAGAAAATTCTGATTGATGGCGACAAGGAGGTTATCAAGGTTGACGAGCCTAACGACAAGGGCGAATACACCGGCTCATACTATGAGTATGATGGCAAGAAGTTTGGCGACCTGAACGAGGTTGTAGAGCATATTGACGAGGCGAATACAGATAAGTTGATTGATGTAGAAACAGACTGGCAAAATAAGATTGACGATTATATCGCTGAGCACTACCCACACCATAATGGTGTTCGCTCTCGCACGCCAGAAGAGCAAGCAGCATACGACGCTGAGGCTGAGGCTATGAAGAATGACCCAGTTTTAGCACAGATGCGCAAGGATGCAGAGAATGCTTATAAGGAAGCAAAAGACCCTCTCCCACTCCTTCCTAAGGAAGAGAACCCAGACCCTACTTTTGACCCGATTGCGGCGGCCGCCCAGGAATTCAAGAAGGAGCATCCTCTGACTGAGGAGGAGATCATGAAGGCAGACGTTGATGATGTGGCGAAGGATATGGCTCTGGACTATCTGAACGGAGAAGTGACAGACGATTTGCACCGTGCCATCTACGAAAGCATCTTTGCCAAGACTAGAGAACAGAAGGCTGAACCAAAGGTTGAGGCTCCTAAAACGGAACCATCTGCTGACCCTATGGAGGGAATCAAGAATGCAGCAGAATCTTTCGAAAAGGAGAAGAGAACTAAGGCTGAGACAGAGAAGAAACCTCAGCAGAAGGCTGACGATGCAGCAGTAGCAGCTTCCAACAAGAAGGTTAATGACCTTTGGGATATGCTCAAGAATGCCGGCAAGGATGAAATGTCTGCTTCGTTTGTTGGTCTTAACTCTAGACAGCTGGAAGTGTTGCCTAAGCTGGTGAGCGCCATGGCCGAGAATGCTTATCTGAGAATCAAGAGAGGCATGCACAATCTTGAAGACGTGGTGAAGGAAATGCGCAAGGAGTTTGCGCCTGCTGCCAAGGTTTTCAAGAAGGAAGACGTGGATGCTATCTATGAGCAGATGATGAATATCCGCTATCGTGACGGCGAGCAGCGTATGAGCTTGAAGGAATGGGCTGACTACTACGAGAAGACTTCGCCTAAGCATCAGGAGAATCTGGTGGGTGACTCCAAGACTGCCGAGGAAAGAAAGATGGCTGAGAAGAAGTTTATTGATACGGTGAACCTTCAGTTGGCTTTCGGTCGCAAGTTCAAGAGTATCGTTGGATTGAGAAAGACGGCAGAGAGACTTGGCTTGAAGGATATTAAGGACACGGACTTGCAGGAGCTTGCAGAAACTGCAATTGTTCAGCGAGCAAGAGGTATCTCTTCTGCGAAATCAACCAATAATGCTGAGAAGTTCAAACGCATCAAGAAACTCTATGAGAATCAGCCGAGCCTTAACCAGCGTGATTCTGAGCGAGTGATGAAGCAGCAGTACTCTACCCCTGCCCCTTACGCTTTCCTTGCGGATATGTATGTGAAGGGTAACGGCAAGGTGATTGAGAGCGCTCTGGAGCCTAGTGCCGGCAACGGTATGCTTACCATCGGCTTGCCAATGGATAAGGTGCATGTGAACGATATTGATGCCCAGCGACTGGCGAATCTGAGAAGACAGGGCTTCAAGAACGTGACCAGTCAGGACGGAACTCAGCCTTTTGCAGACAAGGACGTTGACGTGGTGGTGACAAATCCACCATTCGGTAGTGCTACCCCTAAGGAGTATGATGGCTATAAGATTTCTTCTTTGGAAGGACAGATGGCTATCAATGCCTTGGAGAGCATGAAGGACGATGGTCGTGCTGCCATCATCATCGGCGGCAAGACGGAATACGCCAAGAACGGAAGTCTGAATCCGAAGGATAAGGCTTTCCTTGGTTATCTCTATAGCCACTATAATGTGGAAGACGTGATTAATGTGGATGGTGGTCTGTATGCAAAGCAGGGAACCAGCTATCCTACACGTATTATATTAATAAACGGAAGACGCAATTATGATCCTGAGCACAAGGTTTTCCCACCAGTTGAGAAGGATGCCAGAGCGGAGACCGTGAAAGATTATGACGAACTTTATAAACGAATTGAAGATGACATATTACGTAGCACAGAACAACCAGTGGATATTCGCAGAAAAGAAAAGCGAGAAGGTGACAAACCAAGTGGTAGAGAAAACGTTTCTGATTCTACTGAAGAGAATGGTGGACGAGGAAGATTGGGAACCACAACAGTTCATGACGGAACTCCTGAAAATTCTGAACCGACTGAGCTGGACCCAAGCGCCCGACCTGTGGGACAATCAGAAGATGCCGACGGAAGACCAGTTGAAGCTACTGGCAATGGAGATAGTAACACAGACGGAAGAGGGGGACAAACTTCTGTACCAAAGTCTGGACCAGCCGATGGTGGAAGCGGACGAGGAGGTAACGAATCATCTGGAGGAAATGAGCCTGTACGAAATGGTAATGGAGAAAATGGACGAGAGCGTGGAGTACGACATGGGACCGGACATATTCAACAACCATTAGAGCCTGCCAAAAAAGAAGAAAAGAAGCAGTCTCTTACAACAGAGAAAGTTAAGTATCAGCCACATAGTGCTGCCTACTCTATCGGTGCGGTAGTTCCTGCCCGACAGAAGGAGGCATTGGACAACGTACTTAACAAATTAGGCGATGCAGACCAGTATTTGGTAGATAATCTTGGCTACAACGATAAGGAAGACCTTTACGCACATCTTGCTGCAGAACAGATTGATGCGGTAGCCTTGGGATTGAAGCAGATGGAAAAGGGCAACGGTTTCATTATCGGTGACCAGACAGGTATCGGTAAGGGAAGACAGGCTGCTGCTATCATCCGATACGCCGTAAAACAAGGGAGAATCCCTATTTCATTTACTCAAAAGGCTAATCTTTTCTCAGACACCTATCGTGATTTGAATGATATTGGCAGCCCAGAGTTGCGTCCATTCATCCTTGCATCAAGCAACGAGGGAAACATCAAGGTAAACTATGACGAAGAGGTGAAAGGTCTTGATGGACAAACAACTACTGTTAGAAAGCAGAAGGTTGTATATAAGGTTCCAAGCAAGACTGAAACAGAGAGAGTACTGAAATATATTGCAGAAAACGGAAAGTTGCCAGAAGGATATGATTATATCCTCACCACCTATTCGCAAATCAGAAATGGTATGGAAGAGTTTAAGGGTGGAAAATGGAAGGCGAAAAAGAAAGTTACTGCAACGGACCGCAACGGTCAGATGAAGCGTGATGCTATCAAAAGAATCGCCGAGAACAGCGTCTTTATCCTGGACGAAAGCCATGATGCCGCAGGAGAAGGAAGCGGTAGCGCATTTATTCAGGACGTATTGCCGAAGGTTAAGGGCGTTACATTCCTTTCGGCTACCTATGCCAAAACTCCTGATGCCATGAAGCTATATGCCTTGAAGACCGACTTGGGCAGCAAGAATAAGGAGGAAGGAGAAAAGGGTGATGCTTCTTGGAAGGTACTGAATGCCATCAAGAAAGGTGGAGCCGTATTCCAAGAGATCATGAGTCAAGCCTTAACAAAGAGCGGTCAGATGATTCGCCGTGAACGAGATATGACTGGCGTAACTATTGACTGGAATCCTTTGACTGAGAACGAAGTGGAGATTCAAGGTCAGAGAGACAAGTTTGATAATATCTTCGGAATATTCAACGATATTCTGAACTTCCAGCGTACTTATGTAGATGCCAAGCTCGGACAGATGAGTGATGATCTTGCCTTTATTCAAGGTAGCGTAGACCATACTCCAGGCACAAAGGATATGGGTATTGGCAACGTTACCTTTGCAAGCAAGGCTTACAATGTGGTTCAGCAGGCTCTCTTCTCTATCAAGGCAGAGAAGGTAGCAGACTATGCTATTGAGGCTATCAAGAACGGAGAGAAGCCTGTTATTGCTGTCAACAATACAATGGGCAGTATGATAGATGAGTACCCAATGGGCGTTGAAATGGATATGCCAGACCTTAATTCTACTCTTATGAAGGGCTTGGAGGGTATTTTGAGATATACGGAAAAGAACGATATGGGCGACCAAGTTAACAGTACGCTGAGAGTTGAAGAACTCGGCGAAGAAGCTGTTGCCCGATATAATGAGATCAAGCAGAAGATAGCATCTGTGTCTAGTGGACTAAGCATCAGCCCTATTGATGTTATCAAGCATCGTCTTGAAGAAGCAGGCTATAAGGTTGGCGAGCTGACAGGACGAAATACAGAAATGGTATATACGGAAAACGGTAAGGTTATCAGAAAGAACAGAACCGACAAAAACAAGAATGCCTTGGCTGACCGTTTCAACAATGGGGACCTTGATGCACTTATTATCAACCGTTCGGCCGCTGCCGGCATTTCTCTCCATGCTTCCAGTAAATATAAAGACCAGAGACAGCGCACCATGATATTTGCCCAGATGCAAGGTAATATTAATGATGAAGTGCAGATTCGCGGACGTATTGACCGCACCGGACAGGTAAGACGTGGTAAATACGTGTACTTGGTTTCTGCCATTCCTGCCGAGCAACGTCTGATGATGATGTTCAAGAATAAGCTGAAATCTCTTGATGCCAATACTACATCATCCCAGAAGAGTAAGTTTAATGAGGTAGATGTGCAGGACTTCACCAACAAGTATGGTGATGAGATTGTTCTGCAGTATATGGCTCAGCACCCAGAGTATTACAACAAACTTGCAGACCCATTAGGTTGGGGATTCATGGAATATGCCAGAGACGGTTTGTCTATTGGTGAACTGAAATCTGACATGAAACCTAACATTACTTCTCCTGCCTATGAGGTAATGAAGCGACTCACCTTGCTTCCAGTAAAGGAACAGGAAATAGTTCTGAAAGATATATCAGACAGCTATAGTCAGAAGATTAAACAGTTGAACGATATGGGTATGAACGACCTTGAAATGACAGACATGCCATTAGAGGCTAAGACTTTGAAACGTGAGGTTTGGAAGGAAGGTTCCGACCCTAACGGTGATAATGCCTTTGCGGACAACACCTATATTGAGACCGTTGAAATGAACGTGCTCAGAAAGCCTATGAAAGCCGAAGAGGTAGAAGATGCCCAGAAGAAAATGCTCGACGGCAAGGATTATGAAACTTGGAGAAATGATAAGGTTGCCGAAATCAGAGCTGCCAAGCAAGCCAAGATAGAGGACACTAAAGCCAAGATGGCTGAACAGACGGAAAAGAAGGTTGCCAAGGTAGAAGAAAGTACTCGCCTTGCTTTGGAAAAGGAGAATGCTAAGATTCAGAAGAAACTTGATAAGGGCGAAGAGCTTAAACCTGGGGAGCATGTCTTGACAGAAGAAGAAATCAAGGCAAGAGTAGACACGGCTGTTGATGATGTAAAGAGAAGATTATCTAAAAAGCTATCAGATGCGATTGAGAATGTAAATGTAAAATACGACATGTTCGTCAATCCACTCTTTACTTTCGACCCAAATAAGACGATCAGCGTACCAAACGATTGGTATATGGAAGAAGCGTCAACATCTTTATATCCTGAATTTGGTAGGGTAATCGGTTTTAAGTATGACAAGAACTACAATCTTGGTTCATCCTCTATCGTTATTGCTACCACCGATTCAAGAAAGCGTGTGGAGATTCCGCTGAACAGACCTGCAGTTTTTGAAAGAATACAGGCTGATTCAGAAAGATTCAGCAAGGAATGCAAGGTTGTGAACATGGACGCTTGGGATAGAATGATTCCGAAGAAAGACCGTACAACAGGACGTATCATTACAGGAAACATGCTTGAAGCACTTTCTGACAATAGCGCTATTGGTCATTTGATTTCTTACACTACCGACGATGGCAAGGTAAAGCAGGGCATCTTGATTCCTGATAGTGTGAGTACGGCAGAGATTACTGGCAATATGCCAATCGCCAAGGCTTATAATTGGTTAACAAAGAAATCTGGTGGAACAGAACTTGTATCTACAGATGGCACATTAAGATTAACAAAGAATTTCGATTCTATGTATACCCTCTTTGTTCCTGCCAGTAGAAAGGATGGTGGCAAGTATTATCTGAACCAAGATTTGCTTGATTTGGTACATGGGCATAACTTCCAGTCAAAGGGCAATAAGTTCTGGGCAACATTCGATTCAAAGGATTTGCATGACGTACTTTATGTCTTGAACAAAATGGATGTAGAGGTTAAAACTCCAAATGACTACGAGGAGAGTAAAACTCACTTCCGTGAGGACCGAGGCTTGCAGTATTCTAAAACAGATACAAAAGATGTTAAGAAAGGTAGAATCATTCCGGAAGATGTAGATAAAGATGTATCTTCGCAGATAGAAAAGAAGTTTGATGATGAAATCGAACGTGTTTATGGTAGCAACATCACTCCTAAAGAAAGAGAAGAGATTGAGAAGGCTACCACCATCTTTAGTGGAACTGCATATCACGATGAGTGGTATGTAGACGAGAATAAGGTTAAGAACGTTCGAAAGGGTCTCGCTTCTTGGTATAATTATTATAATGATTTAGCAAAGCAATTTGAAGAAGCGTATGGAATCACAAGAAAGACCAAAATCACGACCAGCAAAACCGCCGAGAATAACACCCGAGACGGACTTGTCGGGATGCCAGATTTATCGACCTCACGCAGCGGAAATGAGGAAGCTAGCAGAGGAAGCGGAGACGGTATCAGAATACCTGAGGAGGATGCAAAGTATTACAGAAAAATCATCGAAAGCCTCGCTGCCATTAACCGAGCACACGACTACTTCGTTGAAAGAGCAGAAAAACTTGCATCAAAGTATGGCGTCAGAAGTGATGAATGGATACCAAACGAAGTTATCGAAAAAGTCTTCGAAGACTACAATTCTGACAAGAATATTAAGAAGATTTACGAGCTTGTCAAAGAGCAGATAAAGAATCTTGATGTTAAATTCGCAGATGTGTATGGTGGCGAAATTGGAACTAAAGGCTATTACGATCACGGTTGGAACTCTATCAGAATAAACTTTGAAGAGCTATGTGCTCATGGTTCGACAAATCAAGATTTGGCATCGACCATCCTTCATGAAATGCTTCATCCTCTGACTTCCGATATTATCGCTATGTATCAGAAGGGACATGCAGACAAACTTACTCCTTCGCAGATTGAAGCAGCAAAGGAAGCTATTGATATTTATAATGAGCTGAAACAAATGCAGAAGGATGGCAAACTTGGCAGTCATTATGGACTGACAAATCCTAGAGAAATGATAACAGAGCTTGCTACTCCTGAGTGGCGAAAGGCTTTGTCTGAAATTCCTAACGGCATGCATTGGTGGAACAGAATTATCAATACTGTTGCTAAGTTCTTTGGTGTCAACAAGTTTAATAAGCTTGGAGAACTTACTGATACTCTTGATAAGTTATTGTCGAACTTCGGAAAAGAACAGTTTGATTTTGCTTCAAGGAATCAGAAAGAGTTGTTTGGTGAAGAGCCACAGGGCAAAAAGGTTACTGACCCAGAAGAAATTAAGCGACTGGAAGAGGAGCCTAAGGTTAAGGTTTACCGTGCTATGCAGGTGATTGATGGTAAGCTTTATCCTCCTATGGCTGCATCGGTTGGCGGTAAGTTGGTTGAGGCTAACGAGCTTGGTCAGTGGATTCGTGCAGACGAGAACCCAGACTTGGCTATCCCAGATGTTGACCCTAAGACTGGCGAACAGAAGGTTGACAAGAAGACCGGCGAACTGAAATGGAAGTTTAAGCTTGACAAGGGCGGTAAGGATGCTACCGGCAAGAAGGCTACAGATATAAATGCAGCCTACAATCCTTACTGGCACATGTCTCGTTCTCCATTGAACGACCAGTTTAAATCGGCTTGGATTCGCCCTAACATCGTTGTCGTGGAATGCGAAACACCAGTTAGTGAACTTTCTAGCGGCTACAAGGCTGAAAGAGCCAAGGATGCCGTGGGTGAAGTTGACTGGAAGAGTGGTAGCGTGAGCGGCGAGGTGTTTAAGCAGACTGGCAGGGCTAGAAAGGTTATCCTCTCTCGCTGGTGTAAGCCTGTTAGAGTGCTCGATGATGCTGAGGTGGCTCAGAAAGCAAAGGAGTTTATCGGCGATGCAAATGTTGAGATTCCTGAGAATGTGCTGACTCCTAAGCAGAGAATTGCCTTTGAGGAGGCTGGCTTTAAGATTGGTGCTCCTGAGAAGGGCGTAAAGAAGTCTGAGCAGATTATGGAAGCTCTAGAGAAGGGTCTGACTATTGACAATACCGTTCTTTCTGAGGATGGCACCAAGTTCCGTACAGATAACAGCGAAAGCAACTACCCCACTTCATCGGTTGAGGGTCATGTGGAGAAGGTGGCTCAGCAGACTGGCGCAAAGGTGAACATGGTTTCATCAGTTGATGAAATCACCAACAAGGCGGCGAAGGCTGCTGTTGAGGAAGGAAGAAAGATTACTGGCTGGTATGATGAGAAGACTGGCGAGGTGCATCTTTATATGCCTAATATCCACGACAGATATACTGCCGAGAAGACTATCTGGCATGAGGTGGTTGGTCACAAGGGAATGAGAGAGTTGTTTGGTGATGAACGATTCGACAAGTTCCTTCGTGAAGTGTGGTACGACTTGGATAAGCCTGAGAATGCCGAATTGAAGAAGCTGGTGGATGAGGAGAGAAAGTTTAACCCTCTGAATATCTATAATGCTATTGAGGAAGGTATCGCCCGACTCGCCGAGAATGGGAAGGGTGAACCGGGCTTCTGGAATGGTATCAAAAACAAGGTATCTGATTTCCTTCACGAAATCGGTTATCGTGTTGCTCCTAATACTAAAGATGTGAAGTATCTGCTCTGGTTGAGCAAGAACTTGCAGAAGAATCCGAATGATCCTTATTGGAAACTGAGAGCCGAGGCGGTGAAATACCGTCTCGACCATGATCGTGTGCCTGTGGTTGAGGCGCATGATGGTATGTTCTACGGCAACGATGGCAAGGTTCGCAGTATGGACAGTCTTACCAAGGGTGAGTGGAATGAGGCTACAGACGGACAGATTCACTTCCGTACTACCCCATCTGCCGGCACGGCTCTTGACAGATACCACCGTTCGCTTGACGAGCACGGCTACATGTTTACAGAGAGCTATATGGACAATATGCTTTCGTTGAAGAAGTTGATGAATGCGATTGTTCCTGACAAGAAGATTGAGGATATTGCCTCTTCTGAGAATCCTTATATCCTGCAGAATACCATGCAGGGCGCGATGAGTGATGCGGCTCAGATGTTTGAGCGAAATGTGATGAAGCCTCTTGATAAGGCCATGGCTGGCGTACTGGATGCTTTCGACGGAAAGAAGGATGATGAGAAGATAAGAAACTTCAATCTCTATATGATAACCAAGCACGGTTTGGAGCGAAACAGAGTGTTCTTTGTTCGTGACTTCCTCAGAAAGATGAGAATGGACGAGCAGAAGAAGCAGGATGCCGACATCTTGGAGAATCGCTGGAGTAACGAAAAGGAGCGTCTGGATAACGAACTGAATGCTGGTAATATCGACCTGAAGGAATATTACAGACAGATGGATGAGTTCATCAGCAATGAAGTCGACCCTGACTATAAGGCTGGCGAGCATGACTATTCGGGTATTCACGCTATTCAGGAGGTGGCAAAGTCTTCTGACCCATACGATGATGCTGAGGCTATTCAGAGCGTGATGGATTCGGAAGCGAAGATGGAGAGCATCAAGAAGGGGGCTGTGAAGGACTATTGGGATAAGGTGAAGGCTGCTACCCAGTATTCTATTGATAGCGACTATAAGAATGGCATCATCAGCAAGGAATTGCACGGTCATGTATCGAATATGTTCAACTGGTATGTGCCTTTGAGAAAGTATGATGAGGCTACAGCAGAAGATACTTATGGCTACATTACTGAGCTGGGCGACCCGAAGAGCTACATCGGAAGCACGATCATGAGAGCGAGAGGACACAAGTATCTGAGTGAAACAAACGTACTGGCGCAGATTGGTGCTATGGGTAACAGAGCCATCAAGAATGGTGGTATGAACGCTATCCGTCAGGCTTTCGCAAGATTCGCGCGAAATAATTCGGGCAATAATCTTATTACCGAAACGAGCGTATGGTATGAGACGGACCCAATGACTGGCATCGTCTACGAACGCTATCCTGATATTCCTGAGGATGCGACGGCTGACGAAATCAACCAGATTGTTGCAGACTTCGATACAGACATGAAGGCGAAGGCAGCACAGGGCTTGGCATCGAAGGTTTACAGACGTGGCAGTATTGATTATAAGTTCCAGAGAGCGGAGAATAAATCGCAGCATATCGTAGATGTGAAGATTGCCGGAAGGACCCATTCTTTTATTATCAACGGAAATCCTAGAGCGGCGCAGGCGTTGAATGGATTGCTGGAGCATAAGAATGATACGCTGGCTGGACGAGTTTCTGCTAGCATTTCAAGAAAGATGGCTCAACTCTGTACTTCATACAACCCTGAGTTCGTGATGCGAAACATGATTAAGGACTTTGAGTTTGCATCGACTAACCTCTTGGCAAAGGAAGGTCTTGTTTATACCAAGAGATTTGAACAGTACTATGCAAAGGTGGGCATCATTGAAGGTATCAGATACTCCAAGTTGAAAGACTTTGCAGATACAGGCGGCTTTGGTCTTTATGCCAAGTATCGCAATGGTACGCTTGATACTACCAACAAATTACACAGATACTTCAAAGAGTTCATGGAGAACGGCGGTGAAACTGGTTGGGTACAAATCAAGAACATGAAGGACTTCACCAAGGAATACAAGCTGCACATTAAAGGTGAACGAAGCAAAGTTCAAAAGGTCGGAAAGGGCTTTTATAATGCTATCTTCAAAAACTTGGAGAATGTCAACGAAATTGCAGAGAATCTTGCTCGCTTCGCTACCTATTGCGCCAGCCGAGACAGTAACCGTTCTGTTATCCGTTCTGTTTATGACGCAAAGGAAGTATCTACCAACTTTAACCGACATGGTTCTGGTAATGCTGTTTACTCCTTCAAGAATGGAGAAATGGGAACAGGCAAGACTGCAAGAAAGAATATCTACGGCTTCACGGCTGCATGGTTCAGAAATTCTTCCATGTTCTTCAATGCAGGTATTCAGAGTACTAATCTCCTGATCAAGAACTTCAAGAACAACAAGGCTGGAACCGTCGGCTATATTGCCAGTGCTCCATTTATTAGTGGTATGGCCATGGCCCTTCTTAATAACTTCATCATCAGTAATGAGGACGAGAAAGATAGAAAGGGCGTGAAGGATCCATACGGCGAGCTGCCTGATTATATCAGAAGAAACCATCTTTGTGTATATATCGGTGGTGGCGAGTTCGTAACTATTCCTCTTGCTATTGAGGAAAGAGCCTTCTATGGCTTGGGTGATTTGGCAGCTGGCTTGACCTTCTCGCCAAACGTGAGCGGACAGAAGAATCCTTGGCTGGATGCTGTAGGCTGTATGTCTCAGCTTGTGCCGGTAGCAGATTATCTTGGCAACTCTTCATTTGGTAAGCATCCTTGGCAGGAAACCATCAAGGCGTTAGCCCCTTCTGCAACTTCTCCTTTCCTGGAGTGGGTTTATAATAGCGATTGGAAGGGTGCTCCTATTCAGCGAGACAATAAGTTTGATGAGAATCAGCCATCATGGATGCTTGCATATAAGGGAACGCCAGAGTGGATGATCAATTTAAACAAGAAGGTGAATGCGCAGACCAACGATGTAGCCAAGGGTAACGAGAATATGCTTGGTAACGACTTCTTGGATGCGGTTACAAATCCTTCTGCCTTGCATCACTTCTACGGAAGTTATTTTGGTGGTGCTGCAACATTCGTTGAGCGTGTTGGCGGTTTGGTAAAGAATGGTAAAGATACGGAAACAAAGGATATTCCTTTCCTTCGGTCCTTACTCTATACGCCTAGTGAGCAGAGCAGCTTGCAGCGAACCAAGAGCAAGTGGTATAACTACAAGGACGAAATGGAAAAGACCATGGCCAACGTGGACCGCCTGAAATCGAAGAACGTTCCACTGGACAAGAGAATTTCTAATATCGGGGAGTATTTCCACTTCCAAAACTCCAAGGAGGCTGCCAAGGTTAGAATCATCGACCTAGCAGAGAAGCAGATGAAGCGATGGAAGAAACTCAGAGATAAATCTTCTGATACTGAAAGCATCAACTTCGCTAACCAGAATATTGATAGGATCATGATGGATGCGGTTGATGAACTGGACAGATTGGAATAATTAAAAAAGGAGTGGGCGCTTGGCTCACTCCTTTAATATTTTATGTGCGTCCTCTTCTTTTACGCATTTAGCACAAACTGTCATAGCATAACAATCCTTTAATGGTACTTCCTTATAAGAATCAATATCTGGACAATCCGGTCTTGAATGAGCAACCGTTATTCTAGGTCCGTTTGAACCTACAAATTGAATATATACTTTATCTCCAACACTTTTCTTGTAGCCACAAGATGTTAGGGCTATAACGAAAAACAATGCTACTACTTTCTTCATAATCTTAAATAGTTAAATATTTCCTTCTGCAAAAGTACAGAAAATATTGATAGGTTGTATCGGGTTTAGGTAGGTTTCTTTGCAGTTTAGACTTTTGCCAAATAAATGAGCAGAAGGTGACTCAGCATAAAATGCTGAGGAACAGTGGCTTTATGGGCAAAAATTTTATTTTGAGCATAGTTAGGTAGAGCATCAGCTTCTTCGTAACTTTGCACCAAGTTCAATAGTGAACGAAACGAATAATCTATTTTATTATGTCAGAATCAAAAACTTACGTATTCGGGGAGAACGGAACCAGCCAGGGCGGCGGTTTCAATAGCATTCTCGCTATGCTCCCAGCACTTATGCAGCGACAGGGTGTAGATCCAAGTTTGTTTGCTCTCTGCAATGGTAAGAGTAACGGTAATGGTTGGGGCAATGATTTGTTTGCCATCCTGCTTCTCTTCATCATCATGGGTAGAGGTAACTTCTTCGGCGGTGCCAATGGTGGAGGCTTCATGCCTAACGGACAGGGCGGTGTTGCTCCTATGATTAACAACGATGCCAATACGGCTGTTATCATGCAGGCAGTTCAGCGCAATGGCTACGATGTTCAGTCGCTTGCTACTGCTCTCAACACCACAACCGGTAACGTTATTGCTGCCATCAACGGTGTAAGCAAGGAGATTTGCGGTGTCGGCAACCAGATGGGCATGACTGCTAATCAGGTATTGACCGCCATCATGCAGGGTAACAACGCAATCGCTACCCAGTTGGCAGAATGCTGCTGCAAGACCAACAACAACATTACCGCCATGGACGGAAATATCAAGTTGGCGATGTGTCAGCAGACTGGAACCTTGCAGAATGCCATCAACAACGTGGCAGTAGGTCAGGAACGTGCTGTTTCTTCCCTTGCCTATGCTACCAAGGACCAGACTTGCGATTTGCATAACGCCATCAAGGAAAGTACTCAGACCATCGTTGACGGTCAGAAGCAGGCTGAGATGCGCGAAATGCAGAACAAGATTGATTCTCTGCGTGAGGAGAACAGTACCTTCAAGGCTTCCGCAATGACTTCACAAATCGTGGGTCAGGCTGTAGCACCAATCAATCAAGTTCTGGCAGGTCTGCAGAACGAGGTTGCAGGTATCAAGTGCAAGCTGCCAGAAACAGTAACCACCCCTTATAGCCCATTTACTGCTGTACCTAATTGTGTAGCAGCTCAGTATGGTCTATATGGCTTCAATGCAGCCGCAAACGGCTTTTGGGGTTAAAGAAAGGAGGCTGCTATGTTATGGTTAAGACCTTATACATGGGTGAATCGTAACGGTTCGGCGGCTATCGCTTCTACAGGCGTGGCGGTGAATACTGCCAATGTGGTGTTCACCTTTAAAAACCACGCCTTCGTGAACGCCAACTACAGAGGAACGATTTTCGTGAATCTGAAACAGGCTATTCCGGCAGGAACGACTACTACGCTGCCTATCCTTTTCGAGACCAACGGTGTAACCCAAGCCGTAACCAAATTCAATGGCGAGGCATTAACGGTTGCAGATGTGCCGGGAACTGGAGTGGTTCAGCTCTGGTTTGAGAGAGACACTAACACCCTTCAGCTGATGACGGGTATTGTTTAACAAACAGAATAGATAATAGGAGATTACATTATGTTTCAAGGTTTAAGAACAAATTCTTTATTCTATGTGCTCGACAAGGGCGAGAATCCGAACTTGCAGATCGGTCAGGTTGTTTCGGTTAGCAACCCTCAGACGAAATACCCTACCTTCAACAATGGCTTCACGCCTCAGCCAATGGAAACTGTTGTTGATGTGAAGGTGAAGCTGAACGATGAGGAGGTGGATTTCAAGCAGCTACCTGCCAACGGACAGATAGCAAACGACAAGAATCTTGTGGTGAGCGACAACAAGGAAGCCATGAGTGCAGAGGTCGATACGATGCTGAGACAATCCAAGGCGATACTGGAGAGCGTAGATTACCACAAGAAGGTCGTTGATTCTTGTGAGGGAATGCTACTGCAACTCAACCCCCAGATAGCCAAGGAGAAGGAACAGACTGAGAAAATCAGCAAGCTTGAAGGCAAGGTTTCTGGCATGGAGGGCAAGCTCGACAAGATGATGGGATTGCTCCAACAGGCTATAAACAAGTAATCTCCTATCTATTCACTTTAAAAATCTTAGAATTATGATAATGGTTGAGATTACAGAAGACAAGTTTGATGGCTTGTATGAGAACGTGGAGAAAGGCTTGCGCTATCTTGATAAGGCTATGAACTGCTTGGGCGAAATGAAGCGTGAAGGCAGAAGTGACCGATACGGCGAGCGCAACCGCATGCCCGACTACAGAGGTCGTGGAGGCAGAAGTGGTATGCGAGAGCATGAAGAGTACGACGACATGCGCCAACGTGACGACAGAGACCGTGGAGAACGTGATTATCGAAGCTACGGCGACGAGTATTAACTAACATGGGGTTTGGTGGCGAAACCGATTTCGTTACCAACCCCTTTTTAATATCAGGAAGATTATGGAAAGAAAATACAGACAATCTTTGAATGCCTACGATTATCAGCCAGAGGAAATGAAGGCTTACCTTCGTTACAATGGCTGGCACTTCAATAAGAAGATGTGTGAGTGGGCAGTTAAGCAGATGCGGAAGAACGGAAAGCCTATCCGCATGATGAGCAAGGAGGATATTGAAGACATCTTGAAGAAGAACGATATTGTGCTAGATAACAACGTAGGCTATGATGCAGTTTACATCGCGCACATGTGCCTAGCCGATTTCTACGGCTCATCTATCACGGAAGAGAAACAGATGGCCCAGTTCATCAAAGACTACGTAGATGATGAGGATCAGCAGGACGGTTTCATCTTCAACCGCTTCTATGCAGACACATCTTTCAATGGTGTGGGCATTCCTTGGGAAGAAATTTTGTAACAATGTTAAGTGTTGAATGTTAAATGTTAAGTTAGGAAGTGACTGAGCAGGAGATTTACTTGGAAAGGTATGATTGGACCGTGCATGTAATGTACGATGTCCACTCAAAAGATGCCATGAAGGTTAGAAGGCATCTTCGGGATTTGGGATGCACCGGCATTCCTCTCGAAGATGCCTGTAATCTCGTGCTCGAAGGTGAAGCGAATAAAGGGATAACCTACTCTAATGTTGATACCAGAAAAACCATAGTTGTTATTGGCTGGACTACTTCAAAAGCAGAATATATGAACAGCCTCAGCCATGAAATGCTGCATGTGGTTCAGCATATCTCTGAACAGTTTTTGATAAATATGTATGGGGAGGAGGCTTGCTATTTACTTGGTGGATTGGTGCAGGCTTGCTGCAAATAAAAGGGTGAATCTTTCGTCTCACCCTTCTTCTTTATCAATATACGGTTTACTCCCCATACTTCGGCTCCTCATACACCAAGTTATGCTCATCTACGTAAGTCTTGGCTTCTGATTTAGACTTCTATTGGGCTGCTTACTTTTTCAAATGGCTGACCAGACTCCTTCATTGCCTGAATCTCCTCAGATGAATATCCATGGATATAAGCAGAAGTGTGACCGTCATTGAGAAGATAATATTTGTCAGCACTTTCCCAAACGAGTTTACCCATAGGTGAAATCCATGTGTTAAAATTCACTTTGATACCGTTAATTTGAATAGTTCCATTTACAAAGGTTTCTGGTCCACCACCTTGATTAACACGGACATCAATAGAACCTGATGATATACCTTTTTCCACTCTGCGTGCTATATAATCCGTAAAATCACCTGTAAAATAAGTAGCTTCAAATGATGTAATCCAATCAAATTCTGCAAGTTCTTTCACATTACCTTTCATTGATAAGCAGGAAAAATCTAAGCAGTTCTTACAATACTTAAACTCTTCTATATCAGGAAGAGCTTCTCGTCCATCCATTTGAGTATTACCATAAAAATCAGAGACCACATCATACTTATTATCATATTCTAAGTAGCCACCATTTGGTAGATGTATATTTATATAATATGACTTCGAAGTTGAAGACTTATAAGTACCTTTTAAAGTTTTGTTATTATCATAAACCTTTAAGGTTACACTACCTTCCTTAGTACTACAGAAATTTATATTTGCCGAGTCTTTCATCGGACGAATAGGAATAATTACTACTCCTAATTTTGGCAGACTGTCATTATTAACAGTACCAGTCAATTTTGTTACTAAACATTTTCCCATAATTATATCTTATTAAATTTATAAATTATCTACAAATCTTTGAATTGTTTCCAAAGTCTGTTTTACATAATTTGAAATTCTCCAAATGTTATCTCTATATCCCATTACACGAGGGTAATTTCCATAAGTTCCTTTTATAGGAACATTCCCAAGAGTACCCACTATTGCTTTGAAAACATAGAATCCATTATCAATGTTACCAAAAGAAAAACCATATCCGCAAATATCATTGATATTATATTGCTTACTTGCCTCATACGTTATATCTTGCCAGTATTCTGTATTTGTAACACTTATATTATTGGATTGCTTTATCGCCTTATATACCTTCGTTGTATTGATGTCACAGCAATAGTTTCCTTCTTTATATGTGTTATACCAAGTCCATGGATAAGCTCTTCCAACAAGCATCCAATGTTCTGTGTCTGACAAATTATCTCGGTTACAAGGAGCTTCCTTCCATTTGTCGTACTCTTTCTCATAATTAGCCTGTCCAATACGCTGTACCCAAGAATTAATCTTTCCTATAAAGTTTTCATAAGTAAAAATGCCTTTTTGAACATACTCATTCCACTTATCTTTTAACTCTTTAGAATATAAGTCCTCAAAGAATTTGAAGATAGAAACATTTTCATGCATCCATGAACCTTCGGTTATGGCAGGATGCAAGTATTCATTATCGTTTCCAAATGACCTATCCTTGTCATAGTTACAGATATACCATTTTATACCATCATAGGTAATCCACTGCCAGTTGGCAAAACCACCGTCTGTTTCATGCGTTGCTGTGGCTACCAATATATAGTCAAGGATGCTGTCAACATCAAAATATTTCTCGATGTAGGCTTTCTGTTCCGTTGGAGAATTTAGTGCCTTTGCCTCTGTTAATCTTTTGCTTAAAGATTCAATACTACGCTTAACTTTACTGCTTAGTACATGAGCTTTGTTTTTGCTATCAAAGTATTTTGCATCATCACCTAGAAGTTCTTTTCCTTCAGAATAGGATTCATACTCTGTTGTTCCTTCCTTTAATGTGGTGCAGCACATTAAAGAGCTCTTAGGATTTCTTACCTCAAAGTCGCTCCATTTGATAGTCCCATCAAAGAATGTTTGATTTGTACCATCAAGATGAATATGCTCGGCTTTTTTCTTACTCATGTGATAATTATCACGATGCTTATTTAGTGCAAAAGTAAAGATGCCATAGAATTTTCCATTCAAATATGCAATACATGGGAATCCATCTGGCATACATCTAGCTCCATTATCTATTTGAAGAGATATATCATCTATTTGCTTCCCATCTTGTCCTGTCCCTGTATAATCACCAATCAAAGCACGTTTCCATGGTCTATCCTTTGTTAAACCATAAGATTTCATAACCTCATTGGCTATTTGGTAAACAATAAAACTACATCCTTTGAAAAAATCATTATAAAATGCTTTTAGATGGAAACCATCTTGTGCTACCCAATCACCAAATTTAATAGAAAAAGCATCTCCATTTCCTTTATTGCCTTCTGAATCATATACACTTTCATCAAACAAATCTATGGATGCATTTTTCTTTATCATCATTAAGCTACTATTTCCTTGGGCATTCATAATAATATTTTTCTTAAAGTAATTTCCTTGCATATCAGAATACTCTAAAGTATACACAAAATTTGAATTTTTGCTTTCTGCCCAAGATGCACTTTTATCTGCGTTTGATATATTAATAATTGCACAATTTGGTATTGGTAATTGTAATGGCTTTTCTCCATTATTGCTATTATAATTCGACCAATCACAAGCTCCACTTGATGTTAATCCACTTTTTGATAATTGTTTCGCAAAATCAGATAAGCCGTCACTAGGCATAGATAATTTCTTTGTCTTAAAACTATTTTCAAACCTAGTACCATCCTCTTCACGATAACCAAGAATCTTTCCTTCTGCATCAGTTGTAATCTCAGTTCTTCCCTCAGGGTCTTCAATATGAGAAAACTCTTCTGGGATGGTCTCAGACTTGGCATTATAAATATAATGACTGCCATCGGGATTTGTAGAAGAAAGTATTTTTCCTTCTGCATCTTGCTCAACTGCAAGATACTCCTCGTTATCCTGCAAAGAGAAAACATCAAGGAGTTCTTTAAGATTAACATCTATTGTACCTACCTTCTCCTGCAATGATGCAACATCTGTCTGTAGTTGAGAGACAACTTGCTTCAAGGCATTGACAGCATGGATTTCGCCAATGATTTCTCCGTCTCTTCTGATACCAAGAAGCACATGGTTAGCTGCATCAAGCCAAAGAGCGAAGAACTCTTCATTCTGCTCAACATGATACATTTCATTGAGAGGATAATATGGCTTGCCAGTATATCTACGGAAACCAAAGAGAACTTTATCTTCTGAATCTACTATAGCCTTGATAAACTCTTCATTCTCGATAATCCTAAAGCACTCCTTCACTTCATCCTCAATGAGAGACTTGCCTTCCTCTTTGTCCACCTTCTTTTCGTCAATGGCTGCAACCTTCTCGTCAATGGTTGCCTTGTATGCATCCATTGCTTCGGTTAGGGTTTGCTGGAAGGTCTTGCTATTGGTGATGATTTCATTGAGAGCTTTCTGAATAGGCTTAGGAATACCGACAGCCCAGTCTATGCTGCCATCTACACGGATGCCCCAAAGGAACTTGTCTTCTGCATCGGTGTAGACACGCAACCACTCCTCGTTGGTCTCGTAATGACCGAGATTGTTAACAAGTTCATCAATGGCATTCTGAATGTTTTGAGCATCAAGACCGCTCTGAGTATTGTCGTAGGTTACTGCCGAACCTACGGATGCACCACCGCTGACAGCTATGCCATCTACGGTGTCCTTAATTTGCTTTGTTTTGGTCTGGAGGACGGAAATATCATCATCATTGGATGAGATTTGCCGCTGATGATCAGCAAGGGTGTTATCAACATTCTGAATAGTCTCTATCAGATTTTCAGGAAGACCAGCAGCAGCCTTGAAGATTTGAAGCAGTTCCTTGTCGAACTTATCCTGTGTAACGGATTCTGGTGCTAACTTTGAATTAGTAACAGAACCTTCGGCAAGTTTCTCTGTTGTAACAGACTTGTCGTTGAAGTCGGCTGTCTTAATCAGCGGCACCTTCGTTCCAAGCTTTTCATCTTGTCTAAATGTAGGCATATTTTATTTCTTTTGGTTCTGTAGAAGTGAATATTTGAATTTGGACGGTATCGGGAATGATGGAGATACGGAACTCGAAGGACTGGGTGTCCTTGTGGCGACGTATCGGGACGCGAGGGAAATTTCCCTTATCATCCGACTGACGGATAACCACCTTTCCTTTTTTCTTTAACGTGATTCTTAGGAAAATATCACGGCGAAGAGTGAGGATTGGAGTTATCCATGCAAGTTCGTTGGCATCGTATGTAGTTGTTACATTCTCCATATCGTCTTTATTTTGAGGTTTGATTTACGCCTAGCTGTTGCAGGGCGATGGTGTACATCTGACTAGCTTTGGTATCATCATAAGCTGAGAGGAGCAGAAAGGCGATGTAGTAGATGAAAGCATTCTTCAATTTGTCGGGAATGGAAACATCTGCTGTGGAAACATCTGTGCTCACAGACTTTGGTACGCCCACGTAGGTGATTATCGCCGTTGAAGTCTTGGGCTGAATGAGAATCTTGATAGGATTTTCTCGCATGATGGCTGCCAGAGGGCGGTCTATGGTTCCCTTTGCTGTATCATCGAACATCATAAGAGCCTCATCGTCGGTATCCTCTACTGGGGTGACTGCCTTATACCAAGAAGCGCCACGAATACGATTGATGGTAATAATCTCCATATTGGAAGGCATGGTGATAACACCGATGTTGTGATTGGAATCAAAATCGGACACTTGAATAGTGTCGGAAGTTGAGCCTATGCTCTTGGAGTCAGACAGAACAGGCGATGATGCAGCCGTAATGGCAATCCAATGCAGGGCATCGTTTATCTTCGACTTGATGATGTTGTCCATATACAAATCATCCTTCTCATCGGTGATTTCCGATGTATTGTTGGATTCCTCGTCTATGCACCAACGTACCGCCTTTATGATTTCCTCTATACTCATTTACACCTTATTTTATATTATGGCTTGTGATTTGGGAAAACAAAATTGTGTTTTGTTGCCCATTCCAAAGCACTAGCTAAAGTCTTGAACTGTCGGGAACCCTCACGCTTGTCTTCCTCGTTGACGAAAGCAATCAGGTCTTCGTCTGAAACTACAGAAGCAACCTCAATAGGTCCCTTTTTGGTTTCTTCAGCAGACTTCGCTGCCAGTTCTTCAGCCTTCTTCATCTTATCCTCTAAGGTTTCCTCAGAGCGAATGAGCTGAACAAGCCCCTGTGTGAAGAGTTCGCTGCTTTCGAGCAAATTCTGAGCATACTCATTCTTCAAGATAAGTTCCGGTTTCTGCTTGGTGACTACGTTACCACGTTCGAAGTTGTAGCGGACTGTTACGCCATTCTTGCCTTGAAGGATATGACTTACAGAATTTCTATTTGCATTATATCTATATACCTTAATCATATTTGCTAATTATTTATTTAGAATAACAGGTGACCGGCACGAAGCCAGCCACTTGTTATTGGGTGTATTACACTAGGCTGCAATAAGCTGACCTGAGAAGAGTTCCCATTTACCGCCCTTGTAGATGTAAACATTTTCCTTCTCGTACTTGGTTGTACCACTACTACCAGCATTTGGAGCATTGTAATCGGCTGTCAAAGCGACAATCATACCCTCACGAGGAGTCTCAGGCAACTTGCTCATGGAGATAATGTTGTTGATAACACCCGATGCACCAAGTGTAGAAATCTTATTCTCTGGACCAACAAGAATGCTGTTGTAGCCACGAAGAGCAACACAATCAGCCTCCCAGTGCATGTAGCGCTTAGCCAGACGTGGGTCGTAAGCGTCCTTTGACAAATCATTGGTGCGCTCCTTGCTCTTCTCCTTGACGTAGTGACGAGCACCCTTGAAGTCGGCACCAATCATGCAGTCTTCCAAATCCATGTAGTCGAGAGTGCTATCCCAAGCGAAGTTGAGAGTACCATAACTACACTTGAACTGGTTGAAGGTGATGTCGAACTCCTTAACTGTAGAGAACATGACATCACGACCCTTAGGAAGCTCAATCTTCATGAGTCGCTCGATAGCATTCTTACCACAGAAGAGATACATTTCATCAGACTCAGCGAAGTCGGTGAACATCAGCTTAGCGATAGCAATAAGGTCAGCGAAGGTATAGGTGTCGCCAATACCGTAAGAGTTGGTGAGCTGGTTGATGATACCCTCAGCAGAGTAAGCATACTCCTGAGCACCGTCCTTGGTCTCCATGAGGAACTTCAACTTTGTACCATAGAGGTAGCTGCGCTCCTGACGAAGCAAGAACTTGGTGAGGGCATCTTCCTTCATATCGGCAACGGTATGAGGAGCCTTCTTCTTGATCTTCTCGAACTCTTCGGTAAAGATGATAGAGAATGCACGCTTCTGCAAGTAAACCTCCTCTGAACGAGGCTGGTAGTTCTCTGGTGGAACATTCATCTGGCTCTCGGAGAGGATGGTGGAAGCACAGAGGATGCGGCTGTTAGCTGGAATGGCTGGGCAGCCCATAGAGTCGAGGGTTTCGCCAACAGTGCCTTCGGTCTCAGCCGGACCATTAAGAGCCTGCAAAGTAACCTCGTCCTTCGTCTTCTCAACAACCAGGAGATTCAAGCGACCGCTAACCTTTGTCTTAGAACCACGCTCGTAACCTGCAACAGAAGGAACGATAACAGTACTACCCTTGTAGAGAGGAAGCAATGAACCGGAGAAGTTAGATTTGGTAAGCTTGATTGTACCACCGGCAGCAGCAGCATCAATAACCTTGGTAATAACACCGTCGAGGGTATCACCACCGACACGGGCATGCTTCTTCTCGTAGCCGTTACAAGGCACACTCTTGGTAATCTTACGGATAATCTGGAGCAAAGGAGTGCGGAATGGGCGATATTTCTCTACCTCACTATCCCAATCCTCTTCAGCAAGACCACCCTTGCGAATCTGAGTTGCAGAAGCCTGCGTGCCGGTCAAGCCCTGACCTTCTACCTTACCACCCGGAGCCAAACGGTCTGACTTATCAGGATCAACAGGCTCGGTTGCCGCATCAGCCTTGGTTGATGGCTCATGACCCTCATCACCAATCTGAGTAGTTGGCTCTGCGGTATCAGCCATAGCGAGAACGCCGCCGCCAGTAACTACGGCAAGAAGCATCAGAATCATCTTGAAGATGAACTGACCGCTCATAAAGTTTTTGAAACAATCTTTCTTCATTTTGTACATATATTTATGGATTAATTATTGTATGTGATACCATCGAAGAATCCGCTCTTCGGCTCATTCTTCTTTTTGACAGGCTTATTTCCTGCACCCGAACTAGAAAGTGAAGGAGGAATGCCTTCGGTGCTTGAAGAGCGAACCTTATTCTGAATCTTCTCGTTTCGGGCTTGCATAGCCGCCTCGTCGCGCGCCGAAGTGATGTCAGAATCGTAGTTGTTGGCATTGTGGAGCATCTTCCAAATATCATCAGAAATATCACCACTCTCTACCTTGTCGTGAATCTCGTAAATCTGAGTCCACATGTCCTGCGCATCATCGGGATAGAGCTTCATCAGACGTTCAAGCGACTTGCGCATGTTGGCAGTAACCTTCTCGGTAGCCTCGTTCTGTTCAGCCACGTCCTCGTTGTGCTTGGCGAGAATCTCAGCGAGTTTCTTGCCGCCTTCAGGATCATCAAGCAAGGTCTTAACGTCAATACCCAAGCGAGCCATCGCATCAAACGGATTGTCTTCTGGATTTTTCTCCATATCCATCGCCAGAGCAGCCAGCCATTTGTGCTTATCGAACACCTTAGACAACGCCTTACCGCTTTCCTCGTACTGTCCGAGCAAATCAGCATCATCATTCATGGCACCATAACGTGCTTCCTTGTCTTCGAAGTCGATGTCAGCATGGCGTTTCTTGAACCGGTCAGAGAAAGCCTTGCGATTAGGGCGGTCCTCTACAGGAGCTTCATCTGTAGCAGCCTCAGCTGGTGGAGCCTGTTGTGCGCCACCTTCCGCATTCATCTGTTCTAATTCTTCTTTTGTCATATCTCTATACTGTTTGAAACTTTTCGGCAAAAATGCAAATAAATTGAAGAAGTTTTGCCGTGCTCCAACCTTGCGCTTGGTGGTTGGTTGGAACACGGCAAAGAAAGCCATGATTTTGTCTATTTTTGCGCCTATAATTAATAATGTATATAGAAATATGGTAAAGGCAAGAATACTGACACTTAGCAAAGTGATGCCTCAACATAACAAGTATGACTCGGTTAAGGCTCGCAAGCGAAGACAAGAACACGGCAAAGACGAGGAGCTACTCAGCCGATGCAGAAACGCCTGGAATAACCTGAGCGGTGTGCGAGAAACGAGAGCGAGAACCATGCGCTACTGTATGGGCGACCAATGGAGCGACACCATCAGAGTGTATCATCATGGTTACTGGGAGGAAATGACGGAGCGCACCTATATGGAGAAGCGCAACCAGACACCAATGAGCAATAACATTATGGTGAGTATTCTGGAATCTATTGCCGGTCTTTATGCCAAGCAGGGAACGGAACCAGTCTGCTTTGCAAGGGATAGCGACTCCAGACAACTTAGCGACATGATGAGTGCCACGATGCAATGCAACTGGCAGACAACGTATATGCAAGATGTGCTGAACCACGCTATTAAGGACTATCTTATGGGCGGTCAGATGTTTGTCAGAGAGAGTTGGGAGGCGAAGGAACTGGAAATGCCCGATTCATGGACGGATGCAATGGAACCCGACCACATGTTTTTTGAATGCGGTAGCGACCCACGACACAATGACGTGAGTCTTATCGGTGTGCTGCATGATGTGAGCCGAGAAGATTTGTATCAGAAGTTTGCCAAAAAGGAATATGGACTGACAGAAGATGATCTGAATGCTATTTTTGATGTTTATCCTTCGGATGATAACAGTTACGGTTATGAGTTTAACGAAGAGAAGGCGTTGGAGAATCTCTGTTTCGACCATAGTAACAAGGGAAGACATTACTCTAGAGTGATTGAGGTGTGGACCACGGAAACCAAACCAAGACTGCAATGCTTTGACCCTATTGCGACCACAGGAACCGGTGCTTACTTCCGCATAGACTTGGATGATACAGCGATGATACAGAAGCTGCGCAACGACAATATGAAGCGCAAGCAGCAGTATGACGAAATGGGTATAGCGGAAGAAGACAGAGCGTACATTACCAGCGAAGAGATTGCAGATAAGTACTGGTATTATACCTACATGGCGCCAGACGGAACTATCCTCTGCCAGGGCGAAACTCCATACGATTATAAGAGCCATCCTTTCACGATGAAACTCTATCCGTATATCAACGGAGAGATTCATCCGTTTCTTGCCAACATCATAGACCAGCAGCGATACATTAACCGACTGATTGTTATGAACGACATGGCTATCAGAAGCAGTTTCAAGGGATTCAAGATGATTCCTACGAATGTGCTTAACGGCAGAACGCCAGAGCAGTTTATGGAAGAGGCGATAGAGTATGACGGATGGATATTCTACAAGCCATCGGTAAAGACACCGAATGTGAAGCCAGAGATTGTTACATCGAATGCCGTGAACATCGGTACGAATGAACTCTTGCAGATAGAGCTGAACCTGATTCGAGAGGTTACCAACGTGAGCGGTGCTTTGCAGGGTAAGACTCCATCGGCAGGAACTTCGGCAGCCAGATATGCACAGGAAAGCCAGAATGCAACCACTTCTCTGTACACCATCCTTGCCGACATGGACGTGTTTACGGAGAAGCTGGCAACCAAGAAGTGCATGACTATTCAGCAGTATTACGAAGACGGAAGGAAGGTTTACGACCGGAACTTCAATGCAGTTTACAAGTACGACCGCCTTTCGGCAAGAGATATTCACTTCAAGATCAGCATCAAGAATGCAGCAGCTACGGCAGCCTTCAATACGATGCAGAACGACACACTCGACAAGCTTCTTGAAATGGGCGGTATCAACATCATTCAGTATCTGCAGAACCTCAACGCACCATTTGCTGACAAGTTGCTTGCCAGCGTACAGGAGCAGCAGGCTCAGCTTGAACAGATGTATCAGCAGCAACAGGCAATGGCTCAGCAGCAAGGTGGAGGTCAGGTAGAGAACGGAATCGTGCAGGGTGCAGACCAGAATGCGGTAGCACAGGCACAGAGTGCATTAGGATATAACAGAGCAGCATAAGGTATGGAAGTACAGGTAACGATAGAAACAGAGAAGGTGATGAGTGAGGTGAACAAACACTTCGCTCTCATCGGAAAGCGTCTGAAAGACAAGAACGGCGATACAATGTTTGCCAAGACTACCCTATCTTCGGAAGAGAAGGGTATCATGAAGCAGTATATCAACGCTGCGGCAGAAACATTTGTAGCAGAACTGGCACCACAAGTGACCTATTATAAGAAAGGTGATACAATGGTGATTAAGTTTGAAAACAGCAGATGGGCAGACGGAGAAGACGGTATTACCGTTCCATTTGAAGGCAACTTCATGGGGTATGTGATAGCCTATGTATCGAATGCGGTATTGGGAATGACCGAGGCAGAGCTGGCACAGAAGTATGCTGCGGACATGGCGAACCATATAGCAGCGGCCATCAAGCTGATATATCACAAGACCCCACCGGCAAGCAGCAACAAGAGTCTGACAGACATGACTGGCAACGTAATCATTGACTAAAAAGGAAAAGCTATGATCATAAAATTTCAAATTATTAAATCGGTAGTGATGGAGGCGGTAAAGTCGACAACCTACCTGAAAGCAAAGATAGATACAGCAGCTGACGAGAAAGCAGCGAAAGTAAGTTTTAACGAGGCTGCCGGCGACGATGAGGTACACGAAAGAACGCTGACCCACGACTTCGATACAGCACTGGAAGTATTGAAGACCATCTTTGTAGACTATCTTGTGCCAACACCTCAGACTATTGGCGACAACGCCATCTACTACGGAAGCGGAACGGATGATATAGTGGAGTTCACCCTAACGGTATCAAGACGTTATAACGGAACGCTGACCGACGCATTGGCTAGGTTATCGGCAAGATACGTGGAGGACTACATGATATATCAGTGGTGGTTAAAGACTACAAACCTGAAACAAGCGGAGCCATACCAAGCTACCCTTGCATCAGACGAGATAGCCATCAGGAAGAGCTTCGTGATGAGTGGTCCGGTGATTCCTACCGTTCCTTACCCAACCGAGCTGACCGCAAAGGTAAATGGCGAGGGCGTGGAAGGCGAAATAACCCTGGAGAAGGGAGAGGAAGCTACCCTATCCTACTCGCTCAACGATGGAGCGATTGACGATATTGAGGCAAGAAGCGAAGACCCAAGCATTGTTGAGATACACCGATGCAGGGAGAGACGAGCCTTTACTCTAGTGCCAGTAAATACCGGTTTCTGCAAGGTGAAGCTATGGTCAAGACATAGCGACAAGCTGGAGTTTACTTGCGACACCATCGTAACTGAGGAGGAAGGAGTTTAGTAATATAAAATATTAAGATATGAGCTACCCAGAGTTTAATAAGTTACACCCAACACATTTTATCAGAGAGAGAGGATGGAAGCCAGAGCCAAATCCTTTCTGGCCTAAGCCACGGAGAGCAGCCCACGGCTATTGGGATAAGCACATCTTTATCTATGCTACCCAACTCTGGTATGATATTGATGCCAACACCAACATGGTAGGAAGAGCAAGACGGAACATGAAGGACGCGCAAGGCGAAGATATTCCGACAAGCGAGAACGATCAGGAACGTCCACTCTTCTACCGATGGTTTGACAAGTATATTAATAAGGTGGAAGCAAATCTGTCTGCCTATGTAATGAAGCCACAAGGAAGGGTAAGAGATAATGCCCTGAAAGAATGGGATGAGAAGGAGATATGGCTGAAATTTCCTGACTATTGGGATGATACCAAATATGATGCACTCGTCAAGCTGATACACGACTATATCGTGACCGGTGCGCTATACGAATACTTTATGCGCACATTGACGAGCAAGGACCCTCTGACGATAGACCAGATGAACCAACTGGACGAACTGGAGATAGACATCATAGACTGCGCCAACTCAACCAAGCCGGGCAGTATGATTCATACTCTGAAACCCTTCGGATAATAAAAAAGCGAGCGTATGGAAGATTTTGAAATGGACGGATTTAAGTCTGTAAGGGAGATACAGAAGGAGAAGAAGGAGAAGGTGAAGAAACTTCTCCCTGCAAGGAAGAGTGCCCAAAAGGAATATATCAGAGACTGGCTGGCAAGGAGCCAAGAGCAGTTTGAGGATTGTATGAACCAACTGGCAGAGTATGACCCTAAGACATACGTCACCATCTACAAAGACCTTACCAAGCACATGATACCAAAGCAGACAGAAGTAAGCGTTACCCACGGAATAGATGCAGACTTCAAGCAGCTTATGGCACTCGGTATGACAACCGTTGAGGATGAAGACGAGGCAGACGTACTGGATATAAGCAAAGCACCCGAGATACAGGATGCAGATTTTGAAGAACTAAACGATTTGACGGATGGCTCTAGTAACTGAACAGGAAATAGATAATCTCGTAGCGGAAAATCAGGAGCGATACGATGAGATTTATGGCACCTACGACCCTATGACGGGCGAAGGATGCTATAACTTTGAGCATCGTGTGAAGATAGAACTATCCGATTTCTTCATTCCCAAGATGTGGGTCCCGAAGAAGACTGCCAAATCTGTTCTGTTCAGAGGACTGAGAAAGATGGGCAGTCTGAAAGACTACATCAACTATGCGCTGCACCAGAAGGATGATGCCCAGCATTTCCAGATGCTCACCTTCGCCATCTGTAGGGTGAGGTTCATGGAAGACCCCGAGTTTGCCCTATACGTGACCGATAAGATTGAGGATAAGAAGACCGGTAAGATGATACCTTTCAAGTTGAACTATCCTCAGCGAAAGCTACTGAAGATTATGGAAGACCTTCGGAATGCCCATAAACCGGTATTCGTGGTTATTCTGAAAGCACGTCAGTGGGGCGGCTCTACCCTATCACAGCTTTACATCAAATGGATTCAAGACTACAGGCGCGATGGTTGGAATGCTATTGTGCTAGCCCAGCAGAAGAATACCGCCAAGAAAATTAAGGCGATGTACCGAAAGGCTTTGGAGCGGCAACCAGGGTGGACCGTAGGGCATCAGGGCGCAAAACTCCAATTCTCGCCATACGAAAATTCTCCTGACGATTTCCAAGTAACGGACGGAGTGAAGGCTATCAGACGAAGTACGCTGACGGTAGCATCCTTCGAGAACTTCGATTCGGTGCGTGGTAGCAACTTCCATTGCGCACACTATTCGGAGGTAGCATACTGGAAGAAGACACCAGAGCATGATCCTGAGGGTGTGATTTCATCTATATCCGGTGGTATCGACCCATTGGAAGACAACGTGGAGATATTCGAGAGTACCGGTAGAGGTAACTCTGGTTTCTTCTACGACAAGTGCCAGTTGGCAATGGACCCAAAGAATAATGATGCTT
>CYGL01000020.1_pt1 | contig 75691 bp, 103 predicted proteins | sample 485531 | NCBI WGS metagenome assembly CYGL01 (sample SAMEA3497897, study PRJEB9818) | human gut metagenome | reverse complement strand
CGACTCCAAGCTTCTTCCTATTAATCATGACAAAGGGATATAAAGCGATGATACGGGACAGATGCCCTCATATCGTCGACCTCGCATTAAAATGGTGTACAGAGTTTGGACGGTTGGTCAATCAACAGATTGATGATCCTAAAAAACGATTTGCATACAAAGTAAAATCGCGATGGATAGAACGTGTGTAACCAAGAAAACGTAGCTATATATACAACAAAAGATGAAAAAGATTCTTCTGTTCGCAAAGCGTTAGGTATACATAGGGGTAAGCAAGTATTTAACTTTGCAGACTCTATAAATTTGGATTTGACTTTTGTTAATTATCCGATATTTACAGATACACGGAATCATCTATTGTGATACATATGGGACTCGAACCCATGACCCATAGATTAAAAATCTATTGCTCTACCAACTGAGCTAATGTATCGAAAGAAGGAATACCACATACACCTAGTCTGTTATTAAGTATGTCCACCTACCCGCGGCAGTTACTAGGATTACCGCATCCTCTTCCTTCTTGTGGACCAGCTAGGGCTTGAACCTAGGACCTCCAGATTATGAGTCTGTTGCTCTAACCAACTGAGCTACAAGTCCGGATTGCATAGATAACTTGTAAGTCAGGTTTTTCGACTTACGCCTCCAATCTCCCTGCATTTTTGGTACCCATCTCCAAAATGTCAACGTTTTTATACCTCTCTATGCAATTGTGATTTTATGCAGACTCATAATCTGGAGGTCCTAGGTTCAAGCCCTAGCTGGTCCACAAGAAGGAAGAGGATGCGGTAATCCTAGTAACTGCCGCGGGTAGGTGGACATACTTAATAACAGACTAGGTGTATGTGGTATTCCTTCTTTCGATACATTAGCTCAGTTGGTAGAGCAATAGATTTTTAATCTATGGGTCATGGGTTCGAGTCCCATATGTATCACAATAGATGATTCCGTGTATCTGTAAATATCGGATAATTAACAAAAGTCAAATCCATAAAACGTTATCAAAATGAAAAAATGGATCAAACGGTGTAGTGCGACCGTAATAGCACTGTTGGCAGTATTGCTTGTGGGCTACGTTGTCGTCGTGTAACCACGCTAGTTTAACCGAACACTCAATGTCAGAGTATGTAGACTCTGCAGACCTGGTAAAAGTGTTAGGAGACATTAGTAACCCAAACGTTCAAAAGACGTAGACGACGCCATTACTTATCATCAGGTTGAAAAGCAATATAGGTCTAACGACTCAGTATTCTTTTCTCTGTCTCCTAGAAGTAATCACGAATGTGTATTCCGTACTAGTGAAGCGCAACATTGTGACCGAACAAAAACGGCTATTGTAAGCGAATACCTAGAAAACGTGAAGGTATACTCCAATCTGCCTAGGCACACGCAGAATATAGAAGTGCCGTTGGACTCGGTTGATGTGCCGAACACAAAGGTTGTTGATACAATAATCAACGGACAACACATTAAAGTGTTAACAAGAAAAGACGACAAGCATGTAGCGTATGAATGTGATATGTGTTTGTTATGACGGACCAGAAGTCTCAGACGAAACCGTCAATTCTATTGTAGCTATTGTGTCTCCGTTTGCGAACAATGGATCGAAAGTGCTGGTTAACAGATACAACGACAATGACATTGCAGGTGTAATTTCTGCAGTATCATTAAAAACAGTATGTTGCGAAACTACGGGAAAACCTGTAGACGTAGCTATTGAAAATGCAGCGCGTTACATCAGTAAAAGATTTGAATCGTTCTTTAAAAACCATGTACTTCTAGCATTATCGATGGTAGAGGTAAAGAACTCGCATTCGGAAGAATCTACAATTTTCAGAAACGCCGCATCTATCATTTTGGATAACAGACATTCTTCAGTATTGGAGAAGTATGGTATAACTCCAGAGATAGTAGAGGTAATTAAGAACGTTAATATGTAGCGATATGTGCACACGGCAAGACCATAAAACAAAAAAGGTCTATAGACCAAAACATGCCGAAGCAAAATCTAAGGCATATAAACGTGATAAGCGTAAAAACAAACTTAATCCGTTAGATTATGTGGGAAATAAAGATTTCTCCATCGACTAAGAAAGGCCGCTTCTCGCCATTTGTAGCAAAATACAAAAGCAAAAAAGAGGCGGAAAACGCAAGAGGTGCATTGATACGTATAGCCGGACACAGTGTAGCTGCTCCATGTTTTGATGGAGATAAAGGCGGCGAAAAACTATTTGTGCATCAACCGTGGTCGGTAGGAGAGGTAGTACAAGTAAACGACTAATGTTAATTAATGTATAACAATTAAAATCAATTTAATTATGGCAAAAGAAAAAGAGACAAAGACAACAGAGGTAACAGCAGAAAATGTTGTTGAGCAGATCAAGTCTGGTAACAAGTTTGAGGCAGAGATCGCAGAAGAGGCTCTCAATCAGATCAAGAAGGACGAAAAGGATCAGAAGGTGAGCACGCTGAAGCGCGCCATCAACAAGACTGATTACGATGAGAAGAAGTGCCTCCTGGCTCTGCGCAAGAACCGTGCGCTGGAGAAGCCTATGAAGGAACGCCTCAAGGCTCTCGATGAGGCAATCGAGGAGCTCAAGACTGGCAAGGTAACGCCAATTGAGTACAACAAGAAGTGTGAGGAGATCCGCAAGAACCACAACAAGGCGGTGAGCGACATCAACGAAGAGTACGACGAGCTTACTCGTGAACTTCGTACAAGTATCCATCTTATTGGGGCTACGACTGGGATTAATTCACACTCGGCCGTTTATCACTCACAAGCACCTAAGCGTCACGTGAGGTCCGAAAGAGTAACACGATCTAATACCGGGGATATATGGTATTCGCAGGGTGTTAAAGTAGGACAATGGCATACATTAGCACTTTTACGTCAGTGTGTCGATAAACAACTACCAGCATAGGTAGTAAAAATATGTCAGTAGATCAAATAATTGAGTATGTACGCGCTTTTACGCCGGGGAGCATTACCTGAGATTACGTCAAATGGCGAACCCTGCATATGATATCAAAAAAGCTGAATTATAGTCCGCAAGCGTCTTGCACCAGTCGGGTCACTGTAATAAATTTAGCCATATTCTTACTTTTGTTCTAAGGCGATTACAAAGCCTTAATGGATTAGCTACCCAGAAAGGTAGAGTAAACGTCTTAGAACGCTTGTAAATAGGCTTAAACTTAATGTTCTGACTGATCATCAGAGCATTTGCAAAGAATGTACAGTGTGTATGAAATAATCTGTTTGGACAGCGGTTCGACTCCGCTCACGTCCACGCTGTTTGTGTCCACAGAACACAGTAAGCTAGTGAAAATCGTGGCAACCTAGGCATGTTGTAAAACTGCCTACACGGGCGTGTTTGGTTTTGACAGACAGAAGAGATAAATACATTAAGCACTATACTATAAATTAAACGGCAATGTAAATAACATTGTAGACTATACTTGCGTAGCGTAAGTTCGGTCTAGGTGTTTCCCACCTAAGTGGAGAGAAGAAGAAGTTGGTACCGTCGCCTTTCGGTTTGGGTCTTGGGTTCGACTCCCAAGCTTCTTCCTATTAATCATGACAAAGGGATATAAAGCGATGATACGGGACAGATGCCCTCATATCGTCGACCTCGCATTAAAATGGTGTACAGAGTTTGGACGGTTGGTCAATCAACAGATTGATGATCCTAAAAAACGATTTGCATACAAAGTAAAATCGCGATGGATAGAACGTGTGTACCAAGAAAACGTAGCTATATATACAACAAAAGATGAAAAAGATTCTTCTGTTCGCAAAGCGTTAGGTATACATAGGGGTAAGCAAGTATTTAACTTTGCAGACTCTATAAATTTGGAATCAATAAACAAAACATGGAATACTCAAGAAAGAAAATTCTGGATATGGGTAAACAGTTGGGTTAATTGGTTCGCGGACAACTATAAATATGTAGTAAAATATTTATATAAAACTCTGGTGGTGAAAACAACGCCTGGAAACAGTACGTTGAAAATAAAACCAAATATCTTGAAGATTATCTCGAAGATTTCATAAATTATCTAGATAAAACATTCAAACAATAAAACATGGAGTATTTCCCTTTAATGCTTAAGCAACGAGTAGATTATTCGTTGCACAAATCACTTGATGACATTGATGAGATTATTAAACAAATCTGCATAATTAATAAAAAGCGAAAAGATTTGTGAGCCTCATTTATTTTGTCAAGGAGATTTTCTTGATGATGACATTTTGTATGAAGACTGTTTAAAATCCAGATCTACGAAAACTAGGAAGCTGGGTTATGAATAGAATTGTGCTACAAAAAATATCATGGCGCACATTACAAGTACGTTTGAATATAGCTATTAATGTTCTATCAAAAATAGAACTAAAACACGGTAGTCGCAATCTACGTATTTGTATACAAGACAACATTGTCAAGAATTGTTGGTCTATTCATCGAGCAAAGCTCGAGAAAGAATTGCCATTCTATCGGGGCTAGATGAGGAGAGATCCTCTCTAGTCCACAATTATGGAGCATCTTCGTATCACTCAATCAGAAATTGAGACCATAAAAAGCGCACAACAAGGGAATGTGCTTGCGTTTAACAAATTGTTTAACCGTTACAAAGAGTTTGTAGACAACATACTCTTTAGTTATGTGAATGACATGGATGAGGCTAAGGATTTAACCAACGTGGTATTTCTAAAGGTTCATCAGAAACTCTCGACATTCACAGATTATTCGTCTTTTGGCGGATGGCTGAGAATTATAGCTAATAGAACAGCGATAGATTATTTACGTAGAATGAAGGAGAAAGCAGTTGAATTAGGAGAGGATACTGGGCGACTACCGGTAGAATTGACTAATGTTTCAGAAGAAGAAGATCTTGTCAACCTTCTTGAATATGAAGCTCTTTTAAAGGAGTTCGAGAAGCTTCCAGAAAAGACTCAGCGAATCTTTAATTTGTTCTATGTAGAAGATTTAACAACGGATGAAATTAGCAAAGTATTAAAAATTCCTACCGGAACTATAAAGGCTATTTTAAGTCGAACCCGCAGGAAAATTAAAAACAATCTAAACGTTTAACAAAATGACTTCACTTTTAATGATTCTCTCATCTATTGTAATTGCGTTAGGCTTTGCCCGATACAATAAAAGCAATAAGTTGTTCTGGATCCTTCTTGTCAGCCTTTTAGGAGGCTTCGCGGCAAAAAGCATGGTCAACTCTGCCTTTGTTGGCCATAAGAGTGAAGCTAAAGTAATCAAATCTGCTCCTACTCCCATACTGGCACCGACGTGCTCGTTCCGGGCTTTACAGCCATCAGAGGGCGCTGGTACAATCGTTGAGACAAAACCAGTAGGTAAGGATACAGTAAAAGTAGACACGATTACAAAGCTTAACTCTGGTGAAGATGAGCACTTAAGTGTGCTTATTAAGCCACCGCAAATAGAAGGGTTAAAAACGAATTTTGTGTTCGACACAAGTTGAACTTAAATTAGTTGCCCAAGAAAACAACAGAGTTAGTTAAGGCTGCTAAATAGCAGCACAGTAACAAAACAATTAAAAACATTATCAAAATGGCTAATAAAACAAAGAAGGGCGGATTGAAATCTGCTCAGACACAGGAGACAATAGAAGAGGTTGTCGAAACTGTGAAAAATAATCCAAGCAGCACTCAGCACACAACCATGGACAGAAACCATCAGGTTGATATGTTGAAAATCATGCACGAAACTTTCCATCCAAGTCACGATCCAGATGCGGCCGCACACACAGGAATGGCTCAGGAGACAGTTGACAAGCTCAACCGTCTTAAAGCACTCGGTATTGCAGTCGTATTTGGCCAAGAGGTATCTTTTGGTAACAGCGACTTTGCTATGATTCTCCGTAAGGCTGACCTTCCTGAACTTCAGGAGGCTATGGCTGAAATCGGAATGAAACTCGATAGCACAAAGCTTATCGAGAGTAAGGAAAACAAGGAGAAAGGTCATGTTCAGGTGCCATCTACAGCTGTAGAGGTTTCTGAAGAGACCAAGGATCATATCAAGAAGGACGCAGCAGCTACGGCAGCAACGGCCGGAAAGGTGTACGATCCAACAAAGATTGCAAACGAGGACGAGTTAAAAGAAGCTTTGACTGGTCTGCTTGCAATTTGTCGTGACGAGAAACTTATAGAAAGCATCTATAAGGCTATCGGTTTCTGGCTTTCTTACAAGAAGATTGTAGCTAACAGAAAGATCAAGTCAGCTGAGGAGACTTTGTCAAAGACAAAGGACAAGAAGTACAAAGAAAGTGCAAAGAAGTCTCTGGAAGACGCGAAGAACGAAGTAAAGAGTTTGAATGGAATGTCAAACTCTGACGTGTTTCAAGAGATTGTTAAGCTTACAGGTAGTGTCGGAATCCTCTGCTTTGGCCTGGCTAATTACATTACACTTCAGACTGCGTCAACAGGGTCGTCCTGTATCAGCATGGTGTTGTTTGTACTCTTCTTCAATTGATAAGAAGACAGGTGTTTGCAAATACTCTTACGAAGAGCTGGCAGACATTGTAAAGAGCCTCGTAAAGCATTATGCTAACGAGCTTATCGCAAAGTCAAACAAAACTATTGAGGACGAAAACGCGCTTCCAGAAAAAGATCGCGTCAAAGATCGTATCGAAGTTTCATACAAGAACATAAAGTTTGCTGAAAAAGCTCTTGATGCGATTACTTGTGCTCCAAGTGAGTTTGTCGACAATCTGAAGCAGAAGTATCTTGAGAAGGATAATTTTGCTGTAAAGACCATCATTTGCCTCAAGAAGGCGTTCTACAGTGATGTGGACAGCGAGGAGATGTCTCGAGTTAAGATCGATTCTCTTCTTGATAACTGTACACAGTACGCTGGTGTGATTTCTAATCTCTTCAGAGATCCAGGAAATCAGATTAGTGGATACTCTATCACAAACGCTGACCACCTTGAGTTCAAGACTCACGAGGAGATTTCTGAGGAAAAGCTTGCTGCTGAAAAAGCTGCCGCAGAGGCTGCTGAAAAGAAAGCCAAGGAAGACGAGGCTAAGAAGCAGGCTGGTCTGAAGAAGGCGGCTGAGAAAATGAAGAAACAGGCAAAAAAATAATAAGATCAATTAAAAGTAAGAGCTCACGATTAATTGGTCGTATTGTTGGTCTGCTTGATATTCAGTATTCCAAATAGTGAGACACTCTAAATACATCAAGTATGAAGAACTTTGTTACATCATTGTTGGGTTTAGTGTTCCTTATCGTTGGTTGCAATATAGCTAACGTTATGGGATACAGCCCTCCAACGAATCTGCAAACAGTAGCAGCATCTACTGTTCCGCAACTACCGTTAAGCAATATGCTTAACAACAAAATTGGTGCTAATCCTGGTACTACTGTCGTACACGACACAGTACCTTGTACTCATAAACAGCAGCCTGTAAAGACTGTTGTTAAAACAAAGATTGTAGAGAAGAACGACATCTCGTCTTTGCCACTTCTCTACATAGCCTACACCTGCTGGAGGGAGACAGGTGTGGCTTATTCCTATGATGTGCAACAAATTAAGGAAAATAACCTCTGAGGTATGGTAGTAAACATAAGAACCTACCATACTTAACTCAGCTAAGTACTTATAGCAGGCCTCATTTGCCTGTGTACTATTCTGGAACCATCCCCCGCGAAGGAGCTAGAAAGAAAAACTCAATTGAACTTGGTCCGAGAATATGTTAGCTCTGTCTTGCAGAGTAGAGAATACCTACAAAAGGTAGGAATGAAATGTAATCAAACATTGAATAAGTTTGATATAAGTAGGAGAAGCGTTGTATCAACTCCTATAATTGCACAGCTGGACTTGTGAGAACCGTCTGGAGACAAGCTGGATGAGGCTAGAATACTAACCTTAAAAAGATGTAGTAGTAATTAAAAACGTATAAGTCCCAAGAAGGGCATAATGAACCGTATACGGAATTACATGTGATGATAACTAAACATGTACGAACGTTTACACGAGATGAAACTATATAGAGGCCCAGGTAGGTGAAACAGAATTGCATACATGGTATGGTGCATGGTGCTGGAAGAACCGAGCTACCAAACCTATATAGTAGTATCAACAGCTGCAGGTAGTTGTTTCTAGTCGTACCAAAGCTAGTAAGTAACGGAACCGTAAAAATTATCTAAGACACAATATCGTGAGAGTAATACTCACTGAGGTATATCGTAAATATGCCGACTATGTAAATCCTTGTCGTTCGATTCGACACAACTCCGTTGAAGGGGTGCCAGGGGATGAGGTAAAACGTCTGAGATCATGGTAGACCGCAAGGCTTTGCTCGTTAATGCGGTATATAAAAGTAAAATGAGCACAAGGGTAGGGCAATCCCTTAATCGGTAAATACCGTACGCGGATGAGGGTCGCGGAGAAAATCCATTTCAATGTAAAGAGTAGTAATAGTAAGCAATTATGAAAATACATTTCTTATAAGAACTAAAAAGCTTATTTGGTTACAATCGACGGCTTCGTTACAGCCAAAGAAAGTTGAGTGGCAGTTATGCCTAGAATAAGAAAATAGCAAACAGGTACAGAGTTGATTCGAGATATGTCCATCCAGGACCATTTGACCTCCACTCTTTCCAGAGAAAAACTAAACTAATAGTCTATTTGTGTTCTGTTATACAATATTATATAGTCCCTACAGAGTAGTAAGCTGGTATATTATATATGCGTACAACACTCACATTGAGATATAGATTACGAAAACTTAGTTAATCCAAAATAAACATGTTTAACAAAAATTGATGTCCCTTTATAGGGTGTATCTTACGTTGTAAGTAAGGACCTGAGGTAAAGAAATCGAGTGCCAACCGATGTGCTAAACCATGCCAAAGTATATTGCGCAACAATATATGTAAACATAAAGGTTCAAAGCAATACAGGAAATTGATGGGCAGCTTATATTCGATGTTGTAAAACGACGGTGTATATTGTGTGTGCATACTGTCTCTATGTATATACAATACGTTATAAGTGGGTGACAAGATGAAATGTATGGGTTGAATTCCCAATATTCGTGCACTATAAATAGGAGGTAGTAATACCGGTACAGAAAAATTGCAAATATCAGCAAAGATGTAAAAAGCCGTAAAGTCCGTGACGGGTTTGATCCTGAGACATTCCGATAACCAACCACTGGGTATATGCCAAAAGCTAGTACCGCAGAGAGGAGACCTAGCTAACAGTCGCTTCTAAGTTAGCAGTAGAGGAAACCTGCTTTAATAGCAACCAAATGTTCTTTTCGTATGTTATAAGGGAAATGCTACCAAAAGAACTACAATTTTTGTGGGTTATATGTTTTCTGATTTCCATGAGTGTTAGTTGCATAGCAAAATTTCACCAACGAGATTAGAAATATTAAGTTAGAAAAATCTTGAAACAAAATAATCTTAGTAGATTTAGCAATTGATTTTGTCATTAAAGGCATTCAAAGCTTTAGACGATGGGCCTGGGTAACCAGTAAATGCTAATTACGTCATACGTACGTAATTCCTGTTACAAGCTTATCATCATTTGTTATGGTAAGAAGAGTGTAACTAAGTCTGCATCAAAGCGTCTACAATAGTAGAACCTTTAATTATATTGAACGGAATGTAGCGAATCAGCATCTTTGCATCAGCGTTGCTTTACTCAATAAACAACGGCAAAGGTATAGCCAAAATATACCACAGTAAACAATCATATCGTTAGTTAATCAATAACGATATCAAAAAGGATATGATTATGTCAGAAATCAATGTAAACATTGTGGAAAAAACAATTAAAGCAAATCGTACCCCACTGAGCATGATCGGTGGCAATCTTTTTGGTCAGGACGTATTTAGTCCACAGACCCGAGTGTATAACCCTGATTACGACAAGGTGATTGAGCAGGCTAAGGCAAACGGTAACGCAGACTTGTGTCTCAACCGTTCCCCTCGTCGTTTCGGCATCTTCGCCACTACAGTCTCAGACATGCGTGTTAAGGAAAACATTGCTGGAGAGGTAGTGTTGAAGATCAATCCAGATACAGATCAGGAGATCGAGATACCTGCATCTACACTCAACACTTTCGGCAAGACTACTGAGGACGCTGTCCGCGAGGCAATGAAGAACCCTGAGAAGAAGATGGTGTTCTCTGATCCTAAGAAGCTGAACGAGTTCCTTAACGCACTCAATCGTGCAGAGATCGCCCGCCTCGACAAGATTATCGCAGAATGCGATAAGGCTAAAGCTCAGTGTGTATCAGCAATCAGTCGCAACGAGCAGCAGGTGACAAGCTACTTTGACGAAAAGGCAAAGAGCAAGCCATCTGCCGATGTATCAGTAAGTGTTCATATGGAGGGATAGACCTATGGAAGCTCTCTTAACTCCTAAGAGTAAGGGAATTATAGGCATATTGCTCTTAGAACCTACTATAAAGGCAACTGTGTTCGAGAAGCTCGATCACATAGACAAGTACAAAATGTATACCATCAAAGATAATGGCGACATAGTCCTTGGTGAAACAAAATTTACATTTTGGAACAATCTTATAGGTTGTCAGCGTACTATACCATTCGAGAGCTTTGCTCTCAAGGTATGGGAGGCACTAGTGAATCTTTCTGTAGGGCTTAACCAAAAAGCTATTATGGAAGGATTGTCTCGAGAAATCGTGATTAAAGCCGTTAAAGAGAAAGACTTTAACTGGGTTGTAGAACGTCTAGATAATATTAATCGTATGGTAGCTCAGAAATCAACACTGGCTGATGGTGTAGGAGCGGACCCTGAGGGGTCCCGGGTGTCAGGGCCAAGGCTTAACACTGTAAACCAGGTTCCAGAGAATCTTGTGATTAACATTAATGGATGCAAAAAGAAAGTGGTCTCTTTTAAAGACTGCATAGGTGATCCTCTTATTGAGGTTGAATATGGAATTATAGGAGCTAATAGAGTGCGTCCATAAACAGAAACATTCCTGAGGGAGTGGTATAAGAGCCATTGCGATGGTGAATATACATTCATGTATGGATTATCGAATAGTGAATATGAAACCACACTCATAATCAATAAGAAAATCATTTAAAGGACTTATCTAAACGTTCTCTGCGGAGAATAGGTAGCCTCCCATGCGTGGGAAGACTACCAAGATAGGTTCTTTATCTATTATTATATTTGCATATAATAGTGGAACTAGGTAAATGGCTGATTCAAGTAGATTGTTTAATTTTAATCAAACTATATGGATAAGAAATCAATTAAATTGAACTCAGCAAATATTATTACAATTCGTAAGAACATTGATACAACAATCAATAAGTATTGGCGAATTATTCGAGCAGAGAACCTTATGTCTAAGAAGGCTGTAGCAGCAAAGCAGGGTTCTGGCTTAGATCTCAAGAGTTTGTATAATCAAATTATGCAACTCAGTGAGAAGCGCATCATAATTAAGGGAATTTTGGTAGCCCTTAATACTGGTACAAAGACATTCTCTTACGAGGATTTTAAAACAACAAACAATTATAGTATTTTTGCAGCATGCGAGGCAAAAGAGGCTATTGCTCAGTTAAAGATGATTAAAACTTTGGACCCAGCCACAAAGGCAAAGAAGGGTTTGAAATCAATGCCAAAACGAGAGATCTTCTCTTCGGCAAAGATTGCGCAATTAATCCATGAGCAGCAACTACTAGCCAATAAGTTTGACTCAAATCTTGAGAAGTTCAATAATAGTACTTCCATAGAGGTAACTGGAATTACCGCTGATAAATTTGAGGATGATTTGGCTGCATAGTACAATAAGAGTTCGAGACATTTGGGTCGCCGAAAGGAGTAAGATCGAGACTTACACGAACTACAATAAAGGTTCCCTTGCCTTTAAAAAACATAGTATTAATCTAATAATTATCAAAATTATGTCAAAGAAAAATAAGAAGAGCCTCAAGAAGGTTCACGCAAAGATAGACAATACACCGGTTAAGGCCGAGGCAGCTAAGAAGGAAGAGTCTAATGCTGCTACAACAAAAGAGTTACGAGCAGCTAAAAGAAAGGCTCGTGCAAATTTGAGGATGAAAACTAATCCAAATGGTGGCGGTAGTCCCGATAAATATAAGGATGCCAAAAAAGCTCATGAAGAGGCTAAATATGCCGCTTCTAAAGCTCGAATAGAGGCCCGTAATGCGCGTAAAAAGAGCATCATGGATAAGTTGATCGACTCCAAGAAGACAAAGGCTTCAGAGCCGGTTAAAATTACTCTTGAGCAACGTAAGGAGCGCCAGGAGAATCGCCGTAAAATAGCTTACAATCGACATATTTCTTCGATCCGTCGCCGCTGTAACAGAATGAAACTTTCTGACGAGCAGACGAACGCAATAGTCGAAAAGGCTAAATCACAATGGGATGCTGCTAAGCAGTATAATCTTGTGATTGTATACGAGTCTTCTCCTAAGAAGAAAGCCGAGCTTGAGAAGCTTGTAAAAGACACCGGAATCACATCTGCATGCATTACTGGTAGCACAGCATTCTTCAAGAACGTTCCAAAGGACGCTGTTGATAAGATCCGAGAACTTCTTACAGGTGACGCAATTTACCAGTACAGAGTAGATAAAGATGATTTGTTTAAGGATTATGAAATGAATCATACTCCTAAAAAGACCTCTGGTAACAAGGGCTTGCATTCTAGACAGTGCTCTAAGAATCGGAACATTAACTTCTACAATCTCCGTAAAGCTAAGAAAAAGGCCAAAGAGACGCTTGAGAAGAATACTTATGCATTCCGTCACGGCTCCAAAGCTGAAGGACGTAAGCTTCGTAGAGGGCTCAAGTTTAAGGCTAAACCTGTTAACAAAAAGCCAACGCAGGTAAAAGAAATTAAGCAAAAGTCTAATAAACAGGCAGCTTAAAATAAAGGAGGAGGCGTTATGAATAGCAATCAATACATTCAAGAATACAGAGATGCAAGGAAAAAGTGGATTGAAAAATTCAATGAGCACCATGGTACGACTAGCAAATTCTGTAGAGACAATAATATCAAGAGTTTTAAACGTAAGAAACCTTGGTACTTATTGCTTAAACGTGATTCAATTGCAATTGAATCTAGCAGAAAGGTTAAGAAGATTAACCACACAGAACTCATGGAAGGATATGTTCAGCACAAGCTTAAAAAATGGGAAACAAAGAACCCATGTCCAGTCGAAAAAGACGACTTGTTCTATGAGCAGCAATATCCGGAATGGGCTGCGAAACGGCAAAAAGCCGAAGAGTACTTACGAGATGTTGTAATCAATAAGTATACAAACAAATTATCATTGGTTGGTAGGTTTGAAACCGATGGTAATAAATACGAAGAGCACGAAGTGGCTAAAATCGTTGATAAATTCAGTGAAACTGTAAAAGCTGGCGGGGTAAACAACCTGTCAGTTGAGAGCAAAGTCATGCGTAAAGCTCAACATATGACAAACATCACTAAGAAGAAACATCCTAAGTGTGTTTGTACAAACCTACGAGATCATAAGAAACAACGTGGACGCATCTTGTTGCCAAAAATGGCAATAGCTGCATAAGCGAAGTTTTAAATGATAAATAGCCTCGACACCAGTGGCTAGCCTAGTGTGCTCCAGAAATGGATATGACTGCGAGGCGCAAACCCTCACTAGGCACAACATGTGGTACTAGCATATGGCAGTGGAAGTGCGCACAAATGACGTTAAATAGTTATCCACGTCCGCATATGCAAAGTATGTCATGCAGGCCCGACGGGGTCGGCTCTATAGTTTAATAGTAAAACACCGGGTTGGTAACCCGGAGATCTTGGTTCGATTCCAGGTAGAGCTACTATGAAAATAAAAGAAAAACCTGTAGCTCTATACGACATAGAGGTATTTCCAAATTGCTTTCATTGTTTAATAATAGACTCAGAGAATCATAAAGAATATAAATTTGAGATATCTAACCGAAAAAATCAATTAGAAGAACTAGTTGACTTCTTTTACTTCAAAAGAACAGAACATATTATGTGTGGTTATAATAATCATCATTATGATGATATTGTGATAAATTACATTATATACTTTAGAAGTACTATGAAGCGGTTAGGATATCTTAAAATCTGTAACTCTTTATATTATCTAAGTAAAGCTATTATTGATTCAGAGAAAGACGGAAATTTTGATAAGATTAAACAGTATAAGTATGCAAACTACTTTTATTCGTTTGATCTTATGACAATGTTGTACTCTGCTAAAAGACAAAAAAGCCTAAAAGAAGTAGAAATACTATTAGGTATGGATAACGTCCAAGAGTTTGAGGCGGGGTTCGATCAGCGTCTTCTTGATTCGGAAATAGAAGACATGATTAAGTATAACAGAAACGATGTTAAAGCTACAGTAATTTTTATTAAACACAGTAAAAGATGAAGTAGCTTTAAGATTGGAAGTAGAAAAAGAATGGGGGTTCGATGCTCTTTCAATGAGCGGAATACGCTTTGGAGAAGAAATTCTGTTACAAACGTCTAATCTTAAGGGAAATAACCTTGAGAAAGCAAAAGCGCAAATACGACGTACCGCAAAGATAGAATTAAAAGACGTCGTTCTCCCATTTATAAAATATTCAAATCCAAAGTTGAAAGAGATCTTGTTGGATGTAAAGAACGCTACATGTTACCCATGTAAGTCTGACAAGAAACAAAAAAACTACGAGAAGAAGTTTGTTCTCTCGAATATTTGCTATTCTATAGGTGAAGGTGGTATACACACCATCAATGAGCCGAGAATCTTCAAACCTACAGATGACCAATTTATAGGGCACGCCGATGTAACTTCGATGTATCCATCGCTAGCAATTACATATAACTGGCTGCCAGTTCACTTAGGAAAAGAATTTTGGAATGTATACGAATCTCTATACAAAGAGAGGGTTGTTGCCAAACGTAATCATGAAGAGTTGAAGGCAAAGGCGTTTAAATTCGCTCTAAACTCTCCAATCGGTAAGATGCAACAGGAAACTAGCTGGGCTTACGATCCATTAAATGCCTACAAGATACGTATAAATGGGCAACTTATACTACTCATGTTAGTGGAAAGGCTTCTGTCTATTAACTGTAAGATTGTACAAGTTAATACAGATGGTGTTATTTATATCTCAAACAAGGCAAATCGCGAGGCTATAACCTCTTTTATTCGCGAAGTTGAAGATATAACTAAGCTACATTTCGACACCGACGATTATGAGTCGTTTTATCAGTACGATGTGAATAATTACTTTGGAATTCACAGTGGATACTCTCAATCTGGAGATCCGTCACTGATAGAGAAAAAAGGCAGGTTTATTACGGAAATTGGATTAAACAACAGCATGACACCAGTTGTTATATCCAAAGCCGTGATAAACTATTTTTTAACAAAAGAACCGATAGACAAATTTGTTAGGGAGGATAAAAATATCCGTGATTTCCTAATGTCGCAAAGCGTAAACAGGGAATTTAAAGTTGAATATGGTAATAAAGCCATTCAAAGGACTAACAGATATTACGCGTCAAATAGTGGGTATTATTTAATGCGCGTCAAAGATAAATCATATGAATCTAAAAAGGAGAATATATTATCAGAGACGGGCGTGATAATTTTTAAATCACATAGATGATACCCCAATAGAAGACCGAAAGATAAACTACCAATATTATATTGGAAAAGCAAAGAAAATTGCTTCTGAGTTTATTAATCGTCAACTAACAATTTTTGATAGTTAATTGTTCACCATAGCGTATAAGATGATTATTGAACTAAATACAAAACTCCTAGGATATACCAGGACTAACATCAAGTCAATTAATATTCCTAAGTTTGGTATTGGATAAGAATCAAAAAACTTACAATCAAGACGTCCGCAAAGTTGTCAGCCTAACAAGCGAACGAAGAAATAATCAAACTTAATTTCTCAGGGACTTATCACCTCGATCGAGAGAGGTGGGTCAATTACATATAGTGCAACAGACACGACTTAAAAATATAGTTCGCCCAAAAAAGGACTATTTCGATCTGTTTTACGAGATGTACCCAATATATGTTCTACGACCAGATGGTTACAAAAAACTATCTAAGAGCAAAATATAAACAAGTGTAGACACTTATTCAATGTCTATACAGGTCAAAGTGAAGCTATGGCTCAACATCTAATTCAGTGTCTTGACTTCGAAATGAAGAAAAAGACTAACGAGGGTAAACTAAGTTATATGAAGACGATGTGGAGATGGCTAGTTGACCATCAATGGGAAGAATCTGAGGAAGAAATGCAGGACAACTCTAAAATTGAGGAATCGACTTATGGAACAGAACTTATCTAATTTCATACGACCAATGTCCGTTGTAGCTCAAGAAGCTATCAACTATATCGCTGGTCGTAAAGAACACTCTATAGTGTCTCTTAAGACTAGATGGGCAAAGTTTAATAAGCAGTGTATGGGAGGTATTGAACCTAATACCGTTTACACCATAGCTGGTATTTCGGGCAGCGGAAAATCGAGCTTTGCCAACGAAATTTCTACAGATATTATTGATTTGAATCAAGGAGAAGAAATAATTATTCTAATTTTCTCATTAGAGATGGTTGGATTTAGGCAAGTTGGAAGAACGCTTTCTAGCAAGCTTAGGAAAACTACTTCAACTTTGTATAGTTCGGAAACGGACCTGGACGACGAAACCTTCAGAAAAGTCGTAACAGTATCTAATCAACTAAAGGAGTATCCTATATGGTTTGTAGATAATCCTACTACTCCCAAGGAAGCGGAAGATATTATTAGATATTTCTATAATTCATATGTAAAGGGAACTAATAAACACTTTATAATAATGTATGATCATGCTCTGTTAACAAAGCCAATAGGTAGCGTTATAGAGACCATGCAGGAGCTCGAAAGAGTCTTTATAAGTGCAAAAAAGTATCCTATGACGTCGATTATACAATTGGCACAAATGAATAGAAACATTGAATCTCCTGAAAGAATTAAACAATTTTTTGTCACATTATCCTATGAGAAGCGACATTTCATCTGCTGACGCTTTATTTCAAGCTAGCGATTATGTTATAGTCATTCATAGGCCTGAAATTCTTGGAATACAAGAATATGGGCCGAGCCATTTACCTACTCAAAACAAAGTGTATTTACACATTTTGAAAAACAGAGATGCAGGAAAGCCCTGTATACTTGAATTTGAGAACGACTTGGCATATAACAACTTGATTGAGAGCTAAGCTTTTAAAAAATTAGGCTGAATTATGAATACATATACATTTACTGCACACAATAACAATTCTATTTTCAATGGCACAGACTATTCTAAGATTCTTGACAATATTATTCTTAATTCTATGATTAAGAATAACTCATATTTGTTTACTGATTCAAAGAAGAAGGCAGAAGATGATTTGATCGATGCCATGTTTGATGACATTAGCAGTACATATACATTTACCAAGCCTCTGAAGGATGACAATAAGTTCATTAAGGCTTGTAATTTCCTTGCTAATTATGGCAAGAATAAGAGTGCTTTTACTATTCCGTACAAACTGAATAAGTTGTATCGTCTTTCTGATGGTACTCCAATTATTTTCTATGACAACGAGATTCAGATTGGTACAGATTTGTATGAGTATAATATGTTTAGTGATATTAACTTCATTTCTAATCTTAAGCCAGAGATGAAGAAGATTATTATTAACATTAACATTAAGCTTTAAACCTGTTAACTTAAGCATTTTTACATCATGAGTTTAACATTACCTACAAGTAAAATTCCTGCTAGTACTACGAATCCGCAATTTCTAGTATTAATTGGGCGAGAAAAAGTCGGCAAAACTTCTGCCCTTGCTCAATTAGATAGTAATCTTATTATCGACCTAGAAGGCGGATCTACGTTCGTTGACGCGATGGCCATTCAGTGCCGTACGATTAGCGATTTAGGTGAAGCAGCAAGCGCCATTAGAGCCAAGAATAAAGAAGTAGGACATAATTTCTATAAACACATCACAATAGACAACGCTACATCTCTAGAAGAGATTTGCCTAGGATACGCAGCAACATTATACAGGCAGCAACCAATGGGCAAAAATTGGACGGGTACAGATGTACGAACACTTCCACAAGGAAGTGGTTACTATTATCTTAGAACAGCCGTTCTTAAGGTGATAGATATGTTTAAAGAGCTATGTGACGAATTCATTTTAGTTGGACACATTAAAGATACTATTGTAGACGATCCTGCTACAGGAGAGGAGCTTACCGAACGATCATTAGACCTAGTAGGAAAGTTATCTGGAATGGTATGTAGAAGATGTGATGGCGTTGGATATATGTACAGATCTGGTAACGAGGTGCATATAAAATTCAAAGCTGATAAAAATATTGCAATGGGCTGCAGAAGCGAACACCTTAAGAATAAGGACATTGTAATATCTGAGATGAATGATGAAACAGGAGAACTTACAACACATTGGGATAGAATATATAAGTAAAGCGATATATAGATTCATTAGAGCTGCAGCATATTATGCAGAAGCAAAGATGGATTTATTAGCATTACGAATATTAAATTAAGAACCTAAGAGTCAAGAAATTATGTATAATACAAAGACAGCAACAACAAACAACGAAGAGTTTAGTAGCAATTATATGCCAGTAGGCATTAATGAGAACGTTACGCTTAAAGAGGTTAATTGCAACAAGACCCCACAAGGCAAAGACTTCTTAGAGATCGTGTTTGAGAACGAACAAGGTCAAACTGCTACTATGACAGAATGGAAGAACGAGAAGAATATGTGGATTAAGACAGATGAGGATTTACAAAAGCGTGACAACACCCAGTTTGGTCGCATTTGCCAGATTATTGACTGTTATTATCCATCTCGCCCAGATGCAGAGTTGAATACTTTTGTAGACATGATTAATTGGGTTAAGCAAATGCTTGATCCAATGATAGCTACAAAGAAAAAGTTACGCTTGAAAGTCTCTTATGACAAGAAGGGATATACTCGTGTAAGTCAGTATGGAATCTTCGTTGAAGATATGTCTATAACAGATTCACAGATAAAGCTCTTTAAGAATGATCTTATGGAGAAACCGGTCGTTGCCGATAAAGAAAACGACGATCCGCTTAACGTACCACCAGCCGTTACTCCGGACTCTGTGAATGAAGGTTCTGGTGCTTCAGGTCTTCCATTTTAATACAGAAGGCTGCACATTAAAAGAACAAAAGATATTGCTTGATTGTATGAAATCCGGTAGGTGGTTTTTATACTGCCTACATAGCAGGAGTGTCAAACTATACAACAAGTGGTTATACCCAGGGGAGATAATACTGCCATGAAAGGGTATTGGTGGAGCTAGGTAATTCAGTTACCCTCTGGAGGTGAAATGCCTCCAATAAGGCTGGTCAGGATGTCGAGAGACATAAGACAAAAGGGGAATTTTAAAATATATGTGAAAACCATTTAAGTTGTAATCATATATGCCGTTAAAATAGACGTATTGTCCTAACCCTTAAGAGGTTCGATTCCTCTTGCAGCCACTGTGGTTTTGTAGCAAATATTTTGCGAAAACTAGAGCTAAGACTAATCTGTGGTAGACAAACTTAGCTCTCTTGGATTTTTATTCTCATATTGAATGCGTTCCCTGCAAAAGTGGGGGTTTGAATAACCTAAAGTCCGAGCTTAGTATCTCCGTAAACTGCTATACGTCCGTCAACGTAGACCCGAGCATGTCATTAAACTGCTCATTTTGTATTTGGGGAGTAAGCATGCATGCGTCTGGTTGAAAATAGCGACTGACTATTTATCGGTTCGATTCCGATACTCTCCACACATGGAGCCATTAATTCAAGTTGATAGAATCCTGAGGGAATATTCATAAAACAAGGCGCCTCAGAATAGTGGTTTGACTCCACTATGGCTCCCAAACTTATAAGGGGTATGTATGTGCGCACTGAGAACGGTGACCTTCCAAGGGTCGAGGAAGGCAATACGGGTTCGACTCCCGTATACTCCACTAATTTATAAGAAATATTATGACAAAATTAACAGATAAAATAAATATTAAAGATGCTGAAATAAATAAGTTTACTGGCAAAGAATATGACTTTGATGATGATTCTAATATAACAGTAAAAGAATTAATTGAAGCATTGCAAAAATTAGACCAAAATAAGAAAATAGCTATTCATCAGACAGAATGGCGTGCTTATGCAATAAATGTTATAAATCATAAAGATATATACGAGTTGTTCCCCTTGGGATCTTCCTAAGGATCAATAATAATTTATAGCCTGTGTACACAGTAGTGGACGAGCTGGGTTCCTGCGTCTAAAGCGGGATCGGTATCGTAGGTTCGAATCCTACCACAGGCACTGACTTATAAGGGAAATTAGTTTAATGGTAAAACAAGGGCATTGATAGATTGGAATGTGTGCAAGCTTAAAAGAGACACTACCCTGGTTATCGGTTCGATTCCGATATTTTCCACTAATTTACATTTTATATGCGGCATTAGCTCAGGTAGTTAGAGCACTCGGTAGGACACGACGGATACCACGAGGGGTCGTTGGTGCAATTCCAACATGCCGTACTAACTTATAAGTTATGTATAGTACTAGAACGGCAATAACGATGTCTCTACGAGATATCTTAGATAAGTTGACTGATTTAGACATCTATACGTATTGTATTGGACAATTTAAGGTTGGAAAACTTATAAATAGTCCATTAAGATCTGGAGATAGCAACCCTTCATTTGGAATATTTCAGTCCAGGAATGGAGGCTTATTATGGAAAGATCTAGGAACTGGTAGCTGTGGGAATGCTATTAAGTTTTTAAAAGAATTCAAAGGAATAAATACAAGAGAAGAACTTGAACGAGAATTACTCCGTATTGTACGCAGAATAAATCCTAATTTAACAACTAGGACAAATACGTATAATAAACCCAAAACTGAAACTGATATCGGAATAGTTCGTCAACCGTTTACTGATGTAGATAAACAATATTGGAAACAATTTGGAATACATATAGATACATTAAAAAAGTTCAATGTATTCAGCATTAAAATACTTTCTTTGCAATAGTGTCGTTAGAAGTACCTACAAAGAAACTAGTCCTATGTATGCATACAAAGTGTATGATAAATTTAAAATCTATCGTCCACTCGCTTCCAAGTTTACTAAATGGCGTACCAATCTAACAAATCGGCACGTACAGGGATTAGCAGAATTGCCTAAGGAAGGTGGCGAAATACTCATAATAACAAAATCATTGAAAGATGTTATGTGTTGTTACGAGATGGGATTTAATGCTATAGCTGCATCAAGTGAAACTACGTTTATACCTGAAGATATTCTTAAATCATTGCGTTCAAAATGGAAGCACATCTTAATCTTATATGATAGAGATGCTACAGGAATGCATAAAGCTAGAGAATATAGCAAACAATACAAGCTAGATGCCTTTTTCATCAACAAAAAGTTTAAAGCAAAAGACCTGTCTGATGCAGTTAAAGCCAACGGTTTTAATATAGTTAAAGACTGGTTAGTAAATACGCTAAGAAAATATGAATTGAAATAGTAACATTATGCTTGATGAGCGCAATAGTTGGCGCAATAACATCTCCATTAATACATAAGTATCTTACAAAGAAACTTTCTAAGCGAATATCTTTGGCAAAAGATAGTTATTTACGTATATATCTTCCAAACGGTCTGAAAATGACTATATGGGATAGTACCACAGCATAGTGGTGATGTATGTGCATGTGTTCATCAGAGTGACGAAACAAAAGTCGCTGATGGAGAAATTGTTTATTTTAGCGGAACTTACGTATCAAAAATACGAGGAAAAGGGTTCTGCTATGATAGATAAATCTAAAGGTAGGGTTAGAAATGCGACTAAGGTCGATAAGTATGGTCTTCATTTTAGGAGTAAGCTCGAATGCTATACTTATGAAGCTTTTATGAAAGCTGGAATACCAGTTAAATATGAGCCAAAGCATTTCACCTTATTACCAAAATTCGAGTTCCTTGGAGAAAAAATAAGACCAATTACATATCTACCAGACTTCGTAGGGAAGGGGTTTGTTGTAGAATGTAAAGGTCTTATGGGTGATTCCTTCCCTCTTCGATGGAAATTGTTTAAGTATTATCTTAAACGTCATAGGAGTAAAATGAAATGTTATCTCGTCCGCAATCATAAACAAGTAGACGAGATGATAGAAGAAATTAAATCCAATAAGAACTAAAGAGTCATGGAAAAGAAATTTTTGAAAGTAGGTAAAAGTGTAAGTTTTAAGTTTAACACAGATGGACTTGAGTGTGATTTGACCCCAGGAATGGTTTACAATATTAAAGTAGACCGTTTTACGGAAACTATATCATTAGAAGAGTCTGGTAGTTTATCTTTGCCTTCTAAGGTATATTGTACAGCAAGAGATGAACGTTTCATTGATAAAGTTATCAATAGTTATAACTTGTCAGAGAATGGTTTTACTGGTGTAATGCTCGCAGGACTCAAAGGTTCTGGAAAGACGGTAATGGCAAAATGTATCGCCAACAAGAGCGGACTTCCAATTGTGAATGTAGATAAAAACATACGACCATATGTACTTAAATGTCTTGTGGAAAAGCTTGGTGATACAAGTGTATGCTTTTTGTTCGATGAGCTTGATAAGCTTCTTGAAGACTATGATGATTCAGTATTATTACAGGTATTAGATGGTTCTGATACAAAAGGTAAGCATATGATTTTGTTTACTTGTAACAATACAGATGATATATCAGAGTATCTTATAGATCGTTGCTCTCGTATTCGCTATTGGAGAGAATTTGAAGAGATGTCTCCATCGCTTATAATGGAGGTGTTGAATGATAAGCTCAATGACAAGAAAGAGGTTAAGTCCTTAACAGATTTCATTAAGGATAACTTCGAAGTATGTAGTTTTGATAATATAGCATCTTTTGTAAAGGAAGCTAACGATTATCCTACTACAACATTTGAAGAGTTGTTTGAAGATATGAACCTTTCTTCAAAAGGTACAATAAAACCTCATTCTCGTTCCTGTAAAACTAACTGTCTAAAGAACGTTAAGAAGAAAGCAGTTTACGACGATTGTTGTGATTGCTGTTGTGCAGGATAATTATGGACATACCAGAGTATAAAATACCAGAGTACGAGATCCCTTACTATGAGGATGGCTCCCGTATTAGTAATTCTGCGATAGGTTGGTTCTTGAACAAAGGACCAGCTTATCTTCGTAGAATGCTGGATGGTAAAGAGAAAGGCTTAGATTTACCACAATTACGTAAAGGAACTATGATACATGAGTTCCTACTTCAGCCAGATAAATTCTGGGATGATTACGTTCTGTTCGATGGCGACAAGCCTAAAAGTGCACAAGCACAAAAGTTCTGTGAAAACTTAATAAATACCGTCGAAATAGAGCTAAATAAACAGCTCTCAGACGCTTATCGTAAGTCTTATAGTATAGTTGGCAAGAGTGAAGACAAAATCCTCTCAGAAGCGCTTAAAATAAGCGTAGAGTACAATGATTATATCGAAGCTATTAGGTCTAAGAAAGTACTTATATCTCAGTATGACTTAGATCAACTTACAAAGATTCAGCATAATGTTGGAGAACATAAGTTAGCAAGGCAACTAATACGAAGAGCAGGTGAGCATGGTAATATTTATGTGTACCACGAGTTCCAGATAAACTGGGATTACTATTCCGAAGATGAATTGAATCATGGAGCATTAACACCTATTGCATGTAAATCATTGCTTGATAGTTGTACATTTAACTTTGATACAAAAGTATGTACAATTATGGATATCAAAACTACGGCTAAATTATGGCATTTTGAAGACAGTATGAAAGAATTTGATTACTGTAGGCAATTATGCTTTTATAAGAAAGCAGTATATTGGTATTTTGCAAATGTGTTAGAAATGACTGATGAATTTGATAAATGGAGATTTGAATTTTATATTATTGCTATTGATACAACTGGTAGTAATGAAATAAGAGTTTTCAAATTAGATTCATCTCAAGTCAATTCTAGAGAAACAGCAATAAGTGACTTTATGAGCGTGTATTTATGGCATTTGGGAACAGGTAACTGGGACCATAGCCACGATTATTACACTGGAGACGGTAGTGAAACTTTAAACCTATAAGTAAAATGGAAAACGAAACTTTGAATGTTGAAGTGTTAGAAAAAACACTTAATGTTGACAATTTTGAGAATACATTAAATGTAGACGATTTTGAGAATTGTGCTACAGGTGAAGAATTAGAAGCAGCAATTTTGGATGTTTAATAAAGAGAAGTTTAAAAACAACTCTGTATTTATAATTCCTTATATAATAACAAATAAGGAGTTACTGACTACAAATGCTCTTTATTCTTCGGAAATAGTTACAGTAGGAGAAAAGAAGTATATACGACTTCTTTATAATCCTACATCTGTAGCACAACGTTATTGGATATATAAACAATCTGAGTATGAATATTATTTCGACTCTAAGGTTGATGTAGAAGCTAATAACAAAGTACTTCTTGAAGTTTTGTATGAGATACCAAAAGTAAAGAAAGCAGAAATGTCTTGTATAGAGCAAGGTGGTTTTGATATCTTAACAAAGCAAAATGTAGTTGACAACGCAATATACTGGGGATATTATTCTCCGGAAGTTTTGAATTAGTGAATAAAAATAAACCCCGGCCGCTCGTGAGAGTAGTCGGGGTCTTTTTTTATTATTTACTAAACTTATCTAAAGCCCAATTATATAATGGGTCATCTGAAGATTTATTTTGAATGATTTGGTTTTCGTAATAGCTTCTTTTACTCTTTGAGTCAAGAATTTGTTCATAAGCATGATGAAATGGTGTTGCTTTGAATATATCTCTTGAAGCTTTATTCCATTCAGTATTTGTAAATGGAATATTGTAATCAGAGTAAATTCCACGCTATATACTTGAATCATAATCGTTAGAGGAGCCACCTAGGAAAGTATCCAATAGCGATCCTCGAGGCATAATAGAATATAATGCGTATTCCGGCAAAGATTTAGCAACGTTTTGGAAAGCGTCTAAAGTACCAGTCTAAGCTGATACCGATTTGAAGTTATTCAACGCGTCATCGAAGCGATAAGGTGTAAACACTTCCCATTTTGTACGAACAGCTATATAAGCAAGTAGCTGCATTAATTTATTGTCATCGTCAGAGTCGGCGTATGCACATATAAGAGCAACAGCAGGGCAAACGACAAGCTTATATAAAGCAATTTCTGTTGCAAGACGTTTTAATTGCTGACGTCTAAATCTACATAGTCTAGCCTGGCTTTCTGACGAATTATCGTACAAGTATCTCTGTAAAGACCTCGAATTCTTCGCTCTTGCGCCCAATAATGCACCAAGTGCAGAACCTATAGCAACTCCAGCCATAGGGCCTACAATAGGCAAAAATGAGCCTAATGCGGCGCCTGTTGCAAGACCAGTTAAGATTGATTTCTTTCTGTTCACCTAGAAATTCTAAAGGTTTACTTCGTCTGAGTACCCTTTAGACAATATGTTAAGTAATTGTAATCCAGACCTAAATGAACCACCTTTGAACTGTTGTGTTGAGTTATCCCATACAGTGTCTCCAAATCTTTCTTGAAGCATAAGAGGGAAATACTGTCTGTGAACTAATACAGCTGCTCCTAATGCGTTTGTTGTAATAGCTGCTTTCTGAGATTCGGTAGCCATACCATCGGCGTTCTCTGCATATCTTTCAACTCTAGAATGAAGCGTTTCCTCTATCTACTTATACGGTTTGTAATACTATTTATCTACAGTAAGTTTACCATTCTCTTCTTTCATTATAGACAGTAAGCTTTTACCTTTCTTCCACTCTTTAATCTATCTTTTGGCTTCTTCTGGATTAAGGATATTGTTCATCATTATGTCATCCTTAGTTACAAACTCACCATTATAATATCTGTAAGACATTATAGTAGCAATCGCTATAGGAGCCTTAGCACAGAAATCGAACATAGTAAGACCACCAAACGCCCAATTATGAGTTATAACATTTATATACTTATTTCTGTTCGAATCCTTCATCTTTCTCTCAAGCTAACTGGCTATATTAAAATGCTCCATTATAAGCATCAAGAGGTCTTTAGAGTTATGGTTCTCAATATATCTTGCACCCATACCATTCTCAACCAAATGATGCAAGACAAATCTAGTAGCAGCACAAGCATTAGAAAAACTATATTTCTATCCAACTATAGCATTTACAATATGAGCCCATGTAGCAGTAGTAAAACCAGTACCAGCTACAGCTATATTGCAGCCAAGGTTTATAAGTGTTGTAGCAGCTCTAAATAACTAAGCTACCTTACCCATATTAACCTGTCTGCCGAATATATTTACCTACATTCTTGAAGAACGTATATTGTATAGGTTCATGTCTAAGAATTTTCTAGCAGCTTTGTATGTATTAGAAGACTTTCCTGTAACGTTCCTAGTAGTTCTCTTAAGATTACCTATACTGCCTGTAATTGATGTTTTTTCATGATTCCTATTCTCAATCATGTCGACCATAGATTCGCAAGTAGCTTCTATCTACTTCTTGTTCTTATACTTCTAAGACTAGTTATAGTACTCTCCAAGTATACCTATCAAGTCGGATGAAAGCTATGATGCGTCTTTAAGCCTTCTGGTATAATACTGTGGTATCATATTAAGCTGTCTGCCATCTGGACGTTCTCCACTAATTTCACTACCAAATGTAGGGTCTTTAGAATTAATGATATCTCCGAACTAATCCTAGTCAGATAGTGCCTAATCAATAAACTGTCCATACGAACCATCTTGTTCCCATCCTTTCTCTCCGATACCAACAGTATCTTTAAAGTATTCTCTAAGAGCACCTCCAGAAGAAGATGGGTTCACATTACCAGTCTTAATAAAATCCCAAGCCATTCTCCATTTGCCACTATGCTTTTTAAGGTATTTAAAGAACGAACCTGTTATCTATGGAAGAAGATAATTGTCTACATAATTTCTATTTATCTATAACTCGTTAGACTCTTTAATTGTTTGATAAGTCTTATCATAAAGAGCTTTGAGAGTCTTAGATTTCATAATCTTATTATACTGCTTAGAATTGTCATATAATTCCTTTTTAGGAACGAATGCCTATCCATAACTTTCATCAAAATCTTTATCAAGCAAATCGTTATTCTCGTCAGAATTGAGATAACCGTCTCCTGGCAGAACTTCCATAAATCTATCGTAATAAGCCTACTTTGCTACAACTTTTCTAAACCAAGGTTTAGCCTGCCATGATATTTCTCCTTCTACATCTTCTACAAGCCTACCTGTATTTCTCTCGAATGTCTCAAGATATCCAGGTTCTTCTTTATCTCTAAGAACGGCTAATCTATGCATTTCTTTGTACACGTCAGTCAATGAAGACTTAGCATATTTTCTAAAAATTTTTGCACGATTTTTAGCAAGCTTCTTTAAGTCTTTATCTTCTCTTACAGCCTATTTTCTAATCTTAGCGAGTTCTTTGTCTATAGCCTGTATTTTATTCTATATAGATTTCTATAGTTTAGAAGGGTTTATATCACCAGTATTGTAATCTCTGTATGTAGACAGTATATTATACTTCTACTGTTGTAATTCTTCATATCTGGCACCGTGGTCACTCACTCCATCTGTAATTATTGCATATACCGGTTTCTCGGCTTCATTATCAATAGTCTCCCAAAGTAACGCCTTACCAGTATCTTCATTTATCTTAAGTCTAGTCTTACTGTTTCTTGAATCCCATTTTCTAAGTTTATTAAAGTCGAAGTTACCATCTTCGCCTTTAGCCATCTCTTCAAGACCGCCGCATTCCTAGATAATCCTATCTCTATCAGCCTACCATCTCTTTGTATCTTTCTTAACTTTATCAGAAGAATTAAAAAGAACTTCATTTAACTTCTATAATTCTTTAGCTATACGATATTCTGGAGTGCCTTCTATCTTTAATTCTCCATTTATATCATAATCTGAAGCCAATTGCTTCTTTTGTATATACAAGCCTCTAAGCGTATTCCATTCAGAATCTGTAAGCCTATCAAAATGATAGTTTCCGAATTCATCTTTGCAGCCAGATTTTATAGCCTTAATTTGTATCTGAATAGAATCACGTGCTCTCATGGTATCTGCAGAAAGATTAGCAAATGCTTCATAGTATTCTTTCTTGTATTTTCTATGGCAGTTCTTGCTTAACCAATCGTTTACTTCTTTACTCCATTTAATTCCGTCTTCACCTTTTGGCTATTCTCTATTAGATGGGTCTAATCCGTATTTAAGATTAAGCTTCTCCATAAACTCTTGTCTCTTTCTAAAGAACTTGCCATAATTCAAGTTTCTTACCAAGTAACCTGTAGTAAATCCGTTATCGTCAACTTCGTAAAGATCAAGAACGCTTTCGCCAAACTTAAGCTATTCTTTAAGCTACATAAGCTCTACAACTCTGTCATGGGTATCTCTATCAGCTTGATGAGTAGCTTTATCAATAAGGTAGGCCATTGCTCTTAAAGATTCATCTTTTGCAGAATCCATAGAACCTACAGTGGTATAGAACCAACTAGTATCATAACCTATTGTCTTAAGATGGTTAATATAATCAGCTATTGTAGGAGAGTGTACCTCGTTGCCTATCTAAGCAAATCTCTTCTTCATGTTATTGATAAGAATCTCTGACATAAGAGATGTTGCGTCTGCTGCTACAGCTTCAGAACTCTGTACAATCTATATTATTCTTTGTATATCATTAGCAGTAGCTCTATCCTATTGTGGTTTATCCTACAGTTCTCTTATAAGTAAATCTATTACAGTAGGAGAATTAAGAGCGCTATTTATTTCTGATAAAATCTTCTAATATGTACCGAAGTTATCATGTGTTAAGAACATGTACTCAGCATCGCTTATAGTCATATTCTCTTGTCTTATCTTATGTATCTTTTTAGAATCAATAAGAAGTTGAGGCGCTATCTGCTAAACAAGGCTAGCTATTGAGTAAAATGTTCCCACAAGACGGTCTTTAAAAGACTATACCTACGACCTAAGTATCTCTATATTCTCGCTCTTATACTCATCTGGAAGCTAAGACGCCTTAATAGCGGCCTATCTCTTTGATAAAGCGGTAGCTATATTCTTGCACATCTCCTCTATTCTCTTCTATGCCACTTCTTCCGAATCTCGCATATTAAGACCGAGGTTGCTATCATTAATTCTATCAACTCGCATAGAATTATTAACTTCCGCGTAGTTAGTAGCTCTAATTAAATCTTCTCTAGTCTACTATATTTGATCATTAGATAATACTGAATTATCCAAAGACTTATATACTTCCTGTATTATTTTAGACGTCTATAAGCCTTCAAATTTAAGTACAGGTCTATTGAATAGGTAAGACGCAGTAATCCTCTAATACAGCTTTAGTTGGTCTTTATTTGTATTGAATACATTGCTATTTGCCAATAATCTAGATAAGCTGTTAACGAGATTTTTTAATGCTAGTATAGGAGCTCTATTGTTCTTTTTATCTTCGAGAATAGCTCTCTAATACAACATACTTCTTACGTCCTGTCTTGTAGCAAATTCAGAAGCAAATTCCTTTTCATTTTCGAGACAATAGTAAAGACCTGACATATCCATTCTACTAAACAGTTCTTTAGGGAACAGTTTGTTAAATATGTTAAAGACTTTTCTATTCTGGTCCCTAAACTTGATATCTTCCTTAGTTTTTGCGTTGTTTATAGGATCGGTTGTTATGGCATGTATTATCTCATGAAGATATGTATCAGATAAATATTGATTAGATACATTGTTAACTAACTGAGGATCTATAGATATAACACTTTTACCATCTACTGTATAAGTCTTCATTAACCTGCCATCTTCATGATTTCTAAAGACAGTAGGTATTTCATGACTCTACAATACTTCTGAAAGCTTTTCGTTCTGTGGAGAGAATAATCTCAACTATGAGAATCTAGAAATAATATCTTTACTAGACTACTAATTTCCACTCTATAAAGCGTTTGATATAGATTCGCCGAAAGTAGAATACACATTAGCTCCTTTGAATTTATTTTGTATGCCAATTTTTGATCTAAGAGAGGCAGAAACTTTTGCTTTTTCTAACGATTCTCCAAAAGGAAGTATAGGCTCTCCGTTAATATCAATTTTATCCTTACTGATATCATCGCTAAGCCAGTCTCCAAAATGTTTTCTAAAAGTTTTGGAGTATAAATTAGTTTTAGCTTTTATGGCTTTATTTACATCGCCATTGTATATCTGCAATAGCTATTGGAATACTAATGATGGCTAGCCATTTGGAGCTAAATCCATAAGATTACCATTATTAGCATGATAGGCTTTATAGGCTGCTTCCATAGCAGAGTAATCAAGCCCGCTTCGCTGATTTCTCAGCTCTGCGGACCTAAATTCCTCTTCTATCATTGGTTTACCACCAAGTGCCTATATTATACTGTTAAAGCCATCAAAAACATCTTTGTTTTTATAATAAGGACAAAACATAATTAACAGTTTTTATTATCGTTTGTTTCTTTAGATTCTTCTGATAACGCATCAATCTAGGATAGTAAATCATCTAAGCTGCCAGCAGTTTCATCTGGGTTCTCACTACTAGAAGTAGATTCAGGCTCTTCTTGTTCTTCTATCTATGACAGTAAATCTTCGGCTGATTGAGCATTTTGGACATCTTCGATATTTGTAACAGCATCATCTGCCGCATCCTACAATATATCTTATATCTTCTTCAGTGCTCTCTTGTTCGTCAGTTTTAACTATCAACATCATCGAGTATATATTTCTATTTCTCAGCTTCAAGAGACTCTGGATCAGCCATAGTTTTACCAAGAATATATAATCTACAAGGTCCTAGTACAGATGTTATATTAGCCTAGTTAAGCATAGCTGAATGCGCTCCAGCTTGCTCTATAATACCATCACCTGTAGACAATATTGTAAAGTTTGTTACATTTGACGAAACTAAATCCTTCACAATAGAGTCAACCTTGTCGTTTACATTCTTCTATAACAATACGTCTGGAGCTTCATCTTGAAGCTTCTTCGAATATTCTGCTATAAACTACCTACGTTGTGCTTTGGTCAAATCTGAAGCAAGAGTATCTTCGTATTCGCTTTCTTTCTATGTAATATAATCGCTTACCTACTTCTTAGATGGCTTAAACTTAGATGTATCGCCATTAAAATGTATGAAGCTATATATGCCAATATTCTGTCTTGACTAAATCTGTTCTACAACTTGCTACAAATTAGCATTATTTATATTTATATCAACTCCAGAGTTCTTTACATCTTGTTCAATCTTATTAATAGGATTAATAGATGATACAAATTCTATAGAACCATCCTCGTTTGTAACCTTGTTGTTAAGCTTATTGTCATTAGGGTTTACTTCGTAATATGAGCCATTTATCTTTAGTGGATTAATTGTCGAAGAAAATCTATACATAACAACTTGTTTGGATTCGTCTTTTGGTTTAGACTTACTCTTCTTTTGTTCTTTAGACAAAGACTCTGTAAGATCTTTTGCGTATTGTTCGGCGTAATCAAGAAGCTTGTCAGCTTTAAATGTGCTAGGTAACTTATTTTCATCAAATATAGATACTCCCTCTGAGCCCTACATAAATTCGTATAACTATGTACCTTTTATCTATAATCCAAACTTAGGAACAATTATATAAATTCTCTTAGATTCTAAAACATTATTCTATTTATTTAATCCATCGATTGTTCCGGCGTACCTATAAACAATATATTGATCTCCTCGTTTAATCTTAAAGTATCTAGACTTAGGAATACTTCTAGAATTAGAAATAAGAAGAGCATTAACCTTCTTCTTTATACCAGGCACTTTAAGTATAGTCCCTTCGTACTTTATAATATCGCTCTTATCTTCAAAATATATAGGAACAACATCATCGTTCTTGTAAAGATTTCTAGCAACGACATCAAGAATATTATTAGCCATAGACTAAGTGTCTTCAATAGACTTGTGCTGATATCCATTTTTAGTTCTGGAATCGAGCGCTAGACTAAGAGCCCTATCGTACTGACGTCTATATCTAGGAGGGATTATATCAGAGAAAGAATAAGCGCTATTAGTGTCGTATGTAGAATAGTATGCATATATGGCCAAGTCTCTAGCTACTCTTCTAACTCTTTCAGATGGATGAGTTAATAACTAATCAAAAGCTGACATAAGTCTCTATTTCTACTCTACACCAACATTCATCTATGTCTTAGAAAGCATCATTCTTCCTACGCTTGAGCCTTTTATTCCAGTCTGTGGTCTAAGGTATTCGAATAATTCATTACTGATAACACCGTCCTAATCTACAAGGCCTTGAGCTTCATCAGAATCTGGATCATCTATTATATCCTGCATGAGATTAGCAAGGTTCTGGAATATTGTATTCCTATCATATTCATCTCCTTCTTTATCTCCGTACAGGATTCTTTTATAGTTCCTTTCTATTTCCTATCTATCTCCACCAAATGTAAAGTCTATAGGACCAGTGTAATCATCTGTCGCCTCAATCTTTGGAGCAAAGTCAAGTAACGCCTAGAATCTTAACATACTTTCTATTGATGAACCAATAGCCTGTACAACATCATCTTTCATTACCTGCTTGTATCCATCGTAAGGAGTTCCAGTATAATTACCATCCTTATCAAATCTCCACTTTGTGTATCCCTAGAACTATTCATCAGCATTTAAGCTAGCGAGAGCTGTTCTAAGCAGATTAGCATATAAAGGAGTAGCTGAGAATGTTTGGTTCTACAATATTCTCTATACAAGCTCTGTAGCATTATAGAACTTAGAATCCAAGAATAAGTTATGGAAGTATCTCATGAGAGCAGCTGTTGTCTCAGTAGGAGTCAATTCCTCTCCAGTCTTTTCATCAATCTTCTGCTCGTATTTGTTTCCATCGTTTATATACCACTCAACCTTATGATCTCCATACTTAAATTGTTCGTATGTATTCTTAAAGTTAATGTGAGAAGAAATATTGTTACCAAACTTCTTTGTATCAATCTTTGATACCTTTACAAGGTCTGCAAGCTCGTCTGCATACGTCTTTATCTTACCAAATGATCTTAATGCTAACATTTGATAGTATAAACCAAATATAGAATCAGCATGCTCTATAGCATAAATACCTTTATCAAAGTTCATAACATCCTTCCACTGTATGGCTTTATCATTGTTTATGATAAGGTTAAATATGTCAGTAGCGTACTTATCAATAGCTTTCTAGTTCTTTTCTCCATCAGATTTTAATGACTCCTTAATAGCTACGATAATATCATCTCTATGTTTGTTAATGTAATCTTCATTAAGGACGTAAGATACGCCACCAGACTTCTTCTTGAATGTCTTATATAAATTATTTATACCAATCTTGTCTGCAAGGTTTTGTCTAGTTACATTGAGAAGATAGTTATAAATCTAAGAATGATTGTTTAGCTCTTGAGATTTTCCATCCGCCTTAAAGTTCTTTCCAAAAGTACCCTTAGCAGAGCCCATAAGCTGTCCATATTTCTTAAGTATAGGCTGAGCTATAAATGAGAATGTAGCTTTACCCTTTCCTGCTCTAAGCAAGAAGTTTACGTGGTTATATGTAGCAGAGTTAATATTAAGGTCAAAGATATATGGGTCCTTAGCAACGTCCACGTGGCATTAACCATAGCTGACAACCAGTCTGAAATACGCTCTCCATCTTCTCCAAGAACCTAATCGAGGTCATGGAATCCAAATTTGGTTTTCCCCGTATCTCATAGATAAATGAGTGAACTATGTAAGAGCCATTATTTGTTACGTTCAATGCGAATGGACCAATACCGTCTTTACCTGTAGAGAACTCCATCTTACGTCTAGACTAGAATGGAAGGGGTAAGCTCATACATAGATGGCCTATATTCACTTAATCCGCTTCTTTAAGTGAGGAAGAATCTCTGAACTTAATAACGTCTGTAATTGTATCAATAGAAGCACGTGCATTTAGAAAAGTTTCTTGTATCAGATATGATGTCAATATAATTATTGAGCAATCTATTCTATATAGCTACCATTAAGAAGCTTTGACTGTAAAATTTTTCTGTACTTGCATTTTTGCTTTAGATTCCTTTTACTTTACTAGAGAATTATATCGGATATCTATTTTTCCTACTCTTCTGTAATAGTATCTAAATTCACCATTTTGTATAAGACATAGTCGACAATAAACAATTTATCGACATCGAAGTCAGAACCTGTCTGAGTCAGTAAAACTCTCTAGGTACAACTATTGTGTCACCTAGATTGAGTAGGAAGTACATCTGCTACAGTCATAGCAAACATAGATGACATACCCTGCGTAGGAATACGATAACCAATACCAAAAGGCTTAGGATGAGATTGAGATCCATCTGTCTTTTTTACCATTAATAACGTCGTGATCAATAAGCCACTATCTCATCATCCCGTATGTCTTCTGATACTCTTGTGGAACAACTGGTCTAAAGAAGTTGATAGAAAGCATAACTTCCATACTACCATTCTATGTATTCCATCTAATCTCTCTACCACCATTAAGCAAATGGTAATCACCATCTTCGTATGACTGAATATTGTCCTTATAGAATCCAGTAAATCCAAATATAGATTGCTGTACAGCAGAACCACCTCTAGTCTGTATGTCTATTACATCTTTGCTAACAGCAGAGAATACACTTTGCTCAAATACCTTTCTAGACATAAGTGATGCAACAACACCACCATTATGAATAATCTCTTCGGCAGATACACCAAGGCCATTATTCTTAACGATAGTCTCTACAAGATTTCTAACCTACCTCTAGTTAATATGAGTGAACTTGCCCTCACTATTCTATGAGTAGAATCTATCCTATACCTTGTTAATACCAAGCATAGTCATAGCATTGATACAAGCCATAAGATCAGCCTTTATCTCTCTACCGTATCTAGAAGGTTTACTCTATCCCTGCCAGTCTGCTTTATTTAAGCCATACTTAAGATCGTCGAACAAGTTAGAGAACGCAAGCTTAAACATCTGTGTACCAATAGATCTTTCTGTAGCCTCGTGAGCATCAGTGTTGAGCTGCATACGAATACCGTTAAGATCTTGTATCTGTACAGAAAGCTTACTTCCTTCAGTTGCATTAGCCTTAATCTCTCCAGTAGATCTATCAATGTATTGATCAGATTCATTATTGATAGCGTCGTCCATTGTTGTTATATCACCATCAATCACATCGACATCTTTGTTGTAAGGGGAATATCTATTCTAATTATCACCAACCTTAACAGCTGACTCAAATGCTATCATATCAATCTCATTACCCTCTTTGTTCATTCGATCATAAAGCTGTCTACCAGACGTACTCTATGTAGCATATTTGAACATTGGGAAGATAGCCATCTTATTGTACATAGGTAGATTCTAGAATATACCAGGACCAAGTTCTGTAGGATTGTTACTAAAATATGTCATCTTAAGAGGGAATAACTGGAGCTTACTAACCTTTCTAGCTTTCTCTGGATCATTCATCCACGAACCATCTGTCTCAAGTATTCTGTAAGCCTCCTCATCTGAGTATCCGGATTCATCTGGCTCAATAGTCCAGTTGCCAAGACTCATACGTATCTTTCTATACAGAGCTGGTCTAATACAAACCTGTGCATCTGATACAGTAATCTCTTCATATGGAGACATCTATTGTTTTGCACGTATCTCTACAGCTTCTTTTACATTCTTTGGAGCTTTACTAAGAATAGACTTATAATAGTTGTCCTTTAGATACATCTTAGTAATCTATCCTTCTCTTGTAAGTTTTTCACCAGACTCTTTAGATTCTTTCTATACAATCTTATCAAACCATTCTGGATTGGCTCTAATTTCGTCTGCAAGTATCTGTCTTCCAAACTGTGTCTAAACGTCATCTATAAACTTAGATCTAGCTACAATATCATTTATATTAAGAACTGTATATTTGCTTCCCCTAAGTTCTTCTTTGCCACTTATAGGATCCTTGAACTCATTTATCTCTCTATTAGAATATTCTGTTCTAAGATTCTGTCCTGGAGAAAGTATAGCTCCCAAACGCTTAATCTTATCAGCATCTTTAGCAGTAAGTCTTCTTACTTCTTCAGTGTGTCCGTCTACAGTAAACTTGTCAAGAGTCTTTCTATTATACTGCCATTTATAATAAGCAGGGTCTCCAGTGAATACTTTCTCAAGTTCTATAGTAGAGATCATTTCATTTGCTACATTGTTAGCTATTGCAGACAATGTACAGTCAGCTACATTACCGGCTTCATCCTCGTAGTAGTCAGACAATACTCTTCCACTCTTTCCAAATCTATTATGATAGTAATCAAGTATCTGTACAGGTATAGCTCTAGGGAGATATGTTTTACCGTCAAAATAAACAACCTTTGTAGAACCATCGTCAGATATGGTCTAAAACTCGTCACTGACCCTAGATATAAGCATATGGTTTATACCGTCTTTAAGCATAGATGTATCAGACTTAACCTAATCACTAAGATCGTTTATATATTTTCTTACAAGTTCAAAACCGTCAAGCTCATTAGCTCCTTCTCTTATAGTACCAAGACCACCATTCTTAACAGGATTCTTCTCTATAGCCTACTGTTTATTGTAAAGGAATTCAAGATATTGGTTAAGATTCATCTCTTTTCCATTGTCATCCTTTATCTTTATGGCATCGTAGAAATATCTGAACATTCCACCGTTTCCAGCCATATTCATTCTGCCATCTTTAATCTTACCATGGAAGTTATCTCTTGCTCTTCCTGGGTTATTTACAAAGTAAGCTATATTCTTTCTATCGTAGTATTGCTTAAGTGATTCAAGCTCATCGTTGAAATATCCAACAAATCTATTGAGGGTGCCTTCTGAAAAACGCAAAGCATTCCATTTACCTGCTTCATCTGTGTGATTATATGTAATAAGGTCATGTACACATAAACCGTCAGACAATATCTTACCTTCGGCATCCTTTGTAAGAGGATCGTAAGATATAGAATACCATGTCTTTTTATCAGCCATTGTAGGGAATACAAGCATGTTATTGTGCTTCATAACCATCTTTGAAATATAGTCTGCAAGAGGCGTTATTCCAAAGTAATCATCTCCAGTATTCTCTCTAGTGTCTTTTATACCAACAAACGCATTAAGCTTAAACTTATTTGTATTGTCTCCAGGTCTATCTCCAAGCTGATCATTTCTAGCTATATTAAGAACAGAACTATGTTTAGCATATGGCGATAACATCATCTGTTCTACAATGCCATCCTTATTATCATTTATATGACGAAGTTTATCAGATGCCTCGTTATTCTCGCTTATAGGATACAAAGTAGCTCCATCTGGTCCCTTGATACTAACATCTGTAGAAGACGGATTAGTCTAAGCGTAGACCTCAGCCATCTTAGATATAGGGGTTTTTAAACCATATCCAACAAACAACTAGTCTACTGTAACCACATCTTTATTTCTCTTAGACTACTTGGTCTCAAGATAAGGCTATCCTTTGTATTTGTCAAGCAAGTCAATAAAGTATGACAACGAACCAGACTGCTTGTTAGTCTTCCATCTATAGTTATTTTTTGAACCATTTTTCTTCTACATAGAGCCACCAAGCATCATCTGTAAAGCCTAAAGCTGTGCAAGCATAGGATTCTTTCCGTCAGACTCGTCTTTCATCTAATATGTGTAAGCGTCAAGCGTTTCTCTATCAAATGGAATGCCCATATAATTAAGAATCTTGACTACCTATGTAGCAGCCTAATCGTAAGCTGAAGACAAATCTTGAATAGTAGGTTCATTAAGTACTTTTGATAAATCTATGGCGTCTTGACGCATACTTACGAGGGTGTATACATATTCTGGATTTATGATTGTCTAGCCGTCTTTAGATATAATTACATTAGAAGAAGCGAACTCCTAACTCCACAAACGCGGTTGGTTTCTCTTTGCTTTAAGGGTATTGTCATTCCTAATTTCCCATGTACGTTTCTCGTCAGTAGGCACTTCAACTACAGATGAAACCATATCTTCTGGCATGTCCATAATATTCATTGATTTCTCAACTGGATCATTAAGCCAAATCTGTGCCACCTGGTTATAAGAACTCTTTACTGTAGCAAGTATCTGATTCTCTAATTCTATATCACCCTCTACTTCTTCAAGCTTATCGTTAAGAGCAACAAACAAAGCCATTTTTCTATCAGCGAGCTACTTAACTTTACCTCTAATAGAGTTTGCTGCAAATATACCTGTATTTGGATCTATGTTGTCATAAGACTCGCACATCCATAAGTTCTTTAATATAGAGCTCCATGCTTCACTATAGCTCCAATATAAAGGTACGTCGCTAATGATGTCATTAAATTGTGTTTCGTACTCACGCTCTCCAGTTTCCGGATCAAGAACAAACTTACCCTTCTCTATAAGGCTTAAGAAAAGCTTAGCTCTAAATGCTACGTTATCTTTCTTACTTATAGACAACTGCATTACGTCCCAAGTGTTATCAGCTCTATCTCCAATATCTCTAGACTGATCATCGTCGTTTATAGAATCCTTGTTTGTAAGGTTGTTAGTCTCATCCATCTGAGAGAACTTCTTAACGTTAGCTTTGATTCCGTATTGTGCAAATACATTGGCAACGATACCTTCGAATGCCTTAGGATTGTTACAAATATCGTTTATTATAGATTGCTTTAATGGGTCTGATTCAAACTCATTGTTGTTCTTGAGATCTTCGATAAGATCGTTGAACTTAGACACTTTCTTGCTATTGATGTCATTAGGAGTCTTAAAGCCATAATCGCTCAATAATTTCTACGCAAGAGCTACACCGCACTGATAGAATGTATGGTAATCCTTTATACCTTCAAGCTTATCAAGAGTAGATTTGTCTACAGTAGGTACATAATAATCAGCAGAAGCCACACCGTTTGGATATCTATTTTCAAACTCTTTTATAGAGTCTTTATCCATATGAACATCGAAGTACTGACCATTGTTAATAGCATCAAATATATTGCGTATAATATCTTTCTTTCTAGACACCTTCACAAAGTCGAGAACATTGTTGTATAACCTCTTGATTATATTAACAATTCCCTTACCATTCTTCATTTCTGCGTATCTACGGAAATCTTCGGCCATTAACTCCTCAACTTCTCCAAATGAGATACTCTTTAAGTTATGAGACTTGATATAAGCATCATATAATCTAAGTCTCTAAGCCTTATTATTTAACAGTAAGTTAACATAATGCCATGCCTCATGGTAATGAATGCCATATCCAGCCTCATTGGATAAAGTAATAACACCGTTTATCTATCTGTCTATATAATCTGCGGCAAGACTTGTGATACCGTACACTTTACTGTTTTCGCAACCCTTAAGAATACCATCAAGAACAATTACTTTAGTCTCATCTAATCCGAGTTTTTCGCTAAGCCACTTTCTAGCAGCTTTCTCATCAAACTTTCCTTTTGACTTAAATCTAGAGAATACTCCGGTATATCCATCCTGTCTAACTTTGTTGTTACGAAGTATAGATAATGGATCCTATGCGTTTATATGAAGCTTTCCGTTTGTACCGACATTAAGTATAGGAACAAAACCTTTGCTTGCGATATTCTTCAGCATTGTGTCGGATACAAAAGTAAGGTCTTTTACATTGAACTTCTAGCCTTCCTAAGAATTAGCGTAGTCTACATATTTCTGCACATGTTCTGTAATAATACGCTTAACTTCATCTAATGATTTGCCTACTACATCTTCCTTGAGAATATCCATTACAACTATGTCGTATATTCCACGTTTTCTATAGTTGTCAAGCACAGACTTTCTAGTTTCATTGGAAATAACTAAGAAGTCGTCTTTAGTAACCTTCTGCTTCTGCGAGTCGCTCTTATATCGGCTCTACATTCTACTTATAGCTTCATCTGTAAATCTCTTTGCAGCTATATTAGCTTCAGCTTCAATTACACTAGGATTCTCCTACTTCTTGCTTTCTTTCTTTACCTTTGCTACAGCCTTTTTCTTCTCTGAAGCCTATACTCCATCAGAGTATATAAATGGTGCATAGAAATGCTACGGTGCTAAGTCTGTAAGAAGTTTACCATTGTTAATCATCCATGCGGCAAGTGATACCTTTCTAGGATTTAACTAACCGTTCTTATTTGTAGAGAATAACTCATCTCTCTTAAACTCAAGTTGACTAAGACCGAAGAACTTATATGATTTAGCATTTGGATTATCTTCAAAATATTGTCTCAAGAACACTGATAGCTTAGGCATAGATTTATTGAAATGTTCAACCATGTCTTCTCTATCTGTGTTCCAGTGAAGATTGTTTGCTATATATCTAATAACTGCTCTTCTTGTCTTCTCAGACTAATCTCCAAACAACTAATCCATAGACAATCTTAAATCCTATCTAGTTTCAGGACGAGTTAATACAAGCTAATTCTTCTCATCATCAAAATAGAACTACTTAGAAGACAAATAAGGATGTTTTTTATCCGCTTTAGTAGCAAATGTTGTATGTACGCTTAATGCAAGTAAGTCTGCTATTAATCCTTGATTACCTCCAAATTCCTCTGGATTAAGCTATCCTGTAGTCATGTACAATATAAGCTCAGCCATAGATAATGGGGCATTTCTATTTATCTTGCCAGTCTTAGGATCTATAGCTAACTACATATTAACAGGATTAACAAACTGCATCTTTCCGTTCTTATCCTAAACCTAGTTAAATCTTTCTTCTCTAAGCATTATAGGGACAACCTGTCCGCTAGGACCAGTTATAGTAAAGTACAATTTACCAGACAAACCTATACCATCTATTGTGTCTCCAGAAGGATTGTAGAGATTTCTAATAAGGAATCTATTTCCTTCATCAGCCATAACTCCTGTACCATAACCAAGTGTTATAGCGCCTTTCTCAAGCTGCATCGTAAGCTCTTCTGGATTCGATGGAATACCAAGCTTTAAGTCTTTCTCTGTAAGCGGTCTAAAATCAACAAGATCATCTTTTAATTTTGGTCTAGTCTATATTTTACCATTACTTATACTTGCTTCTTGTGGTTTAATATCAGTTCTAATAGTCTAAGGTATTATATACTTGCCATCTTTTAGCGTACAGTAAGCCTCAATTATAGCATTTCTATTATCTCTAAGCTTCTAGATTTGCTATGTTACCTGATTGTTAGTCAAAGGAACCTTGCCTGGAAGAGCGGATTTCTTTCTAGCTATATCATCTATCTAAGCACGTATCTAACCGGCGTTCTCTGGATCTGTTTTATGCAGATTATTATACCAATCTATTACGGTCTTATTCAGTTTATCGTCATCTTCTAGCAGAGATTGATCAACGTTGTTGTGAGATAGATAGTAAGACTTTCCCGTTTCAAGCAAATTAACTCTATAAGCATCCATATCGACACCTATAAACTTAAGCTTATTAGCAAGTTCGTAAGAAAGGTTTATATCGATTCCTCTGTAGTTGTCGTGATATTGACCTATGGCTCTAAGTGTAGAGAAGTATATTTTCTTACCATCTCTTATTGCTAAAGATACTGTGAATATATCTCTTTCATCACCAAGATTGCCTTCCTGGTATTTCTACATCTGTGATACAACATAGAATTTCTCAGTCTTCTCAAACCATCCTGTCTAAGTAAGTTTCTGCGCAAGTTCTGCACCAGTACCAATAGTGCATCCTTCTGGTAGCTTTACATCCTTACCATTAACTTTTATCTTCATAGGCTCCTCTGCATCTGGTCTATAGAAGAAATGTATGATCAGCATATCTTCTTTCTATGTCCTCAGACTCCTATACAGCCCATGGCTTAGGTTTTCTATCGTCGTATGCTACAGATGTATCAGTTGGCTCAGTTGGATTATCCATATCGCTAAGAGTATCGGATTCACTCTATATGTCTACATCCAACTTTTCTGGAAGATCTTCTATATTTAGGGTTCCGTTGTCATCGTACTTCTTAGGTAATACTTCTGGTTCTTCGTGTTCTAAAGGACGCTCGACATTAAGCGTGTCTTCTGTATCAATATCTTTAGGGTCAATAACCTACGCAGTATTGCCTTCTTTATAAGGGGTTGAATTTATATCGTCGTTGTTATCCTCTAGGTTATCATCAGGGAAATCCTAGTCGTCCTAAATATTGTCTACATTGAGTCCTGTGTCAGCAGTATTCTTATCTGGAGTCAGATCTGGAGAATCATCATTGTTTTCTTCCTCTTCTGGCTACTCCTTCTCTTGTGTCTACTCTGGCTGTTTCTCTGTATTATCCTAAACACCTGTATCGGTACTATTCTACTAAGCTTCTTGAGACTTCTCTGGTTTTACGGTTACTGTACCATCACCATTAATTGTTACATTGTCTGGAACTGGTGGCAACTCATCATCTAGCTAGTCGTTCTTCTCATCTGTAAAATCAGTTGACTCTGATTGCTGGTCTTCTTTAGCTTTCTACTTCTGCTGTTTTTCTCTAAGCTTCTACTGCTATTTATCTTCTGCTGGACTCATTCCTAAGGCTTCCTCTAGATTTCTTTCGTTTTCTGTAGAACCTTGTTCAGAGTTATCCATAGCCGCATCAAGCTCAGATGTATCAAGCACTGACTTATCCTAAGATATTGGCTAAACATTCATATTTTCTGCCTCTTTCTCAACATCTGGACTCTTAGGTTCGCCAGCAAGATCTTTAATTCTCTGTGTCACATCTTCGCTAGCAGTACCATCTTCAGCCTACTAAACATCATCTGGCGTAAGTGGTCTCTCTTGATCCCATTCCCTACGAGCTATACGCATACGATTCTTTTTGTCAGCAAGAACCGAACTAATAAGATCTCTAGCTGCCTCTCTTTCCATATCGGTAAGACGAGCAATATCGTCCATACTCATATTAGATATATCTTCATTACCTTCGAGTTTCTCTCTTAGCTCTGCATATTTCTTAGACAAATCCTTTATAGCCTTCCTCTTCTTATTCTACTCATTCAAATACGCCGCTCTAATCTGCGCTTCGGTTGGAGCTTGTTTTCCTTGCTCCTGGTGCAAGCCTTGTATTTTCTTGGTAAACTCAGACTTTTGTTCATCAGACAACTCGCTCCAATTCTATTCTCTTCTAGAGAAGTATACAGACCTAGGGTCAACCTATCCTGTAGTAAAAGCTACAGACATTGGTCTTAATACGTTGAACAAAGCATCATTTATAAGGAATGCCTAATAAGCCTAATCTATCTCGTCTTGGTTATCAAAATCTTGGTAGTCTTTAAAGATGGAATCATAGGTTATCTTCTTATATTGTTTCTTTTTGTCGCTTATAGATGCATTAAGTAAATCAACCTTTTCATTGTATGCTAATATCTCTTTAGAATTCTATACCTTATCCTTTCTGTTCTATATAAGCTTGTCAAGGTAATCGATCATACCGGTCAGCTTGTCAGTATTGATATCAGTTCCTGTTTCATTAGATATTAACTAAAGTCTTCTTTTTTGATTCTTTAAATCTTTAGCCAACTTCTAAGCTGCCTTATACTCTCTATAGCCGAATATTGATTCAAGTCTAGACTACGTGTATTCCTTTTCTGAATCAACCTTGAACTCATCGCGTTCATTCATTACATTTTCGATAGCCTTGTCCAAAGGTGTTCTTTGTGCGTCATCTTCATAATAAGCTTCGTTCTCATCGATCCACTCTTGACCAGCTTTCTTTCCTTTTTCAGAGTTCTTGAATTGTTTTCTTCTAGCGTTTATAGATTCGTTAAACTTCTGGTAGTCCTGCTTTATTTTATTGATAATATTAAACAGTGCAGGATTGTTTTCTTGTGAAGCAGACTCGTAATCCTATACAGTTTTATTTATTATGGCGTCAATGTTATTTCTAGCTTTCTCAGAATCCTTTGCGGCATTATTAGAATCTATCATAACTCTGGTAGCTGCTTGCACCAACTATTTGTGATCTTCACTATTTCTAGAAATATTAAGATCTTTCATAGATTGCTCCAAATTCTTGTTATTATAAGCAAACCAAGCAGCATTTAAAGTACTCTTTATCGGCTTCTATATGACTATCTGATCCATCTTGCAACAAAGAACCCTTATACTTCTTCATGTCATCAAGTGCAGCCTGAAGTCTATCTTTGTTTATTCCGGCTCTTCTGAATGCATCAAAAAAAGATTCCAACATGGTCATTATCCTGTGCAAGCTGATAATTATTTGCAGCTATACTACGAATAACATTATCGTTTCTAAGCTACGCTATAGTATTTCTTAAATTATACTTATCGTTTGTACTTAAAAGCCCGCCATTCTCTTTGTATGGAAGTACAAGATTTTTAATGTTGCTTGGGACTCTGAACAACAAACCTGTCATGGCTCCAATTTCCATAGATCTTCTCAACTCGGCATCTCCGTTATCTGGATCTCCAGAAGATATTCCAAGGTATGCTGCTGTAGCATCAGCATTCAAGAATTGATTATCAAATACACTTGGCAAATAAAAAGAAGACTCACCTATAGCGTAGTTGTCATATTCTCCTCTTCCAAATCTAGATGTAAGCAACTGCTGTCTACCTTCCTCAAGTGCTTCTGATGTAGCCAAAGGAAACGCTCTTTCAAACTTCTTTGCAAGATATTTAGAACCATGAACAAATTTAAGCCTATCACCAATATTGCTAAATTTACTTGTAGCAACTCTATCTATAGCGTTATCTATTACTCCGGTAGCAGCAGCCTTAGCAGCCTTGTCTAGAACCTAATCTTGTATATACATCTTTGGTGCTCTAGAGAACATATTATTAGCAGCTTTAGATATTACACCTCTTGTGTAATCCATAAAAGGTAAAGCCTACAAATAATCTTCAAATGCCATCGCGTTGTTGTCATTTATAAGCTTAGCTAAACCTTTTCTAGAGTCTACTTTAATCTTATCAAAATTATCATCCCCTGTAGGTATATTGTAAGCCAACGCGAGTTTTACTTTCTCTAACTAGTCTAGATCTCTTGAATCAATACCTATACGCTTAGAATATTCATCAACAGAATTAAACACCTTATTGAAATCCACATCAGTTTTATATGAGGTGTCAAGAACTCTTTGGGCTAAAGCATTTATAGCTTCACCGTTAGTTTCAGATTGACGCATCTGTTTTGTCCAGTATATTCCTGCTGCAGCCGTCGTTCCTCCGATAACCTTTTGTGCAGTTTCTACTCTACTTAAAGCATTAGCTATCTATCCTGCATTTTCTGCAGAATTAAACGCTTTTGCCATATCTTCTGCTGTAAGCACCGCTCCTAATCCAGGAATTTTTCTAGTAAGGAATTTAACTGCAGCTTTTGTAGCTAATTCCGCCACCGGCGTTAGTTGCTATCATTCCGGCGAAGCTAGCGGCATCGCTATATGAGGTACCTATTTCCGGTACCGAGTATCCCCATTGTGTAGGATCGATTATAGAACCGATCAAACCGCCTCTATTCCGATTCTAAAGATCTCTGAACTCTGGATTAATTTTCTTTGGGTCAAATAACCAGTTACCATTCTTATATTGGTTTATTGCAGACCTTAACGAAATCTCCCTCTTATTCTATTCTCTATCAAGATCGGCCTTTAATGTATTTATCTTAGTCTATAGTAATTGCGATCCATTCTTCGTAGAATACCCTTCAAATAAATTATCGTAATTACTTATGCCGTTTTTTATAGCACGCTTGATAAATGTACCATCTTTATCTCCACCAATAGATTCCGGAAGAACCTTGCCTATGGCGTTCTGTGTTGTAAGCACTATATTTTCAAGACCCTCAGATAATGTACCGGCAGTATATTTAAGCGCATTATTTATAGTACCAAGTATACCATCGGTATTAAACTGCTAATGAGTAACTATAGTATTATCTTTAAGAGATGCTAAATAGTCTTTAATACCGGCTTTGTTTGTATCATAGAATAAATCAAGGAATACATCATCATTCTTGTGTTGCTTGAAGAAATCCTGATATTTCTTAACCTAATCATCTACTTTTATAATAGCATCCTGTAATTGTCTAGTCTGCTCTTTAGAAGCGTACCCATGGCTCTTAAAGGCTTTATATTGGTTTATTAAATCTTCTTTCTATATAAGGAGATCGTTGTAATCCTAAGCTATCTTTAACGAACTCTATTGAAATGTAATATCATCTAGCTCTTTTTCTTTTGAATCTGCATAAGCTCCATATCCTTTCTCGAATGTAAGTCTATACATATCCTTGAAAGAGAACTTATCCCATCTCTCTTTCATTTTGCTTAAGTCCCAAGAATCTCCAAAAAGGAAATCTCCTAAAGAACCGTCACTTTCGCTTTCTGTGCCAGTAATGGCTTTTCCCTACTTATTAAGCGTAGAATATGCAGGAAATGTCACGTTGTTAAAATCGCTGACATCTGTATAGGCGCCCATACTCCCCTCAACATAAGGAGCGGCGTAGTCGGCACTTCTTTGTGCCACACTACGCTGTAAGTCCTACGCTATCTAAGCTCCTCTACTATATGCCTAGTTGTATGTAAACGTCTTTTTCTTTTTATTTGCCATAATATTTTATTAATCTATCATTAATGAAGAGTTTTGTGCATCATTAGCCATTTTGTATGCATTACTAGATCCAAACTCCTATTTGTTAACATCTGTATTTATGTCTCTTATCTTAAATGCGCCGTTATTCTGTATCGTTCTAGTCATAGGAACCTGGTAATATGTAGCAGATCCAACCTTCTCTTTCTTTGTTACAGGCTTAGATGCTGCATCAAATGCATCAAGACCAAGTTCTGATGCTACTCTTGCCTTATCGTTATCAGATGTAGCTCCGATTGATACACAGAACTCACTAAACTGTTTTCCTGTAATTGTAACATGTCCGGCTATATCGAACTATTTATGTTTACCTGGTATCCATCCAGCGTTAAGATCTTCATTTACAAGAGCTCCTCTACCAGCAGCACCGCTCTTAAGCCATCTATCAAACTTACGCATTGTAGTAGCATATCTAAGTCTCTTATTACCGGTAACATTTATTCTTCTGATCGGAGAGTATCTTAAGTTTGAATCCTTAAGGTTTACAGCCAAGTGCTTATTCTGCATAAGTTCAAACTGTTCTGGCTTCTCTGTTCCAGCGAACTTGTTTAAGAGTACTTTATGTTCTGCAGAACCGCCAGTTGGTTTATACATATATCCGCTATACTGTTTATCAGCAGCCTAAGCAAGTTTCTTAGGGTCATTAAATGTGCCAACATTTGTATAACTAGCATATCCATCTGCGTTCAAAAGCCTTCTAGATGGCTTATATTGACCATACTCGTCAACCTATACAAGACCATTCTTTATAAGTGAGGTAGGATCTTTTTCGGCAGATTTTATAGCGCTATCCCACCAGGCTGCATGATCTCTACCCTATTTTCTCTATGCAGCAGAAAGTTTAGTATTATTTGCTCTATCTTTCCAATACTTAGAAGCTCTTTCCATAGTATCGAATAAGTTTGTCATAACCTAATTATCTTTCTATCTCTGCGAAGTTCTTTCGGATCTTGTAGACCATTGCAAAGGAGACTATTCTCCATTAGAGCCAGCTCCACTAAGTTGTGACTTAAGAACCAAGTCATCTTGATCCCACTTATGTTTAAGCTAAGCCATCTATTTCTGGAACGCTCTGTTTTTAGCAGCTTCGTTAGCCTGGAATTGCTGATCATTAAGATGAACTTTTACCTGATCAGCTCGTCTATCTACCTAAGTATATTCTCTATTACGATTAATAATATCAGCCTTAAGAGCATCTATATCACCTCCATACATGTCGAGATAATATCTACCAAGATCAGATTTTGTCATATCCTTTATATTTGCATCAAGAATCTACTACATCTTCTTAGGTGACTTTGAATATACTTGATATAACCCTCCAGCTTGTTTTGTTAGTTCTGGATCGTATTCTAGCTACATATTATCAAAGAGGTTGCTAGTCCAGTCTTTTAGACTAGAATACTTAGAAGGAGCTTCTCTTGTCCACATACCATCTGTTGAAGGATCCCATGTTTCAAGAGTCTTGCCACCAAGTGCAAACTTTTCAAAATCTGGATCATACGTTCCATTACGCATAGCCTCTGCTCTATATTTCTAATAAGTCTTCATAGACTCGTTCTAAGCTTTAAGGTTAGCTATTTCGGCGTATGGTCTTTCTCTAATAATCTTAGCTATATAAGCTCTACCTTCTGCAGATCTAAGAGGGTCTATACCATTCTAATACAGGTAATCTAATCCTTTATTAACAGCGCCTCTTGTAGCATCGTAGAATTGCTTGTTTATATTAGAATTAGGTCCGTAGAGCTCTCCAAATTCCTTAGCGAAATCTTTTTGTTCCTACAAAGCCTAATTATATTGTTCTCTTGCGGCACTAATGTACTATGACATCATGCCACTGTCCAGTATGTCCAATATTGGGACAGCTACTGGTTCATCATACATTCCTATCATAATTATTAAATTGGTCCGGTATACTTTGAAGTTCTATTTCTCTTATTTGCGTAAAAACCAGGTAGTATATTATCAAACAGAATTCCTGATGCACCTTTATCGTAATAAGCACCACCTGGCATATAATCATCAAATGATGCATTACGTACATTATTCATACGAATATTAAAGTTATCAAGATCTTGCTAATTGTCAAACAGCATATATCCATTAGGATCATCGTTTGTTGTTATAGTTCCAAGATTAGGATTCCACATCATCTAGTTTGGAGTTTTATTCATTCTTGCAGACGTCATTATTGGGTAATTAAAATTAGATAAACTTATTGTTCGTCTATTTCTATTATCGCCAATAGGCATAAAGTCTGGCATAGTTCCATATTTACCTATTCTCTAAGCAGATGGTAGATTATTAGGGTAAGTATAAGGGTTATTTATAGAGAATCTGTATCCACCTAACGAATTTGGAGTATAATACTAATTAAGAATATTATACTTACTTGATGTTGTGTTACTTGTATTACTAGAAGTAGGAGATTTAGATTTTGTTAAATTATCCGAGCCCTCCATTATCTGCCAATAGTCCTTTAAGAGCTTAATTTTCTATTATCTACATCCTGTTGATATAAACTAAGCGTATCTTCGTACTGTTTGTTTTTAATTCTATCTGCCCAATACTTTTGCCACATAGCACCAAGATTGGCTACATGGGTTTCTATACCCTTTGTTTTAGCGCCATGTGCCCTATTATATGTTTCCCAATTATATTGCTTTGCAGACTGTCTTCTAGCAGCATCAGATTCTCCTGCTTGTAATGCAGCTTGAGCCCTAGGCGTTTCTATTAACCCATATTTTTCTCTTCTACGTTCTGTAGTATATTAGCTATATTCCTCTGAGTGCCTAAGTTTTGAGCTATTCTAGCATTCTATCTTTGAGCTCCTGTATAACCTCCAGATTGATTTATAGAGTACATTCCTTGTCTATCTGCAAGTTTGGCTGCCTATATCATTGGGTATGGACTAATTCTTGATGAAGCTAAAGTTTGTAATGCCAAAGGAGCATAAGTATTCTATGAATATATATTTGCTCCTTTTGGTTTATTAGAAAGCCAATGGTTCAACATAGCTGTCTCTGTAAGAGCAGGTATTAATCTTGCAGAAGTTAACCATGAATTAGGAACTTTGCCATTACTTGTTCTACTATAAAAATAACTAGAAGATTTACCAGAATCGTACTTTTTCATATTCTCGACAGATCCTTGTATATCATGCTGTATCTATTGTCTATCTGTTATATTTTTCATTTGTGATAAAAGAGGGGCTTTTAGCTTTGTCTATTTTGTCTATTTTTGCAACTGGGCTTGTTTGTTTTGTATAATGAGCTCATATTATGATTTTTACCAGTCGCTTTTTCGTATATTATTATACATTTGTAATTTAGCTGTTAATGGAGCTATCTAATCAGAAAACTTTATACCGGTAGTCCAATCTACATCGTTTCCTGCTATTACGTTACTATCGTTTTCTTTTGACAGAACTCGGCTAATTATCTACTCCTACTTTACCTTTAGTTACCAAAGTTCCAGTTCCATTAGTATAATCTATAATGGATTCACCTTTACCAACTAAACTATTTATAGGTCCAACCTAATAACCATTAGGTGTCCATACTTTTGTTTTATTCATAATTATACGTATAATGTTTGTGTTGACGTATCACCATAATCTAGATAATACTAATTCTATAATCCTTTAGACATAGCCTAAGATCTTTGTAACTAAGCAGTTTGACTAGCCTAAACTTTTGCATTTCTTATTCTTTTTCTAAGCTTAGATCTACCTCCAAGCCATCCAAATAACCCTGAAGCTAATCCTATGACTCCTCCAATAGCAGCACCCCAAGGGCCACCAACAGAAAGACCAGCAGAAGCTCCTGATAATGCACTACTAGCCGTATTGGTAAGACCTTTGCTGTTCTATTCTTTTAAGTCTTGACTGCCATCAACCTAATTCTGTTGGTCATAATTTACGCCCATTATAGTTTGATTTGTAGATCCTGCCTCTTGCTACAACTAATTCTGGCTTTTTACATTTAATGACGACATCATTCCCTAAGCTATGCTTAATCCAGCAGAAGCTGCTCCTAATCCTTTACCTATACCTGCAGATAGCTTTGGTGCTCCAGATAAGCTAGATGTCCCTTTATTGTTTAATAAACCATCTGGTGTTACAAATCCTTTTGGAGCGTTGGGTCCAACCATTTGAACCAAATCCTAAGCTACAGAAGACTAAGATGGATTTAATCCAACCTTACGATCAAGATAACTATAATCGTTACTTCCGCCATCAAACTTAGGCATATTAAGTATTCTTTTTCTTTGTTTTAAATCCATGATTGTCTAAATTTAGTAATAATATATTGTATACCGATATCCATCTTTGGATTACTATTTTCAATCTCGCATATCATATATTTTCCTCGCATTCTTAAACCAAATTGTTGATCAGATTTAGCTCTAGGTATAGCGAATCTATAGTTGCCTTCTCTTAATGTTATCTAATCAGTAAGAGTGTCGTCTGTTTCTATAAGATCAGTTTTCCAAGAATAGTTATGATTTAGTGAGAAATATGTTTCGGAATCCTCCCTATTTGAAATTAACGATGGAGATACTATCTCTTGGTTATCAAATACTTTTGTTACTATAGGATTCTTGTTTACTGCATACTTTATGTAAGATTTAAGTATTCCATCATAACCGTGAGGTCCAGGATAAAAATCAGGGTGATCATCATCAAAACAATTCCAATTGAGCTATATCTATTCTATTATCATATGCTCTTACAACGTATTGACCGTTTGAAAAATTAACAAAATCGTCATTTCCTATTGTGTATATAGACGTAAACACTTTACCTTGTTCATTAAATACAATTGATGAGTTTACGTTGTCTACAGATGCTACGTTAAATAGAATTTCGTTATTCTTTATATCATATGCTAATGTTGGCTTTGTATTATTAGACTGATATTTATATAGTAATCCGTCTACGAATAACTATTTACTTAATTGTACGAGTCCTTCTGAATACGACTTTATTTCATTGTTGTCATAATCAAACCAGTATAAAGTCGAGTTGGACATTGTGTCACAAAATTGATTTTTATGCATGCCTGTAGTAGTGTCTATGTAATCATATCTACTAAGTACACCGCCTTCTCCAAGTATCAAGGATGTTCCGTTACTTTCATCAGTAGTAATAGCTCTTTCGTTTACACTTAATAATCCAGTAGCATGTTGTTGCCAGAATACAAGTAAATTCTTAAATGATCTAAGACCTGTTATTTCTCCGTAGTTACTATTAACATCTATGAAGTTAGAACTCTGGAATTTAGTCCAGTTATCAATATTCTCGTGATTCTCCTTCTTGCTAGAATGCATACATCTAAAATCAACTGTTTTATTGTACAGCGAAGAATCTTCATATGAGTATTGGTAGTTAGACTTTAATCTATTTTCTGTTGAATATACTGTGTTATACGTGTATAAAGGATTACTCTATGTATATATATCATTTACATTAGATGGATTTTCCTAAGACCATGAAGATCTATCGTTTGTATTTACTAAGTTTTTATATGGTTCTACACCATTTGTAAAAGGAAATCTTATTGAACATTCTACAGGTATACAGTATATAATCTAATTAGTAAACCTTACATGGTCGTGGTCATCATAATGATTATTTGCATAATATTTGTGCAAATGTACATACTCGAACATCTCTACATTGGTGTCACCATCGAATACAGAAACCCATTGATCTTTATCATTAAAGTAATCGCCGTCTGAATAATATACAGAGTTATTTCTAGATACACTTCCTTGACCTCCATATGGATTTGTTGTCTTTCTTAAATTGCAAAGATGCGTTCCTAGTATACTATGCATATCACAAGCAACAAATTCATTTATATTAAAATCCAACAATTTCCCAGACCTCTATAACTGTAATTCATTATTTGAATTTGCTACAAAATAATTCTACGAAGCTATAGAGTTTGTAATCATACTTATTTTTGTCTATATTTAGTATGGCGCATTTTCCTGCCTGGCCCCTGCAACAAAAGAAGCGACATGACTAGTTGGAACTTGATCTGAACCTGAATTAGATTTAAGAATTCCACAAGAGCCATTAACTACATCGGACTCAGGGTTTTCTCCTTCTTGTGGCCTCCTACCAAAAAATCCATTAGCGACAACATTGCAGTATTGTTCGTTTCCTACAACTGTTACTTTATTTGTATACTTCTAATTTTCAATATCATCCCAAGAGACATTCTCTGCTATCTTTATATTATTTACATCTATCCTCTCATTTAAAGACTAATCAGACGTTGATATTTGCTATCCAGGATTATTATTTTCAAAATGTAATACAGCAATCGTTGACGTATACGGTTTAATATACGTAAAGCAATTTCCTGTTTCTTGTAACGTTTTTCTAGCATAATATCCCTTAAGGTATGCACTATAATTATTTCCATATAGTTTATCCCACTAATATACAGAAGAGTTAGGTATTGGAGTTTGATACATCGAATGATAATAACTGCTAATTTGAAAAATAGCTTTATATATATATGCTCCATAATGCAATGACGCTCTAAAATTCAAATCTTTCATATACGGAGAATCCATACATGCAGCTGCGTTTTTTAAATCTAGAATTGCCATTCCCACTGTAAACAAAAGCACCAGAATTGCTTACTGCAGGGAATATATATTTTGTACCATACTAAGCTGGGCCATTCATAGGAACCATGTCGCTATATAAATCATTTGTAAACTTGCTATCTCCACGTCTACCATACATAAATAACTATGGACATAGTTTGTAATCATACTTATTTAACAACGTCTTAAAATTCTCGGATTGATAACATATTTCAGGAGAAGCAAATTGTATTACAGAATGATTTGAAAAGTTATTTGCTGTAGAAATAGCCTAACTGTTGTTTCCTGGATCGGTAAATGGTTTATCATAATCATATCCTTCTATATCGTTTCCTGTTGTAAAATAGAAAGGAGAACTATATGTCGTATATTTCTAAGACTATGTGTTACAATAAGCCTATTGTATGCTTTTTGCAGTTATTCCCTAGGATATTGTTGCAATATCATCAAAACCTCTATCACATCTTACTATCTCATATCCAGTACACTACTCTGGAAGATTATTGACTTTAAATGCAATTCCAAGAACTTTTAATACGCATTCATATTTTACACCATCTATGGTTCCGTTTTGTACAAATGTTTCAAAACAATGAGTGCCAATATCAGGTGTTCGTATATCCGCTATCCATTTTACAGGAGATGGCTATCCATATTTATCATACAATATTATACCATATCTATACAATTCGTCTCTTCTAAGAGATCTAATCAAATACGGGTTCTTCCATATACCATCATCATTTGATGTGTATAAACCTTTAGCTTCTTCATACGAATTATGACCGCCTTCGTATTTTACAAAATATGTTTTTACACCATTCTGTATTTTTGATTTATCATCAATATTGGCATTTGGATTAGTTTTGTTTAGAATGTTCCAAACAGTTCCTGCTTCCAATCCATTATCACTTCTTACGCTAGCGTCTCCTATTTTCTATGTTATAATAAATCTCCATTCTACATTTAATCCAGAACCACCAAAGTATTTACCTGTTTTATCAAAAGAGTATTCAATCTAATAATCTTCATTTACATTTGAACTTTTCTAACATGAATCAACAATTGGCTAAGATGCATTTGGGTCATCTGGAAGTGGCAGCGTATTTAAATCATTTGGATAAATATCTACGTACTAATCAAGTTGACTATCGTATAACCTAGCTCTCGAATTACTATTGAAACAAAAAGCTCTACTATCCCAATTTTTAAATTCATCGTCGTCAACAGAAGACTAAACCTATTTTACATTTGCGGCAAATAGATAATCGTTTTTATTTTCTATTACCTTTGGAATAATATGTATGCCAGACATAGAGTTGTATTCTTCTATGCTTATGTCTCTAAGAGATTGCTGTCCAGTATCCTTTATTGTTAACTCTGCCTAAAACTCACCATCATATATTACGCTTATTGTAGGCATTTGTCCGTTTTCTTCATAAGATATTCTATATACTATAATCTTATTAAGAAACTCAGAATACGTATCGTTAGATATTTTTATAGAGCAGCCACATCCAGTATAATCGCCTTTATGGCCTCCAGAAATGTTATTATAATTGCCGCTTGTTAAGCCATTTCCTACTGGTATAAATTTTACAAGCAGGTGATATATCTGTAGATATTCCATTCTTGTTGTATAGCTAGTAAGAATAGCTTACAATGGAAACTTTCATATTTCCAGATATATTATCCTTTGAATATAGGTCTATTAAATAAAACTTTAGGGTAGCTTTTATATTTATCTATATCCATATTACTATCTATATAGACTTTCATTACTAGGAGCTATATTAAATACCAATATAGGATTTACTCCATCAGCTATATACAGCTTTATTATATCTTCATCTTCATATCTAGTAGTAACACTAACTTTATGTACATTCTCCCATTTAGAATCTTCTATAGAAAACCCTTTGTAATGATGAAAATCATTATCCCAATCAATTTCACTAAATCCTGATTTGTTTATTTTATTTTTAAACCTAATTATACCCCAATAGCGATCTTCTTTGTATATTATTATTCCATAATCCCTAACGTTTGTAGAGGCTAATATTTCTGGGTTATGAAACCCTGGTATTTCTCTAGCTATCTTTAATCCTTCTATAGGAAGAAGTTGTTGCTATTTGTTTGTAGTAGTGTCATCGTGATTTGAATACGTACTTATTCTTATATTCCTAGATTCTATATACTGAGTATTACTTAACGAAGTTACAGATGTATCACTATTCATTCCACCAGAGAACGAATTGATATAAGAATTATTTTCAGTAACCATAATAGTAATCGTTAAAGTTTAATTGTCTTTCCCCAACATTTTTAAACAATATATCGTCAGAATCCCACTCTGGAATTAGCTTAGTCCATTCATTTTTTATGCTAGACATCTCTCCTTCGTTAGGCATCATTGCTTCTGCATATGACCTAATTCCTAATAGAAATTCCATTGGTTTTGTAAGTAATTATACCACACCGGCATTATATCTTGATTTACCACCAAGACTACCAGAACAAAAACTTTGGAAAAGACAATTTCATCATAACATACCAATATATTGCTTCTTGATACGAAGCTCTATCTGGTATTAAAGGGTATCCTCTTTCGTCTGTAGCTATTGCTTTATAAGACAGCTTTATATACCCATTCGCTTTTGTTTATAACAATCCATCCAGGCTTTACCCAATATGTTCGGTTCGTTTACTTTGTTATTCTTTTATAGCGTCTAGCAACGCAGTACTTCCTATTTATTCCTAGTAGCTAAGACCTGTGCGAAATAACAGGCTCTCTTGGTGGCTGTTTAGGGATGTACTTATTCTTTTATACAAAACTTACTTATTCTTAAACGTTGATTCATTCTTTTCTTACTGGTATCCAATTACCTTCTTCCGGTTTTTGAATACAATACAGCGTCTAGTGTTTCTAAGTCGTCCGGGATTGGAACTTGCCCATCTAAAGATTTTAAGTATAGGGCAATCGGATCCAGATTCTTTCTATACATACTATACAGGAGCACCTTATTTTTTCCATGGCCTCAAAGATCCATTCTCGTATATCTGTTATACGAATATCTTTTTCGGACATATTTGAATCCGCCATTATTTTAGCTATAACGGACTCACATTTTGTATACTTGTATATCATTAATGTCTATATAATCTTGATTGTTAAATATAAGTTGAGCAAGGTGCCTCTTATTTTCTCTAATAAGCTATAACTAGTATTTGTATCTACTCGGAAACGTTTTTGGCAACTTTGACCAAAATAGCCTATATTTGTATCCGTTTGAATGTTCGTTTAGATGGAATATCTTTTTATTAAACTATTTACTAGATTTATAATCAACGGATAAAGATTTATCAGAGTATGACTTTGGCTTATATTTTACTATACATATAAGACCTAGTCCATAAGGCATTTTAAACGGCTGTGAGCCATCTATAATTTTTTCCTTAACAACTTTATTAAATTCGTCTAATATGCGCTTAAAACGCAAATAATCGACATCTATGTGGTTATTTTTAACATACCATCTATATATGTCTGATATTGTGTAACTTTTTTTATTTTTCCTTATCTTGAGGACCATTTGGTTTTACACTTGATAAAGTTGAATTATTACTATCGTCGCTAGATCTTTCTAGCATAAACGACAATTCGTTTCTTATAATCAAATTTTTGATGCTAGGTATCATCCATCCTGGAATTTTAACATCATCTTCATCATCTGCGTTTTCTATTGGGTCTATATTACATGTCACGTATATATATTTTAAATCCTCAATAGTGTCACCTTGAACATATATATATCCATCATCGAACCAACAAGTTGGTTCAGCGTATGTATACCTTCTAAAATTGTGATAATGCCTACGCATCTGATGCATATACTATATAACACAACCATCGGAATCATGTACACTGATTATGTCTTCGGCACTATCTTCCATGGTTGATATTTTGTTTTTAGTCCTTTTCCTATAAGTATAGTGACAGCAACAAGATTCATTTTTACCATCATCATCTTTTTCGCCATCTATTGGTGATTCTATTAATTCTAAAGGACCTAATGTTGATGATAATGTTTCATCTGGCTAATCGTCGTCTCCAGTTTCTTTATCTTTATCAGACTTGTCTTTCGCCAGTTTGGCCCTATATTGCATTATCCAGGATGCTATGTGGGCTCTTGATAAATCTTCGCTTTCACTAATATTGTTATTTCGTACAAGTAGAAGTATATCATCTATCAATGTACGCAGTGAAAACATTTTCATATCGATTCTATTACTCTTACAGAATCTTCTTTAAGTAGGTCGTTTGTATTATGTATCTTATATTTGTTATCTATATTTCTTCTTCCAGTCAAAAGTAAACAATCTCTAAAAGAAATTCTTCTTATTTTTGTATTCTTTATGCTTATATATATAAAGATACTGAGTATTATCTACATTTAGCTTAATATTAACACTATCTTTACCTATTGTATAATATACTTTAGTAAGATTGTTATATTGTATGCTATCTTTATAAGTAGAGTCTTTTATTATAGTTATAATATTACCCCCTACCCCCTTACTCTTATTAACGTCTATAAACTATTTCTAAGTTGCCGCTGTCTATATTTCTTTAGATTTTATACCTTCCTTCTTGCGCACAGAATCTATTTGTTGTACAAGCTTGTCATTGTATTCTTTAAGCTTATTCATATCTAGCTATAAAACGCCAGAAGCCTACTAGGCACCACTAAGGGCATCCTAATAGGCCTCTATATTGTTATTAGCTATTTTAAGCTCTTCTGAGAGCCTCTAAGCCTTGTTATGGTAAATTATACCACAAGACAAAGAAAAGGCTATCAGAAGTCCTAGAAATGCGTTAAGCAGCAGCTTGATATTGTTTTTCGCCCAATTTAGACTATTCTTTATCCAAGTTATTGCTGTCAACATATTCTTTCTCGGTTAAATAATTTTTAATTTCTCCAAATTTAGATTGGATATATAATCCTACGCCAAATATACTTGCCGCATATACTAATGTTTGAGCTACATATCCAAGAACTCCGCCAGTTATATCACCAGAACTTAAGCATTGATACATACTAAGACCAGCTCCGGTTAACATCATAAAACAAGCGGAGGAATACTATACTTTTTCTTTCCAGCCGTTTTGCTTTATATTTGTCATATTATTTCTATAGTAACGCTGTCATTTTTACAAGCTTTCTCTATAATTGGATACAACTTGTTTACAGTGTTCTTTGAGTTAAGGACTTTTCCTACTGCTTTATTTTCTCCTACTAGTACACATCCTTGTGTGTCCGCACTTGAATTCCCTGCGTGTATGCGTATACCTGCGAAAGAAGGAACATTTTCTATCAAAGGCATGTATTTCTTAAATTTATTTGAATAAGTCCACTTAACGTTGTAAGTACCATATGGTATTGCAGTCTAACCATATATCTTCTTTTCTCCGTTATCGAACACACCATTCTTATTTAAGTCTCTAACTTTGTCTTCAAGTGTGTCGCAAAAATACTCACCATCTATATATAATTTACCTATGGTGTAAGTGCCTTTTAAGGGCTATTCTTTTTAATGTTATCTTCATAATAGTATAGATGTTGTTATACTTGAGTAATTATACCTAGTTCTATAGCTTTGTTAAAATCAAATTTGTACGGAATTTTATTATAATTAAACGAAATGTCTTTTATACTAAATTTTTCTTTATCTATTTTAATCTAAAAAACCGTATTTTTCATATTTTTATTGATACAGTTTAACCCAATTGTCTAATCGTTACCATTAATTAAAAATTCAAAATTACCGTCAACAATATTTAAACCCATATCATCCTTAATAATTTGACTAATCTCGCCTTCTGAGTCTTTTAATACTATTTGATCAATATATAAACTAGAAACATTTATCCAATAAGTAAATTCAGCATCTTTACCATCTTGTTTGAATATAACCCTCTTGTAAACTTGACCTTCCTCTGCTTCGCGACCATAGGCAGTTTGTTCAATAGTCCAATAACCATTACCGTCTTTAGTAGTAGACTTCTTTGTAATACAAGTAAAAGCACCAGTAGCACCACTAGGTCTTCCTAACGTACACCATGGATAAACACCAGTATTAAGAGCATTATTCATATTACTCTCACCATAAGTAGGAAGATTATTAGCAGCATTATTAGCTGTAGCCTCTATAGCATTAACCTTATTTACTCTAGTCTTATCCCAAGGCGTCATAACACCATTAGTACCTTTAAAGTCTGGAGTTTCAGCTTTAGCATCATTAAGAGGGATAATTCTATATACAGGTAAATTACTAAGTTTACCAATAATGAATATATCACCAACGTTAGCTCCTTCTGCACTAACAAGAGATGTAATATCAGAGTTAATATTTATTCTAGTCTCTGATGTTGAAGGAAGCTTACCAGTACTATCAGTAATTAAATAAAACACAACAGAATTATTAGATAAAACAGCATACCTAGTATTAAGAGTAAGTTTAGTCTCTTTAGTAAGGTTTATTTTACCTCTAATCTTTGTGGCATTATTAGTACTTAAGTATAAGTCATCAAGCTTTGATTTAAAAGTTTTTAGGCCGTCTAAATCTAAAAATTCCATAATTTAAAATTAATTATTAAACAAATATCTCATTAAGTTTTTCTGTAGATATAGCTGTAAGAGTTTGAATACTACCATCTGCTGCATAATATTGAGCAGAAGTACCATTCTCACTTTTAATACTAAAATTACTTCCGTCAAAAGTCAAAGCATTAGTTGAGTTAATACCAGATTTATTATATATTTTGATATTATCGCTACTAATGTTAATAGCGCCTGTAGAATCTATAAGAACTTCATGTTTACCACCTCTAATTTCTCTAACAAAACCAAATCCAGTAGTATTATTTACAAAGCTATCACTTGTAGTATATCCACTAAACTGACGAATCCAATCAATAGAGAAATCAGTAGCGTCAGTAGCAGAATAACTTCTCCTTACTAAATTAGCAAGGTTCATAATAGAGCCATCAGCAGTAAGAAGATTATCCCTATGACCATTAGGAAGTTTAAATCCTCTGGCAGTAATAATTCCCGTAAATGCAGTACTACCATCAAGTTTAGCATACTTAGTAAGCTCAGTAGTTAATGTAGTACTCTTTACATAATTAGCAAGAGCTGAGTTAAGTGCAGCAGTTGTAGCAAGTTTAGAAGCATCAAAGATAGAACCATCAGTAGCAAAGAGTTGATTAGCAGAACCAGCAATACTACCAACTGTCGTTAAAGCAATACCACTGCTTAACAATTTTAAACCATTTGGAGAACCAGCAGTTAAATCAATTCCGTCTGTTTTAAATAAAAATTGAGAACTAACATTATTATTAGAAATACGAATTGCAAAACTCTTATTATCATTAAGATTTAAAATTTTGCTGTCATCAAAGGTTTGCGCTTCGTTAGTAAGAGTAACACACTTACTAATATCAGTCTTAGTGTCAGTCCAAGGAACATTTACATAAGCATTACCATTAGAATCAACATCTACTTTATAGTTCTTACCATTGTTAGTGTAATTAGTCTTGATACCACCAAGAGCAGCAGTTGTAGCTGTTGGAAGAGTATAGTTATTAGCATTAGCTGCGATACCATCAAGTTTATCCTTGTCATTAGATGTCATAACACCAGCACTTGAATGTGAGGCGTTTGGAATGTCATAATTTAATTGTGAATCATCACCTTTTTTAAAATAAATTGATACAGCATTGCTATCACTTTCAATAGTAGAACTAAATATAGCATCATTTTTTGTAGCATAATTACTCAAATCAACATCACTACCAAGTTGAACCTTACGCCACTTACCAGTAGTAGCATAAACAGAATTACTCTTAGTTAACTGATAAAGAACACCAGCAACATTAGTAATAAAATGGTCAGGGAAGTTAGTCTCAGGAGCAGCTTTAAGATCGGCTACACTTGCAAAATAATCCCTCTTAAAGTTAAACTGAGGGGAATTTAAATCAAAACCTTGATTAATTGTAAACATATCTATTTCAATTTAAAGGGTTAATATTAAGCAAAAGTGTAACTACCATTAGAGGTAGCTTCAGTATTCTGCAAGTAAACATTATATGTAACACCATCTACATCTACAGTAGACTTAGTATAACCAGCAAAGCCCTAGAAACCATTACCATCCTTAATAGAAGAAAGGTTACCAAGATAAGCAGGATAACAATAAGCTATCTTCTGGTTATTCTGAGAAATAGATACTGTTCTTGATTTGCTAGCTATAACAGCAGTATTAGTCAAAGCCTTGATATCAGTAGCAGTCAAAGATGTCTTAGCAGCAGCGACAACGCCAGCATAGCTTCTATGAACAAATGTTACAGAAGTATTAGCAGTCTTAGTTGTAGAACCACCAACAGCTGTAAGAGTATAAGTAAATGTCTTGGCAGCAGTCTTACCATTATCAGTCAAGTTGGCAATAGCAAGAGTAGTTGTACCAGGAGCAACAGAAGTAGCTGCACTCAAAGAACCACCACTTACAGACTGAGACTTAATAGGATTATAATCAGTATTCTTATAACTCCAATTAAGGTTGAAAGACTTAGTTGTACCTTTCTCAAGCGTATCACCTGAAGTATTGCTAAATGAAGTAATACCAAATGGATAAGTGTCAGCTACAAGTTTGTCAAGATTCTTCTTGTCAGTTGCAGTCATTGCGCCTGCTGCTGTAGAAGACGCTGCACCAATAGTAGTAGTAGCAGACGTGCCATCAGCTTTAGCAATAGCAAGATTTACATTATTTGCATCAGCGGACTTTGTAACACCTTTAACGGTCTCCGTCTTCTTACTATAAGGAGTTAAATCTACTTCAGCCTGGAAGTCACCCATCTTTTCCCATTTAGAAGCATCATACTTATTTGTTTCATTAATAGGAAGCGCACCTGTATACACAAACTCAGCGTACTTATTCTGATTTACACCAGATGCGCCAGAGTCCAAAAGAAGATACAAATGCTTCTTAATATCGGTTGTAGGAAGAGTTGTTACAACCTCAGCAAAAGTTTTATCAATTGCGCTAATCTTTGCATCAAGAGCCTGGTCGGCCTTCTTCACAGCAGCCCATAAAACTTTTACGCCTGTTTCGTCTAAAAATTGCATATTAAATTAGATTTTTATTTAACCATTCTTCAGGTATAGCTGTATCGACTTGGTTTTTTATTTCTTCGTTCCATATCGCTATACAACTGAATTAGTTTATCGTTAATACTTGATTGAGATCCGTCAGTTTTAAACTATTGGGAATTATTGTATTTTTTAATGTAATCATCACTAAAAACTTGGGAGGCATCACATACAACACCCTCCGTAGAAGCACTAACAATTCTACCATATATAACTGTGTCTTCTTTCTTTGGTCTTAAATAGTTTTTAGTTCCAGCCATAGTAATTAAAAATTAACTTTTACGGATATACCACCTATACTTTCGTTGTTAAGCATTGGGTTTGAACAACAGTAATAGTATAGTTTTGTGTTTGAATTATATTGTCCTTTAGTAAAAGGTATGCGCATAGAGTTCTCGTCAGTAATATTACTTATTGGAATTTTAGATACTACCCATAAGTAATATCCGTCGTTGTGGTTTACAATTGTAGTTGGTTTAGATAAATTCTTAACAAACTGTAGATTATCAGTATTTATATTATCTATTCCAATACTATCATACGATTCCTAATCTTCATTCTCAAACGAATCATCTGATCTATCAAAACCTATTTCGTCGCTTTCCTCATCTTTAGAATAAGGTCTTACATTTAGGAATCCAACATAGCCTGCACGAGAGCTAGAAACAATATCTGAAATAATAGTTACTTCACCATATTGTTCATCGCCATCCATTGCTATTTCTAATACATCTTTATACTCTATAGTATTAGTTTTAAGCTCATGTTTGCCCCATCCAGAGACATAAGTCTCCATTACAACGATTAATCTATATACACCTATAATCTGATCTTTAGCTGGGAAATATATATTTATAACATTGTCTGTATAATCTATATCAGACTCAGCTAGATACTTTGTCTTATCTTCACATATTGGAGCTTTATCAAATATTGCGGCATCTCTGCAGCACAGAAACTCTGGATGTTTACACCTAGGCAATACATGATAGGTAGGACAGCCGCATATGTTTAGAATATACAAGCCTCCACATTTTTTACCGATATTTTCAAATAGTGTATCATTAACAAGATAACACTTAAGCTTTCTAACATTAGTCATTTTAAGCTCTGGATTATCTGATAAAGACACCTATATTTTAATATCGTTACCTATTTTGACTTTTTTCATATGCTTATAAAATAAAATAGCCAGGTTGGGACTCACCCTCCCTGGCTAATATATTATTCATCAACAACTGGTTCTGTGTTATCAACAGCAGCATGTCCATCAACATCCTTGCCACTAATTGCAGTGTTGATCTTAGTTGCAATAGCGTCTATCTGAGCGTCGTTGTTTTCGCCATTATTAGACATGTAAAGCTCAACAGACTGCTTTGTTCTGCGCCACAGATCATCAGCTGTACGATATACATTCTCGAACTCAAGTGTCAATGCTGAGTACTTGTTATCGATGTTTGCAATCATCTTTGGCTGAGGATCGTACCAGCAACAACGATGAAGAACGCCACTATAATCAAAAGCTGAACGCTCACGATCACGTACAAGCTTAGCACTAGCAGCATATGTTTCACCCTCTTCTTTCTTAATAACAACACCAGCAAGCTCGTACTTGTTATTAGAAGCCCAACCTGGAGCCTTTGAATTTGAGTAATACATATTAACATCAAAACGAACCTTGCCGTATACATTCTCTGTTACAGCCTGCTCGTCATCATCGTACTTCATACCAGTAAGAGTTATAGCTGTTGCGGTTTTAGCAACCTCTACACGCTGTCTAGCAGGTGTTACCATAATATTACGAGCAAGAGCGTTAATAATATCCTCAGTTGTATCACCAGGATTTGTTACATATGAATAAGACTCTGTCCACTTACGGAAACGAGTAGGCATATCCTTATATGTAATTCTAAGGGTAATTGTGCAACCACCCTGAGCGAAGAGATTTTTAGTAGTTCCATCAAGTTTTGCAAAATCAATTACAACCTTCTCCTCTTTGTCATCCTTATAATGTAAAGTATTAACATCTTTAATATCCTTAACATTAATAACGTTTGACCACTTTACTACTGGAATATATTCAAGATTCTTTTTGTTCTGTGTAGCATTATCTGTAATAACACCGATCTTAAATCTCTTTGTATTTGCAGTAATATCATATGCGTTGTTATCAACGTCATAAAGAACAACAGCACCAGCCTTTGCTACTGCTGCGCTTTTTGATGCATTGCTAGCCAAATCATCACCGGTAGCAAATGCTTCGTATTTCTTGTTTGTTACAAGAACGGTATTTACGTATGTAATCATAATTTAAATTAATTTTTTCTACTCACCCCACACACTAAGACTGGACCTAACCAGCTGGGCTTTCCACGTTAAAATTATTCAGAGCTACGTAGTAGCGTAGCTTTTTATTCTTGAGTAATAACCTCTTGAGTTATAGTCTTGTACCGCTCATCTTTTTTATTTTCTAAATACATTTGAGCTGCCATTTTTATAATCTCAGGCATTACTATATCGTTAAAATCTTCGTATTCATCACGAGGATTTTGTAAAGTTATTTCTGCAGGTTTTCTTAAATAACCTAATTGATATTTATTGATTTTGTAATTCTTATCGGTTAGTAATAAACATCCGTCGCTTGTCCTAATTCTTAATGGTCTTGCGCGATGGTATCTATAATGAAAATCAGTAAGGCTATTATTCACTCTGTACATAAAGCTATCTGATGTGCATTCAAACATACATGTATTCATCTTGTATTTGCCATTGTTGTCAGATATAACCACATCCTCATTGAGTGAGAACATAAAGTCTAATGGATAATTAATCTTATAAGAATCATAAGATGGTTCTTTTGAATCTTTATCCATATCAATGTATGAGTATTCTACAGATTTATATAAGTTTATCAGATCGTTTCTACGTTTTTCATTTTGTTCATATGATGTTAAATGTATTGGATCTGAATTAAATCTTAGCTTAACAAACTTAGCTACGCTCTAATTAAGCCAAAACAAAGAGTCATCCGTAGATGGTTTGTCTACAATGTCATCAATCTTATTGATTTCTCTTTCAAAATTGGCAAGTATATCAATATATTTCATTATTCGTTAGTTTGTTGTTGTTGCTAATTCTATTGTTTACCAGACTGTAATTTATATCTATATTGCTGTATATAAAGATTTACAGCTCCGGATACTATATCTTCAAAACAACTATATGGAAGCTCGCATTTACTATGCACGGCTCCAGCTTTATTATCCGAATCGTCGTAATTAATTATATTGAACGCATAAGGTTGACAATAATAAGTAAGTTCTAATGCTTCTATTTTAGTATATGAATCATGAATTACTTTTATATTACAATCACCATGTGTAGTTTCAAGTACAACTGCGGGATTGCGCATAATATTATTTTGATTAAAAGATGTTGATATAATAGATTGAACATCATCCTGTTTTACTATTATATTCGTAACCACTTGATATGGAGTTATCTTTTCGCTTTTGTAATTTGAAGATATCTTACTATTGCTTCTAATGTATAAATAATAATCGCTAGGTATTTTGAACAATGCGTTATTTTTATCAGTATCTGCAGTAGTTGCAGTAGGTGTTATTAAACTCCTGCGAACAAGAGTCTTTAATGAATCCTATATACTCTTTGACTATCTAGTGCCACGTTCTGCTTCTTGATCTCCAAGATACAACGCTTTTATATACTAGTATTGAAATTCACTAAGAAACGAGTATATAGTATCGGTGTCTAATTTTCGGTAAGTAGGCAAATTCTGAATTGATTTCATGAAGGCGCCTTTCGAATTCTATTCCTAATTTTCTAGTCTATTCTTGCGTCATGCTTCTAATGGTCTAGTGTTAAGTTTAGTTGATAGTCTACTAGATTCCGCAATCTCCGTAGACATTATTATAGCCAAATTAATAAGTTCCTCTGCCATTGTGTCACTAAGTTCAAACTTTGTTTCTCCGAAATCACAGTCTGACTAAGATATTCCTTTGCCTGTTGCGAATTTATTAGGCTTCTTTATATATGTTATATATAGATCTTTGTTAGATGTACTATTTACAACATTTATATCTACAAGCACTTTTATTTTGTCTTCCTCAACATATGCAACTGGTATTTTAATCCAAGGGAGATTAATATCTGTTATTTTAAATGCGTTTGCATCATCATGCGACACCAACTTAACTACAGAAAGTTTATCTTTATAAGACTGTATCAAAGAAGATACATAATATAAAAAATCTGGATTTAATTTGTTAATCGTACTGATTTTCTATATCTTTAGATTTAGTACATTTGAGAGTAGTATTACTAATAAGTAGGCCTAAGATCTTCTAGTGCTTTTATATCAGATTCAAAACCAGCCTTTCTCGTATTATTCCCTGTTAATTTTTGAGCTATTAAAGCTAGATAGGCTTTATCTAATATTGTAGCAACTTCATATCTTGTTAACGAAGGGTATGACGAAGTAATATTAGCTTTGTCATATTCAATCATCAACTTAGTATAAATATCACTATGCGTCATACGTCGTTAATTATTTATTTTCAATTTGATTAATGATTGATAGCTTAAGGTCTTGGTTTTTCTTTGCGTCCAAGTATGCAATACAATCCTGCAATGAATCAGCAAGCATTTCAGAACCATAATAATACTGTGTTCTATCCTTTCTGATAATACCCTTTGCGATTGCTTCCTCAATCAAAAATTCAGTTTCCTTTGTCTTGTTATTAACCCACTTTGAGAAGAAATTCTAAGGCTGCTTATCTACAAGAGAAAACAATGTAGACTCAACAAGCTCGTTTGACATAGTATCAGCTTTAACGCCAAACAATCTAAGACATTTACGCATCTCTTCGAGAGACAGCTTGCCAAACGCAATGATTGCATCTCTACGTATCTTATTAATTTTATTCTTCTCTATTGCTTCTGCCTGACGATTAATCAACAGATAATCTTTACCCGCAGTAAGTCTATCAAGTGATGTGGCAACTCTTTTGTGTCCTTCGAGAAACTTTATAATCATTGCCTGTCTTGGGAACTGATCATCCAATATAAGGCTCTTCGCTCCAACTTTAACGCAAAATGTTTTCCAAAAATCAGAAGTCTTAGCTAATGTTCCTTCTGAAAAACCTAATTCTTTTTCGTACTTCTTTTCATCATCAGGTGTTAAACCTGTGTATATCGACCCGGATCTAGTAAAGTATGGCGCAATATAATCAAAACACTGCTTGTATTTCAACAATCCAGCCCAGGGATTTTTCTTTCTAATTTTTAATTCAACTACCATAATTTTTCAATTAGTTGTTGCAATGCCAAGCTCCCGTGTGTAGTCCTCATATTATTGGCTTAGCCTCCGGTGCAGTACTACCAAATTCCATCCGGCATGTTATTGAAACCACGGGGTTGAACATTGTATATATATTTATTATGTATTATTAAATATTACGCTTGAGCAGCTGCTTGATTTTCTACAGCGATTGTCTCAGCATCTTCGGCGTCGCAATACAAGATACCACATGACAGTGGGTTGCGGAGCATAATACCCTCTTCACCAAGGAAGTGTACCTGATAACCATCACGGCTATTAGAACGCATAGTATTGATGTTGTTTGCATAACCATTTGGCAATACAGAACCACCAGTACACCACTGAACAAACTCACGGCCCTTACGACATACCTTAACGATGTTAGCCTGACCGTCACGACGACCAAGGTCAACAAACAAGAATGTATAAGACATCAGTGGTTTACCTGTCAATGGGTGAAGCTGACGGAACATTTCCATATTATCAAACATTGCACAACGCTTAACTGTAAGTTCAATACCATTAGTCATCTTATAGGTTGTAAACTGACCACCAAGAGTCAAATCCTGACCAGAACCTGTGATAAAATGAGTATCAATCATATTAAAGCTAGCTGCCTTCTCCTTCAAGATGCGGTCGAATTCTCTAATCGTTTATGTTTGTTTGGTTCGCTAAACCAAACCTCTCTCGAGCCCTTACTTTCATAAGGGACCAGACTATATCTTCATCCTAATTGGATGTCTACCATATCGGATTCGCTTGAATCCTACTCCTAATCGGATAGTCGTTGAACATTACATTTACACTTCTATGTAGTTATTTTATAACCTTTCATAGAACCGCTTGGGATAACCATGTTTTTATTTCCGTATCTGCTTATCATTGTGCATAAGCAAGACTTCTTAATATTAAACACTCTGCTAGCATTTTCTAGTCCCAACAGAGTAAATGAATCATTATCTTTTGTGAATGTAACAAGAGTTTTAATAACGCATGTAAGACCGTTATCATACGCCCTCTTCTTGTTCTCTTCTCTTGTAACCCATTCTAGATTAGTAATACTATTGTTTAATTTATTACAATCTATATGGTCTATAGTCTCATAATGATTCGGGTTTTGAATATATTGATCAGCTAATACTTCGTGAACAAGTCTTCTTTTCCAATCTACATTATATCTCATATATCCATTCTTAACAGTAGTCGAAACAAATCGTTTAGATTTCTGATTGTATAAACTACCATTTTTGTTTATAAGGTACCCATCGTGATCTTTAACATTATCAAACTTTGTTAAGTCTAAATCACAAAATGTAGAATCAATTATCTTTTGTACTGGCATAGCGTACTCTTTGTTATTTATCCCTACAAGAGTTACCTTGCCATTATTATTTTTTATTAGCTTCTTAGTATATCTATCATAGATATTGCCATCTATGTACACGATATATCTAAATTCAAAACCTCTACATGGTTTATGCAAAGTCTTTGCTGCTGATTTTCTATCGAACTTCTATGTATTCGTCATAATGTTTTTAATCTAAGTTAATTATTTTAATAGAGTTTCCAGCAATTAAATAGATTTGCTATATAATATTACTATTATAAGGGGCTAGAAATTAACCCATCTCACCAGTCAAAGCAACGAACTTACGCTCATTAGTACCGATAATATTATAACAAAGGTCGAACAAATAGTCCTCAAACAACTCGGTTGTCAAAGTTGTGTAATAACGTACATTAGCTGGAGCGATCTGCTCGAACAGACCTGCAGAAATTGGAACAAAACGACCGTTAGTACCCTTCAAATTGTAAGTACCATCTGCATTACGGTTAGAGTGAGCGAACAACAACTGCTTCTCCTCACGCTTCTTCCACTCACGAAGAGCCTTCCAATACTGATAATCAGACCACAAATAAGACTTCTTACCTGTCTCAGGATCAGTCAAAGCGATAGCCAATACTGTAGAGTAAGCATCACCGGTGATATCATAAGTAAGACGCATAGTCATCAAGCTATTACGCATCTTAAATGGAGTCTGATAATTGATGATATCTGCCTCATCACTGTACTCCTCGTATGCAGAACCAATACGGTCTACCTGACGACCTGGAAGCAAATACTCAGCAGGAATATAAGAACCCTGGAAGCCTTCTGCTACATAGCACTCATATACCCATGTGCTACCATCCTGATATGGAGTACCATTTACACGTACCTGGAAGTTAATATTATCGAATGCCAAGATTGCACCTGGACCGAAAAATTTCTCTTCCAAACCAAGGTAGATAGGAGTCTGATTAATACCAGGGGTAGCTGTTGGTATATCGCTAGCAGTAATCTCTTTACCATTCCACTTAGCCCAACGGATATTTACTGCATGATCAGCATCGATCATTACAGACCATTCATACTCTCTATTATCAATAGTCATGGTTGATCCAAGACCACCTGTCAACAAATCGATAGTTGTTGAAATACCATCATCTTTAGTACCGAATACCAAAGACAACAAACCAGCCACCTCGTGTGGCTTTGTAAGCATCGCATTAGCGATCATATTCTCGTCTACCAAATCAGCAAAACGCTTACCACGGTAGAGCTGAAGATTATTTAAAAAAGATTGTGTATTATTCATAAGATATTAAAATTTCTCATTATAGGTATCTTGACGCGATGTCCAATAATTGAGGTTGTTTTTCTGTGCCGACATTGTAAGAACTATGATTCTTAGTTTGATGTCTAAGCATGTTTCTAAGTTTACTTGCAGCAGATGTCTGACCATTACGCCTAGCTTCACCAAGCAACGCATCACCCTTCATTGTAAAGTATGCTGATTCTATAAGATTATTAACGAGATTTCCATTAAAGTCTTTCTAGTATTGCGTAAGACCATCAGAATCTGTTTTTGTTATATAATCATATAAGGCTTTCTTATCCTCTTTTGGAATTGCTATACCTCTGATATCAGCAAGTCCGTTTATACCGTTTGTTAAATCTTCTACAAACTGTGCTGCTTGCTGTTCTTGAGCTTGTCTCTGAGCTTCCTATTGCTGAGCCATATATTGAGCTTGCTGAGCTTCATAAGCCTTTAAATAATTAACTGCATCTGTAGCTTCATCTTCAAGCATGTCAGCATCCTCATATCGCTCAATCTTGCGATTAATTTGTTCGTCATTCATACCTTGAAGTTTGTAATAATCACGAACAACTGCTTTCTAATTAGATTCGTCCTCGATATCAATGTTGTCATAAGACATTGATCTTTGCTGCGTCTGATAGAAATCCTCAAACTTTCCTCCGTTCTTTACATACTGGTCTAATTGTGCTATACGATCATCTGCGTACTGTGGTACAGAATTCTCTTCTGCCACCTTAGACATGTATTCAACGAATTCGTCTACGTTCTTAGGTCTTTCATCATCATCAACGCTCCATCCAGCTGCTTCTGCGAATGCGTCAAAAAAAGCTCCTACTTGTTCAGCTTCTCCAGGAATCTCTGTATTATTATCTTCTACAGTTTCTTCCTCTTCGGTTTCTTCAACTGTATTTGTGTCGGACGTATTATTTAATATGTTATCTGGAACCTGTGTATCATCTTCGCGTACATTAGGATCCGTTGTTGTATCTTTATTATCCTCAGTCACCGTAGTGTCTGGATTATCTAAATTTTCAATATCATCATCAGGATCGTCTAATATTGTATCATTTGTTTCTTGATTATCAATATTAGTTACGCTTGAGCCACTTTCCTGGCCATTGAACCCCAATGAGTTCAAAGCGTCTTCAAAATCACCTAATGGATTTTTCTTCTTTCTTGCCTATAATTTAAATTATAACTAAGTTAATATTTTTAATGTTTTGTACGCTACACGGGAGTCGAACCCGTGTAATGTTTAATGTTTCCAACTTGCTGCATTACGTGCAAAGTTGGCTTTCTTTCTCATAGCTGCACTATACTTAGATGGATTCTTAAGAACCTTATTAGCAAAACCCTGTACACTCATACCGTGCTATTTAGCTGCTTTAGTAAAGGTGCCACGCTTAGATGGTTTAATATAAATGTCTTTACCAGAATTATAATACATACTAGGATTATTAAAGTCAACAATAAAACCACCATTGTTATCTAATCCCATTATTGGGTCAAATGCAGTACTTTTAAATTTTACGGTTGGATTTTTAGGGTATAAAATAAGCCTAGCGTCTCCTTTTTTAATAGTTCTAGAACCATCTTCATTTAATACATGATGGAGCCCAAAACCAGGCAAATCTGATCCAATATAATTTTTGTTGGACGTTACTCTTGTTGTTTTTTCTGGCTATAATAAGTCAAAGCCTGTAAAAATTCCTTTTTTATCCCCTCTTTGATGTAGTGCTTGCAACGCAATATCATACAAATCTTTAGAGACCCCTTTTTCTTTAAATTGCTATCTGATAGTGTTGTTATGGATCATGTGCACAGGAGAAAATGCATTAGAAAATTTGTTACCAAATATTTCTGACGAGTTAATCCCAAGCTAATTAGCGAGCTCTGCCTAGCTGTCAATCATGTTATTATCAAGAGAAAGATCTCCTATCGGCTCTTTTACACCACCCTTATACAAATCTATCCAATCGTTTCCGGCGCTGTTTCTAAAAACACCAAATCTATTTAAACCATCTTTGTTTGCCTTTGTTATTTAAATATTACAACAAATATTCTCCAAAAGATAGATTTAGCTTAAATTTTGAATAGGATATTTTTGAAGATAGAGTAAATAGAGCTCTTAGAAATACATTTGGCGCAGATTACGATATAAGTCCATCTAAGGCTAATTGGAATGTTAGAATGAGAGATGATTTAGAACTATCTAAATTTCTTAAAAGAAATGGATATGATATATCTAAATTTAACCTTCATAATATGCAAAGTTTAGAATAGCTCAGATAGTAGGCTATAATATCATAGGCAAACAAAGATGGTTTAAATAGATTTGGTGTTTTTAGAAACAGCGCCGGAAACGATTGGATAGATTTGTAGAAAATGTTACAAGGTAATAATAAAGGTAAGGATGGTTTTGGCTAGAAGTTCTAGGCAGAGAAGAGGTAATAATCTACATTTTAAAGGTGGTAAAGATAGAGGTTTGGCTACCACCGCTTCCGACTCCAATTGATGATTCAGAGTGGATGAGAAGGCCAGATAGCGATGGAGTTTATGGGCCAATAGAGTTACAGGATGTTGTTGTAAAACCAAGCGAAAATGATAAAAAGCTTTTGGATATTACAAAAAAGATGTATAAGGATCCATATGTTAGACATCTAATATATAGAGATGTGCTTTTTAGAGTACCCCTTTTTCTTTAAATTGCTATCTGATAGTGTTGTTATGGATCATGTGCACAGGAGAAAATGCATTAGAAAATTTGTTACCAAATATTTCTGACGAGTTAATCCCAAGCTTAATTAGCGAGCCCTGCCTAGCTGTCAATCATGTTATTATCAAGAGAAAGATCTCCTATCGGCTCTTTTACACCACCCTTATACAAATCTATCCAATCGTTTCCGGCGCTGTTTCTAAAAACACCAAATCTATTTAAACCATCTTTGTTTGCCTATGATATTATAGCCTACTATCTGAGCTGTTCTAAACTTTGCATATTATGAAGGTTAAATTTAGATATATCATATCCATTTCTTTTAAGAAATTTAGATAGCTCTAAATCATCTCTCATTCTAACATTCCAATTAGCCTTAGATGGACTTATATCGTAATCTGCGCCAAATGTATTTCTAAGAGCTCTATTTACTCTATCTTCAAAAATATCCTATTCAAAATTTAAGCTAAATCTATCTTTTGGAGAATATTTGTTGTAATATTTAAATAACAAAGGCAAACTCTTTTTACCAAAGTATTTTAAAGGCTTTTCTATAAAATTTGGCATAGCCAACATTAATGCGCCAGCTCCTGCAGATAAATATTTTCCTTTTGATGTATCATCTATAATCTACGCAGCGTCCATTGCGTCACCTATTCCAGGAGTCATATTTATTAAATCTTTTGACCAATTTCCATCGAAATATCTAGATGCATTATGCCTTCCAGCCACAGCCCATGGATTAACTTTTGATTTACCTCCAACAACTTCTACTTCTGGCAGAAGTAATCCTGCACTATAAAATGGCTATCCCGTTTCTTTGTAATAAAGCATTCCGTCTTTAGCTTCAAGAGGTGCTCCAGTATCTGACTTTATGCTCTTGCCATCTCCAAACTTAGGTAGTTTTAGCTTCTTTCTAAGCTATTTCTCAGCTATATGCTATTCTGCTTCAGCCTATGCTTTCCTTCTACGTTTAATCTTACGAAAGAGCTTATGACGCTGATAGTCATTCTTCTTCTGCATCTTTCGCTTAGGACTTTCAATCTGTGTCATAATTAGTTGAGTTTAAGATTATTGCCTCTTCTCAACCAGAACTTCTACCCATATGAGTCTTTACCAAAGTTGTTCTAAGGCAAAAGATTTAGTATATTCGGAAGATTTGTAGACGTAAGCTGTTTATTACATCTTGTATTTCTGATCGTTTAAAAACTTTTGTTGCTAAGCTTTTACTTCTTCTCTTGTTGGTCCAATTAATGTTTTTGGAACATCGGCTCTAATTGTACTTGGCTGTTCTATAGACATAGAATTTAATAGGCAAACAAAGATGGTTTAAATAGATTTGGTGTTTTTAGAAACAGCGCCGGAAACGATTGGATAGATTTGTATAAGGGTGGTGTAAAAGAGCCGATAGGAGATCTTTCTCTTGATAATAACATGATTGACAGCTAGGCAGGGCTCGCTAATTAGCTTGGGATTAACTCGTCAGAAATATTTGGTAACAAATTTTCTAATGCATTTTCTCCTGTGCACATGATCCATAACAACACTATCAGATAGCAATTTAAAGAAAAAGGGGTACTCTAAAGATTTGTATGATATTGCGTTGCAAGCACTACTATCTGAGCTGTTCTAAACTTTGACTATATTATGTAAAGGTTAAATTTAGTATATATCATATCCATTTCTTTTTAAGAAATTTAGTATAGCTCTAAATCATCTCTCATTCTAACATTCCAATTAGCCTTAGATGGACTTATATCGTAATCTGCGCCAAATGTATTTCTAAGAGCTCTATTTACTCTATCTTCAAAAATATCCTATTCAAAATTTAAGAGTACTGCATTTGATCCAATAATGGGATTAGATAACAATGGTGGTTTTATTGTTGACTTTAATAATCCTAGTATGTATTATAATTCTGGTAAAGACATTTATATTAAACCATCTAAGTGTGGTACATTTACTAAAGCAGAATAGCATATAGCTGAGAAATAGCTTAGAAAGAAGCTAAAACTACCTAAGTTTGGAGATGGCAAGAGCATAAAGTCAGATACTGGAGCACCTCTTGAAGCTAAAGACGGAATGCTTTATTACAAAGAAACGGGATAGCCATTTTATAGTGCAGGATTACTTCTGCCAGAAGTAGAAGTTGTTGGAGGTAAATCAAAAGTTAATCCATGGGCTGTGGCTGGAAGGCATAATGCATCTAGATATTTCGATGGAAATTGGTCAAAAGATTTAATAAATATGACTCCTGGAATAGGTGACGCAATGGACGCTGCGTAGATTATAGATGATACATCAAAAGGAAAATATTTATCTGCAGGAGCTGGCGCATTA
>CYGL01000019.1_pt1 | contig 79300 bp, 122 predicted proteins | sample 485531 | NCBI WGS metagenome assembly CYGL01 (sample SAMEA3497897, study PRJEB9818) | human gut metagenome | reverse complement strand
CTATCCGGATTACCACTTCTATATTCCCCATTTCCCCAACTATAAATAGTATCTCGTGATATACCTGTTAACCTACTAAAATCTGATAAATAAGGAGGTATTTTATATTCCATGCAAAGTTCTAAAAATATATCCAGAATCTCATGTAATGTATATATATCGTTATAATCTAATTTACTTGTTTTATTGTTATATAATATAGTGTCCTTATCTGGCTTAAATAATTGATTATATACCTGTTTCCAGGCAGCCGTAGCTTTCACAGGATCCGCTGTTTCGTGCCCGTCTGCATCTTTCTTTAGCGCTCCGTTATCCTCGCAAGCTTTCCGGAAAAGTATTTCGATTTGAGAAGTATATACTTCCATTCCGTTTTCAGCCGTAACCAATTATTCTCACCTCACTTTACAACGTTAATCTGTTAATTTAGTAAAATAAAAAAGAACGATAACAAACCGGTCAGCAATCGAAGAACACGCCCAGCAGCTGCAACCAGCGCCGGAAGTTCCGTAAATGCTTTTCAGTTTTTATATCGTCCTTTGTTTAAAAATCGTAAATGTATTTGCTTATCTGCCATTTACAATAGCACATATAAGTCTTTAATGCAAGCATAAATTTATTTTTATTATTCAGGGTATCATAAAAGACCTTTTAATAAAATAATCCGTTATAGCTCAAAATACAACGTTATATAGCTATATATATTATAATATAGTGTATATAAGTATATGTTAATAAACTCAGAATCTAGGAGGGGCTTAAAAGAATTATAATACGGGTACTGTATAGAATTAATTAATAGGAGATTATATATATAATATAATTATAGGGGCATTTTGGCACAGAAAAAGCCAGGCTTCCGGCATCTGATCCGGTTACCTGGCTAAATGTTTTTTTATTAATTTTCGATTAGCTCGCCCCTCCTGAGTTCCTCGTTAGTGACACGATAGCACATTTTATAAAAACCTGTCAAGCCAAAAGCAAAAAAAATATTTTTCTTGACAAAACAAACATTTGTGTGCTATGAATAATTTAACAGATCTCGGCGGTGGGTCTGTTCTCCCCTCGTTAGCCGCCACAAAAAAAAGAGTTTAAGCCCTTGGATGATCTCCAGGGGCTTTTTGCATCCAAATATTCCGGCTTGTTTGTGATTATCCTCTTGTTCACTTGTTTGATCGTTTGTTTTATACATACGCCTGCCAGTTATTACTTTGATTTTTTCTTTGAATCTCCAGTATTTTTTCATAACTGTACCATGTACCTCTATACCGATATGAACACCCTTCGAGGCGTCCGTGTTCGATATCACAAAAAAGTTCTGATATTCTTTTTTCGTTTCCGAAATCTTCCACCGGAAGCAGATCTTTTTTTACTCATATTTTCTGCGCTTTCCCCCAGACACTCAACCATTCAATCTGGTATCTTTCTTTCAATTCGAGGATAATATATCCGTCCTGACAATCAACATTTAACTTCCCTTCAAAGCTCCTGTAAATTTCCTGCATTTCTTACCCTCCTATTAATTCTTCTCAATCCAGATTTCACAAGTTTCTCCGTCCTCCTCGTAGCTGACAACCTCGCCAGCTTCAAGACGTTTTCGCCATTCTTCCGGGGTAGTTCTCCGGGATATAGCAGCAATTATTTTTATAGATCATGTTTCCTTTCACTTCTGAAACCATCATACAGTCGCTTCAGATCGTTTTCCCATCCTTCGACATCATGGTGATCTAGTTTTGCGTACTGTTCCATCTTCTCGTAACTGTAGCCTTTTTGACCGAGTAAGTCAGCAATTACTTTGTACGAATACAAAAACATTGCTTCGTCCTCGATAGAATCATCCTCGTCTTCAAAGCTCCAATTATCGTCTTCAGGTACCATTGTTGATACTGCTTTTTCCCTGAAAAGTGCCATAACTTCTTGTTCTGCCTCGGAAAAGTTTCCGGAAGCAATGATCTCGTTCGCTTGATTCATTGCTTCGGTCAATACCTTCCCGAATTTAGATTGTATTACCATAGGCTCATATCCTTTTTTCTGCCTCAAAACATCATAGACGAGTTTAAGGATATCCATATCTTCTGGCAATTTCCGCGTCTGTATGTAGCAACACTCTGCACCGCATACGATGCAGTATACCGGCTGCCCGTCCTTCTGGCTTGCGTACTTCAAGACATCGACGAACATTTCATCCTGCCAGTCTCCTACTGGAAGCAGTTCAAATTCTATTCCTTTTTCTGTCATTGCTGTTGTAACCTGTGTCAGAGCGTTTTCACATTCGTCTGTGTATGATAACACACATTCTTCGCCGTAATGCACGCACCTAGATTTCATTTCGCATACCTCCTAATATTAACATTTTAGAGCCGTCTCTTGTGGTATAGCTAAAAGAGTACGGTTCTGTTATGCCTGCCTTTTCTCTTTCTTTCTTCAAGATTTTTTCTGCCTGTTCAAGGCTTCCAACGGTGATCGTCCGAATCGGTAAAGTACTGCTATCAAAAGGACTGCTTAAAAAAACCTCAATTTTATAAGTTTTATAACCGTCCTCACTAACGTTGTAGACTTCGTCACCAATTCTCTCTGAATAGTTCGTCCATCCATTTACTCTAATCATTTTTTCCTCCTGATCCGCTCCCTCCTGGGGGCTTGTGCTTGTCTTCTTTAACTGTCTTTATTATATTCTAAAATTAGAATAATGTCAAGGGATTTTTTAATAGTATTTTATTTTTTCTTCGTCTGTCGGTTCGATTTCGATCACGTCGCCAGGCTGCATTTTTAACATGATGCAGATTTTGTTGAGTGTTTCTAGTGTAATACTTTTTCCGGCCTTTATGTTTTGCGCTGTCTGCGCCGGAAGAAGTTTTTCCCTCTGTATACGGGTTTGAGTATATCCTTTGTTTTTAAGCTCTGCAAAAACATCTATTTTGTATTTAATCATTGTTTTTCCTCCTGTTCTGCTTTTTCTTCTATATATAATGTAACATTTCGTTTCCATTTCGTCAACAAAAAAATATTCTAAAATTTGAATAAAAACCTATTGACATTATTCTAATATTAGAATATAATATAACCATCAAAGGAAAACAAAAAGCCGGTTGCAATCCTACCAAGACAGACAACCGGCACCAATCAAAAGAAAGGTAGCTTCATTATAACAGGAGCAAAGGTGAAAAACAATGACAAAATACAATTACATGGAAGCAGTAAAAGAAGACGTTAAAAATTATATTGATTGCGAAATCAATTTCGCAGACTTTGACAGCCTGGAAGAACTGGAAGAAAAATTGAATGATGAACTTTGGACAGAAGACAGCGTTACAGGTAATGCAAGTGGATCTTATTATTGCAATTCTTACAAGGCAGAAGAAAGTATCGCGCACAACTGGGATTTGCTCGAGGAAGCTCTTAACGAGTTCGGAGAAAATAACATAAATGTTATAGAAAAGGGCGCAGAATGGGCAGATGTAACAATTCGTTGTTACTTATTAGGCTCTGCAATTTCTGAAGTGCTGGACGATCTCGAGGAAGATTTCGACGAAGCGCACAAAGAAATGGAGGATTGCCAAAATTAGGCGTAATAGTTCCAGCCGGGTTCGATTCCCGGCGGCGCCCTTTAATACCAGCCGAAAAACTGGTATAATAAAACAAATTTTAAAAAATGGAGGATAAAAACATGAGAAAAGAGGAATTGTTATTAAAAAAATCAGAAGCGGTAAAAGATATTCAGTGGTACGTAAAAAATGTGCTTACTGACGAGGATCTGAAAGCATTTTCAATCCCGCAGCTCAAAAAAATGATCGAGTTAATTGATCGCGCGGAGAATTTCCGCGAAAGCTGCGAGCCTTTTTGCACACTATCAGCAATCGAGGTTGTGCAGAAAAGCACCGGGAAAATTGCATTTTTTGAAAATCCTGGAGAAGTTCGCGAAGAAACTGCCGAAGAGTATTTGGACGACAGGAGCGAATGGGACGGCGGCGCAAGAATGTACCGAGAGATTATAGAAAACAGTGAAAAGGCGTGACAGATGTCACGCCTTTTCACTGTTTTTGCATTTTAGCAAATATATAATAATATTTTTCAACTCAACATTCCGCCATTGATCGAAACGACTCTCAACGAAATCATGGTACGTTAAGAATCAGCAACTGTTGCTAGCTGATGCAATTATAATACATCATGCAGTTGGAAAAGTCAAGCTAAATTAACAGACCGATAAAAAAGCGATCTAACAACGTACGTTAGATCGCCCTAGAAAATGCATTCGAAAAGTCGAATAGCATCCAGCTACTACAATATAACATTTTTTCTCAAATAGTCAATACTTTTTCTGCTCTTCCGGTATCCAGTCCGGCGCCAGGTTCACGGCCTGGGAAGCGGATCAGGCTTGTGGAATCCATCTACAAGCCGTGTGCCTTGACAACTTAACATTTTTGTTTGTTCGGAAATACGGTTGTTAATTTGCTTTTTTCACCGTTTTTCGTCTTTCTGGCGTTCCTTGATGTTTTTACCATTGCCGGATTTACAAGCCGTTTTTGTGTACTTTCGTCAATCAATACTCACGGTTGACGGGGCGCCGGTATGGTGGTACTATGATTATATATAGCCGTTTCCGGCTCTTTTTGTCGTGCCTCTGTGCAGCTGGCACCGATCCGGGGCACAGTGCCCGACCAGTAGCAAAAGTATGTTCTTTTTTGGGCCCACTGTACAACCGCCCTATTTGGCTTTTTAACGGCCGTTTAGATTCCGGTCGAAGAAGTCTAACCTTGTCAGTTTTGCGGGCGTTGTGGGCGAAATTAGAGCGTCAGTTATTGACCGCCAGAAAATCCCGGCACCGGTCCGCAGGTGATCCGCAGCCTTTTGCAGGATTGGTCATACCGATTGTGAAACGAACGATATTTCTGGAAGTCCTTAAATATTTGTAATATTCAGACACAGAAAAAGCCCGAAAAATGGTCGAAAAAAGAATAGCCCAAAAAATAACCTTTATTTCTGGATTTCCATTTTGTCTATCTTGCATATATTAATCTATAGCATCTTTCGTGGGGCTGTGTAAATTCACGAATCAATTTAATTTATTTAATCCCTCGGATTTTCTCCTAGCCGTATTCTTCGTTTTGTACGTAGTCCGTTGTTTCCGGACTTTCACTTTCTGCTCCGTCTTTTCTTTCTTCCTACGAACTTTATTGTGTGCTGACCGTTCAGTTGAGAATCCCATATTTTCCCTCCCTGTCCTTGATCTTCTGGTTTCTGCTTTTGAAGTTGATAATTTCTATGTCTGTTTGCAGTTCCTGTGGTATCCGTCCAACGATGATCACTCTCAGTGGTTCTAATCTCCGGACCATCTACTTGAAACCCCTTACAAAATTCCAGTCGTGATGCTTTTGACTTCACTCGCCCATTGGTGCAGCAGGCAACCGTGCTTCTTTTTGGTATTCCGTCAAAAATCCAATCATAGCAGTATTCCGGCGGTATGTTCACGTTTGGGATCATACGGATCCCGTTCATGTGTAAGTAATGTGCTATCGCATGATTGCGGTACTTCTGCCAGATGTTCATCGCGAATGGCATACCACCTTCTCCGACCGCCATGCTGAAATCCGGTGCGATCACACTGTTGAAACATTTCAGATGCTCGATATATTTGTCCGGGCAATTCCAGATTTTCTCAAATTCGTTGTCATGAATGTAGAAATTGACGGTCAAGTCCCTGTGGTTCTTTATCCGCCGGTCGAAACTGTCCTTAAAGTCAACAGTATCTGTCCCGGGTCTGCCGGTATACCGTGGCATCATGGGGAACTGGTACGAGCCGTCGAGCTCTGCGCCCTCGATCATATATTCTCTCATTACATCGTATGCGGTATGATTCATGCTTATCACTCCCTAAAAATGCAAAAAGACATCCTGTTCCGGGAATTGGAACCGATGTCGTCATTAGTATGTTTTCATACTATCAGATATTTAGTTAAATGTCAAAAAATTACATCTCTGCTCTTCCGTTCATCTTTTGTATATTATTTAGAGTGCAAATGCGTAAGTGTAATTAAATTCCTTTTCGCACCCATCCACATAGTTGATTTTCCTGTAAAATACGGCGTGTCGTTCTGAGAACTTATTTAAAAAAAGTATTCAGAACAACCCTGTTTATCCCGCTCGATTATTGACTTTTTTTTACATCTCCAGTCTTTAAAAAGAACAAAATTTCGCACTCCTGCGGGCACTTCGGATTTACTATTATTTTGTCCAAAAACTCACCCAGAATAGCTTTGGTAATATCTTCCGGGCCAATCCCTTGCAAATCGTTTAATATCTTTCCGATTTCCTTTAATTTCAAATGGGAATCTTTGCTGGCTTCTTCTTTCGATTCCAGTTCGGAAAGTTTATTGTTTATGTTTTGGATTTCATCCTTGAATTTTTCGCTTTTCTCAAGATATTCGGAGTTTGTTATGATCCCGTCCAGATTTAGGTCGAGAAGCCTGTCTTTCTTTTTCTCTATCTGAAGAATCATATTTTTAAGCCGGCTTATCTCAGCTCCATCGTTGTTGAAGTCCATGTTCTTTTCGACCAAGCTTATATATCTTTCAATAGCTGTTTGGATATCCCCAGATTTGTTGATAAGGTCTGCAAGCATCACCCTTAATTCTTTCTCACGTATCCCAAAAGAGTTACAGCTTTGCGCTCCGTTTTTTATGCGATAGCTGCATACCCATCTTGCATCTTCACGTCCTCTTATAGTGTGCTGTTTCATCCAGTACGGTGCTCCGTCGTTCCCGCAAAAGATATATCCAGTGAACAGATTGTTTTGCTTAAAAGATGTTCTGTGGGATTTAATCGCATTGCTTCGTGTCTGCATAATAACGTTTGCTTTTTCCCATACAGATTCATCTACAATCTGTGGAACATGGTTCCCATCATCTTTGTACATCGTCCATTCATCCTCAGGCAAAAATTCTTGTTTTTTGGTGAACATATCGACAATTTTTACTTTTCCGCCGCAATAATAACCTTTGTATTTCGGGTTCTTGATTATCTTTTTGATATTATCTCGGCTGAGTTTTCCGCCCTTGTAATTCCGATATCCCTTTTTGTACAGGTATTTCTCAATGGTGGATGTAGACCATTCTCCCGTGGAATACTTTTCGAATATTTCTTTTACCATCGGAGCTGTTTTGGGATCAACTGTAAGTTTTCCGTCTTTTTTGATGTACCCGTATATTCGGGATCCAAGAACTACACCATTTTTTATTGACTGCGCATGCCCGTAATTTTATTCGATTGGAGTAGTTTTCTTGATTCATCTTGGGCAATTCCGGACATTATGGTAAGCCGTAACTCACTATCTTCGTCAATCGTATTGATATTGTCTATTTTGAAACCATACACATACGCCATACATCAGTAATTCTCTTGTATATTTTATGCTGTCTAAGGTATTTCTCGCAAACCTGGTAATTTCTTTCGTTACGATCATATCAATCTTCCCGGCTTTAGCATCTGCCATCATGCGTTGAAATTCGTCCCTTTTCTCAGTTCGTATTCCCGATATTCCATTGTCAATGTACGCACCAACAAACACCCAGTTTTTATTTTGAGCGATGAAGTTTCTGTAATATTCATCCTGGTGATGTATAGAAACTTGTTGGTCTTCTGATTCTGTGCTTACTCTTGCGTAAAACGCCACTTTTAATTTCAGATCGAAAATACTGCAAGTTTTCAGTATTTCTCTAGTGCGATAAACGTTCATGCCCCGTTCTCCCTTCTGGTTGGAAGAGCAGAGATAAGATTATTATACCTTCAATCTCATCTCCGCTCAATAGTTTGGCTTAATTTTCAGAAATAATCTCAATATCAATTTTTTCTTTCATTTCTCTGCTGATTAGTCCCTGAAGGTATATGTGTTCGTTCAATGCCAGTAATAACGCTTTGTTCATTTCGCACTCCTTTCTTTGACGAAAAGATCCAGAATCCTTTTAAAACATTTTAGGCATTATTTCTATGTAAACTTATGTAAAATGGATTCTAGCGTTTTTGGGTCAATCAATTACTTTGCTTTACAGCAAATCAAATATATCCATCTGTCCTTTGATTTTCATCTTCCTTTTCATCTGTGAAAAATTTGCAAGCAATGTAATTTGGTTTCCAGTCCACATCTCCATTATAGTTCAGGCACCTCGGATGCTTTCCAGGCCGGTACCGCAGACATTCCTCACATCGGTGATACGGATTTGTTCCGCCGGAATCTTTGTACATTGCGCTTATCTTAATCATATGGGTCGCCCTCTTCAAACAAACTGTACTTTCTTAAAATTTCCACTTCGTGTTCGCACAACTTTATCTGGCATTCATTGTACAACTGCCGTGCAAGAGTACCGATAGTCGGTTTTCCTTCATTTGCCTGATGCACATATTTGTTACTCTTTTCCACTACGTTCATCAGCTGATCCGGTTCAAAGTCGTATGCTCTATGCAGTGCCAAAAGCAATGTTACACTGTTCTCAACATTCGCCCAGTCCTGTCCATCCGTAAATCCTTGTTCGAAACCGGCGTTGTAGCTTTTCTCTCTTTCTTCTTCCCTTGCGTTTTCTACAACTTTGTTCAAAACGCTCACGCTTCTACTGATTCCCTCTTCCTTGCCTTTCTGGTACGCTTTTTCAATTTCTTCATTTCTGGCTGCCAGAACTTTTTCTCTGGACTCGTCAAACATCCGCTGCATTCTTTCAATCTTTGCAGCTGAATAAGGCATAGTTACCGGTTTTCCTGTGAATTTTCTTTTTAACATCGCGCTGCTCATTTTCCGCCTCCCATGATACCTGCTATCATTTGCTGCTTCATTGTTTCCGCTATGTGCTCCCGGACAGATTCTTCTGGAAACGGGATCTCAAGTGACCGCTCCAGAATCCGGTTGGTGATACGTTCATCATAATTTAGTCGAGAAATACAGTAATTACTTGTGAAAATCGTGATTTTTCGGCTTGTATAGCGGTTATTGATAATTTCATAGAACCTATCGTTAATCCAGTCTTTATTCGATGTTGCTCCGAAATCGTCAATGATAAGAATTTCAACTCTCGAAAGATCGTCAATGAGTTTCTTTTCGTCCTCTGCTGAGCCGTCCCATGTAGCTTTGATTTCACTAAGGATTTTCAAGGCTGTTGTAAACTTAACCACTTTCCCATAATTTTCCATTATTTCATTTGCCAAAACACAAGCTGCCAGTGTTTTTCCAGATCCTTTTGATTCTGAATGAAGATACAATCCCATTCCGACTTCCTGCATTTTGAGTAATACATCATACCAGCCGCGGATAGATTTACCTGCCTGTACAAATACCTTTTTACTTTCGCCATTAAGATATACACTGCTCCTTAAGCTTTTCCATTCGCACCCTTTGTACATTTCCGGAATCTCAGCAAATTTCAGACGTTCTTGCAGGATTCTCTTTTTTTTAATTCCACAGTCGCATTCTTTATAGAAACTGTGTCCATCTTCATCTTGCCACAAAATATATCCTTCATCCTTGCACTTTGAGCACTTATACGAATGGAGTGTCTGAGTCATTGCTTCCGTCCCATTGGTCAAATGGGATGAGCGGGGTTGCCTGCCTTGCGGCTGTATTATTGGATTTTCCATGCCTTTCCTCCTTGCCACTGTTATCGTAAAAACCGTCTAAGATTTTAGGAAAATATGTTGGAGTGATAAACCAGTCAAACTTGGCAATGAAGTCTGTTTTCTTTCCAAGTAGAAAATCGCTTTCACGGATTTTACTGATCGCCTTAATCACATCATCAATTCCATATTCCCGGATTCTTGTCTGTAACATCTTATATCGTTTTGAAGATGATTTCATTCTGGTAACAGGAGCAATGCCAACATCCTGTAATTTGTTCCATTCCTCGATAACACGTCGGACATCCGTCTGACGAATAGTATCTTTAGATACTATTAAATTATTATCTTTTTCTATATCTTTATCTAATTCTATATCTATATCTAAACCTTTATCTATATCTGAGAGCGTCTTTGTTGCGTCTTTGTTGCGTCTTTGTTGCGTCTGCCGTCCTGATCGTTCTATTAGCCGAGTATCATCAATCGGATTTCCGCCCGTCAAAGAGTAACTACCATTGTCCTTTAAAAGCAGCATTTTCTTTTCGTCAGTATATGATGTTTCAGCATACCGATCTCTTGACAAAGTGTTGTGCATTCTCCAATGCTTAATTACAATCACACCGTCCTCAAATGTAAGAACAAACCTTTTTGCAATCAATAATCGCAGGTCATCTTCACTTGCTCCTATGATTTTCATTATCCTTTTTGGATTTCCAATGAATCCATCATCGTCAGCCCTCATATTCAAATGAAAGTATAAGCATTGCGTTGTTGCCGGCATATCCAAGAATGCGTCACTGTCAACAATTTTCATCGTAAACATTCGTTTCTGTGCCAATTCTAAAATTCCTTTCTCCAATTCCTGGTTTTTCAAAAGTGTTTATTTTAATTTAACTTCAATTCCATTGATTTTCAGTTCTCCATTTACCGGAATTACAAGAGATGGAACACCGTTTATTTCTTTCAGTTCAATCAGAGCAATTTTATCTGGCTGGATGCAGATTGTTGCATCTGGTGTTACAATTTTTGCAGTTTTTGAATTATGAATATTGTCAAGAGCAACAGGCTCATTGCTGAAATACATTTCCCAGTTTTCTTTGAAATCCGATAACTTCTCGTCTGGAACTTCGCAATATCCAAAAATCTGTTCCATTTCATCACATGACACGGTTACCATCTCCGGGCTGTCTTTCTTCTGTTCTTTTACTTCCTGCAAAGATTCAACCAGACTTTCCGCGAAATTGAATGTTGTATTTCCTTCGAAATTGTCCATGATAAAATCTGAAAAGACATTGATCTCATTGCCAGGTATACGGGGAATTGGTGCGCCAAGAACGTTTTCAATGAAGTCGGGATGAATATTCTTTATGTTTTTGTTGAAATACAAGGTTCCATGAATATCAGTGCTTCTGTCATTGAATACAGGGAATAAGAATCCTGTTTCCGGTCTTGAGACTACCCAATCACGAATTCTGTCTTTGATGTTATTTTCAGTCACATCATAGCTAAGCCCAGCCTTTGAAAGATTTACTGGACAAATGCTGCACAGAATGTGTTCATAAATTTCTTCTGATGCATCGTGCATTTCGGTTCCATCAGAAGCTTTTCCTGGAACGTCATATACTGCATGAATGAGAACTATGTAGTAATTTTCGTGATAATCGTAATTTTCAATTACTTTGTCGTAGAACTCGTCCAAAAGCTCATCATTTTTAAGCTTACTTGCTCTGATCCGCATAAGAAATTCCTGTGTTCCACCCTCTTTTTCCTGGGATAATGGGAAATCAAGGTTCATTAGATTTTTTCCAAGTCTGCCAGACATGGTTTTCTTGAAAATGTCAAAATACTTAAACATTTCTTCCTCTGGAAGAGACAGGAATGCTTCTTTAATTTTGGTTTTCTTGTTCTTTTCTGCGTCCACATAACAACCACAAATGCGTGTAATTGTGCAATTGGCTGGAGTAAACTGTTTCTTAATTTCTGCGATTTCTTTCTTATTCATTCTTTTCCATCCTTTCTGCTTCTCTCACTTGTTTCTTCTCAATCCACTTCCATGGTTAATCATCCACTCCAAACATTTTTCTCAAACTGTGCTGATAATTTTTCACTGTTCGTTCAAGAGTACTATAAGCCGGTCTCAGCGTGCATCTTTCTTTGTACCCGTCACATTTAGTTCCGAATAAAATAGTGTTTCTACATATACCATCTTGGCTAGCACAGCATTTATTCATTTTTTTCATCGCCTCCAGTTTCTTTTCAGCTTCATGTTAATCCTCCTCTTCATCATCAATCTCAACAATTTTTAAGTCTGCAAAATCACAGCACATCGCAAACCCATCAATCATTTTCTTTTTAGCACCAAACACTTCCACAACGTAAGAATTATCCTCCATGATTTTTATTACATCTGATTTTTTGACATATTCAGCCATTTTTCTTCATCTCCTCCAACTGTTTTACTGCTTTTCTATAATCCCTATTCGCAGACCGGAACATCATCAAGAGTATTTCAGATACAGGTCTTGTCCGATTTCTTCGCTTTGCTTTTTTGATGCATGTAAGATCATTTGCTTCCGGTACATATATTCCTACATAATGTGGAATTTCAAGGGATACCGCAGCGCATACATCTGTCGGCATAACCAGGTAGTTATAATCGCCAACAAAATTCAACCCATGGCCAGAGTGAAAGTCTTCAACAGATGACTTGATTTCATAGCAATAACAATCGCCTTTTTCTATCCCGGACACGCTATTATTCACCGGCACGAACCGCATATAATCCACCCTTACCGCATGATCTGTCGAATAATCGAATGTAACTTCCTTAGCCCAATAAATACGCGGATCATTGTGAGGATTGATTTTCTTTTCGATCATTGCTGATAATTCTGCTGTAATCTCAGGTCTTGTCATTTTGAACCTCCTTCAACTTCTTCTCAGCTTCTTCACGGGTGAGGAATACGGTTTTGCCAATCGTTGACAATAAGATTGAAAAGTTTTTCTCACACTCTATGTAATCACTTTCTGGCCCGGTCTCATCATCGATCCATTCATACAACCACTTCACCTTAACCGCAATCTTTGCCCAGTTTCTTTGTGCAAACCGGAATGAAACAACTCGGCCTTGAAAATATGATGGAATCTTATTATCTATATCTTCATAGCATTCCATATCCTCTATTGGAAGCATTGCGCTATCTACATAAACAATATCTCCGACCTTACACGGCAATCTCACAAGCAAGCCTTATTCTTCCAAGTCTTCATATTCGGCAAGTTTATTACAGCATTTGTTATGACCGTTGTTTCTAATGTCAGTTTTTGGAATTGCCCGCCGATGTTCGCCATCGTCAATCCACTCTGTTAATCTCTCCATCTACTTCACCTCTTCCATCTGACTTTCTACAGTATCTGCAAGTAATTTCAAGGAATCAATAAATGATTCGGTCAATGCTGTTCTGTCTGAGTATTTAGCGAACGTTCTGACAAGTTTTACTGCATCCTTGATTTTTTCTTCATCTTCGACGATTTCGGATGCTTCATACACTGTCTTTTCAACATAGTTGTAAGTAACAATCTTACTGTCGTAAAAATTCAATATGTTTGGAAACGGAATTACGATAGGGTTTAAATGGTTTTCTCTCGCCCATGTGAATCCCTGAAGCTTTGCCGTTTTCAGAACACTCAAATATTCTTCCTGCGTTTTTACAAATACGCTTTTTCCTGTTAAATTAATCATCTGCTTCTCCTCTCCTTTTTCAATCCATTTCCACCATAGGACCACGTATACTGTTCTTTTGAAAAATAAACCGCAACGCTCTTTATGAATCGAATCAAAATTCTCTCGTCCAATCTCCATTGCTCTTTTCCGTGCCTGATCTAATGTTTTACACGGCTCTTGGCACAAAAACCACATGATTACTTCGCCTTTCCTGTGATCTCATCAATACATTTATTCCAGCCGATTTTATAGCTCGGCGGTTTGCCTCCTGCTTTGAAATACTCGCCGTTATAAAGCTCAGTTACTTTCATTTTCTCCGGCAATGGCTTCAGTGGGCACCAATTAGGTCTTGATTTGCTTTCACAATCATAATGTTCTTCTGTCATAAGAATTACATCATAGTCTAAACAGTCAGCTAATTCACAATAACCCACATATTCAAGTTTACCGCAGTATGTAGTTCCGAACGGGCAATCATAGCAATTCTCTGGTGTATTCATCACTAACACTGATTTACTCATTTTGGTTCCTCCATTCCTAAATCAAATAATGTTAATTGTGATCTGAACTCGTTCAACCGTTTTTGAGCTGAATCGTAATAATCTTTATTGATTTCATAACCAACATATTCCAGACCGTATTCTTCATATGCAATCAGTGAGCTTGCACTTCCCACATGGGTATCAAGAATCTTCATTCCTTTCTGCAGATATTTATGACATATCCAACGATACAAATTTACAGGCTTTTGGGTTGGGTGGATTCGCTTTTCATTCAGTTTTTTGTTGCCCTGCTGTATTGTTCCTTCAATTATTGATTTTCCTTGAAACATTCCTCTCCACATATAGCGAAAAATGTCAACTCTTCTTGTAAGACTGCAGTAAGCAACTTCTGCGTCTGATTGATCTGAGCCATCATTGCATTTATCCCAGATCATCAAGCCACCTGCCATTGGGCAATCAAAGTAATTACATCCCCAGATAATCTGATTTTTTGATACTCTGAATAGCTGTTTAAAATACTCTCGATCTGGCGGTTTATTATCCCAACCATAATTCTTATAGCCGCCATCAGGAACATAAATGGAAGTCCCGTTTTTCTGCTTTACATATTTGCTCCGGTTTTTACCACCATGCTCCTTGATTCCATATGGCGGGTCTACAACTGCCACATCGAAGTAATTATCTGGAAAGTCCGGGAGAAAATTCATGCTAGTCACCGCAAATAAATTCTCTTTGCATCAGTTTTCCTCCTGTAACAATTCTGGATTGTCGAAAATATTTCCCAACTGGCATAGCGTATACCATGTCAATCCAATACCCTAAATCTTTTCTAAGACATTTGTCACCCGTCCAATCTACATAGAATCCGACATGTTCTGTTTTCTGAGAATCAAAACAATTTTGATAACGTCCATATTTAATTGGAGCATAGATTTCTCCGAAATGATATTTGATAATGTCATTTTCCCAAATTTTCTTCCCGTTCTTGTCGCAAAGTCCTGTGTACTGGCAGAGGGTTTCTGGGTCAATCTCGCAAAAATCAATTCCTGTAATAACCCACTCATCACAAGCAGTTCCATTGTATTTCTCAATAATCAAACCACCTATGAAATATTTTTTTTCCTCACCGTCAAACCCATTGTCAAAAAGATATCCCTCGATCCATTCACCATTATCAATCCGCTTTGCCTTGAAAAGAATTTCTCTCATATCACACCTCCTTCGGTTTTTCACACCGCTCAAACTCGATCACCCAGATGTAAGGATTCGCATCCCAGCCGTAACGGTCAATGTCGGATTTCTTGATAGTGGAATCCCACAGATCCGCAAACACTTCCCTCTGATTTCCGTCAAAATAATCCGCATCTGGATGTACGTGACTATTGATTCCCTCTCTAAGGACACTCTTTCCTGTGATGTCCTGCAACCGCTCCACTCGAACATCCGTAACCTTCAGCCATATCCTCGCCGCTTCTTTCGGCATGTGGATGGATGGTCGCCACGGCGCATGATCGTGCTTCATTCCATTTTCATCAACATATGTATCGAACGGGATTGTATCTGTTGCTGCATAATAATATTTCCCCGTATCCTCAATGACCTGTTCATTTCCATCCAATTCATATAGATACTGCCATGTTTCTCGAACATACAGGAGGTCACCCGGATGATACGGCGGCTTTGCGCATTGAATAGAACCGCCGTATTCATTAATGCCAAATTCAAAGCATCCTACCTCTTTCTTCTCTGTACTGTCGGTAACAAAACCGAGCGGGTATGTATGCTTTTCATCTGGTTGGGGTTTTACTATCCGTCGAGTACAGCTCTTTCTTCCGTCCATGATCGCACGAACCATATCGGTATTGAATAAAATAGGTTTAATTGCCATCAACTCCACCACCTTTCACGATTTCGATTGCTTTATCAATTGTATTTGCAATATTTTTGTAAGCACAATCTTTGTCTGCATCGCCTGTATTTGCAATTGTTAGGAAGTATCTCATTTTTAATTCTTCTAATTGTTCCACAACCTTGTCCAAGTCAAAAACTGTCGGCTGTTCGTCAATAACTGCACCTATTGCAAAATCCATATCCGAATTTCCAAGAGAGTCAATTATTTTGTCTGCATCAATTAAACGCATTTATTCTTCCTCCCACACTCCCAACAACCGCATTTTCTCATACAGTACAGCTATGGTCTTGCGCCTGTATCCGTAGAAGTCCTTCGGATTCATCGGGATATATCTTTCTCTGCTGATTTTCCTGTAACTTTTCCGGTGTAGGATATTCTCAATAACCATATCCGCTATCACCGTGTTCTTTGGACAAGCTGACAATGCGGCACTGGAAAGCAGGTATCCGTACTCTGCCGGAAAGTCTTTCAGCATCGTATTCAGTTTTTCAATGTCTTCTGCCGGAATACCGTAGTCTTTCAGCTTTTTATTCCTTGTCAGCATACCGTTCTCCTTTCTATCCTGTATAGTCTTCAAATCGTTCACATGCCATAAACGCGAATCTGGAATTTACCCACCTCTGCATTCGTTTCAACGGATCATGTTTGCTTAATTTATATTTGTCATATATCATCACGTATGGCGAATATCCCAAGTTTCTTAGTGTATATATTCTGTCAAGATCTTGCTCAAATGTCGTATCAAATCCGCAAAGAACATATACAGTCATTTTCGCCTGTCCCATCCAGTCTGCTGTTTGAATATCTCAAACTTTGGAACGATCTTATCCTTGTCCTCATACCGGTCCCACGCAAAATGAATCTGTTTGATCTTCATTTCCTTGAGATATTTGATTTTCTCTGCTGTCATGATTCTGATATCACATCCTTGTGAGAAGTCCACCCATGCTCTGCTACCAATAAGCTCTTGGCTCAAACTCCTCCAATCTTGGCAAGCGAACATATTCGGATCCAGTAACACTATATTCTTTTGTCCGGACCAGAATTCCGATAAATTAGCTACCTTTCGGCTGCATCGTCCCTCTTTGTGTCCGACTATACAAAAATCGCAACCCCGAGGGCATCCTCTTGTAAGAAAGCCATAAGCGGTATCTTTGCATAATTCTGGATAAAGACTATAATCAGGATAAATATGTTCAATTTCACTTGGTAACAGTTTCCCACCAGACGGATACTCGTATCCTGTGCCACCCTTTATAATTTCCATTGCGCATACAGGATGTGGATAATCCGGCGTAAACGTAAATACCTTGCTCATATACACCTTATCTGGTGGATTTGCCCATGCTGTCAATGGGTCGTACCATTCTACGGAATCACCTTTTTCCTTATGCCATGCCGATATTTTCATCAATGGCAAATTCGGAAAATTATGACCATCAACATCTATAAGTTGTATTTTCATGGCTTCCTTTCTATTCGTCTGGGTGGTGCTTGTCGTACATGATCGCTACGCATATAAGTCCGGTCACGCCGAATATGGCTCCAAGGGTGAATCCTAATAAGAATGCAATCATAGTCTCAGTCCTCCTTATATGGTTCTGGAAGTGGCATCCAGGCTGTGACTTTCCAATACGACCTAGCACCAGTTAATTTCCAGCATTTCAATTTGCTTTGAAATTTTGCATAGGTTGAACGATATATTCTTCCGTCCATGCAAGTCACTTGATATGTACCGCTTGTTTTCGGCAATCTCTCACTGACCGGAATCCAACCATTTTCTTTCTCGTCCTGTTCAAGATCCTCTTGAAGCTGTTCTATCATTTCTAGAAAATCTCTAGCAGTAACCAATTTGTATCTATTTACAATATCTTGCATCCAATCATGATAACTGGACAATCTGTCTTTGATATGACTCATTCTTCCACCTCCGAATCTTCTGGCATCTGAAAGATTAATGATTCTTTTACCATTTCCGCATACCCTTTCAACACTTTGATTCCGACCGATACGCTATCAGGAGTTTTATAGCTTCCTGTATATGCCGCCGTTGCCAATCCTGCGTTGGTGATTTTTGATGCTTCAAAATCTGCATAGGCTTCCTGAATCATATCCAGTACTTTCATGGCTTTTGCTTCTGAGGAGTATTTACCAAGTCTATATCTGTTTTCGCCCTCTAGTCTTGAAATAACAAAACCATCGTCATCTTTCACAATATAAGATACAGTCAAATTGCTAAAGTTTAATAAAAATGCTTTATTCTGACTTCTGATTAACATTTTGTGTCCTCCTCATCGAATTCGCTCTTTAGCATTCCGGCCTTAATCAGTTCATAGATAATATCAAGACTTGTTCTTTTGTCTCTATACCTACAATTTGGGATTTTATGGATTCTCGGATCATCGTCTTTCCAGTTGTTTATACCAAATACTTTATCGCTTACAAAAAGCATTTTGATTCCCCTGGAAACACAAAGATAATAACATCCATGTTTCCCGTAATCTCCGGCACATTTCTTGAAACCGAATCTTTCAAATTCTTTAGCCGATACTGTTGGAATTAACATTTTGCGTCCTCCTTATTCAACATCGGAAACAGCCATCCTGTCTTTTCGTTCGATGCAATCCAATCAAAATTTAACTCTGATAATTGATACTCTTTATTGCATCTTTCGCAGGTGAATCCTTTCGTTTTACTGTATTGTCCTATAATTCCACCACATCCACATCTACAGTGTTTATAAACCATTTCCATCCTCACTTTCCCCATGTAAGCAACTGGCACGCTATTGTGCAATCCTCCATGATTGATTTATTCAAACACTACCTGTCCGCTATTCTGCAAATAAATCACCGGCGCAGCTTTACGCTCTCCGACTTTCAGATGCGGGCAATTAGCTTTCACAAGTGCTTCTGCCATAACCGGCACAACACTATTTCCGATTCTTGCTACTTGTTTTGCAATCGGGTAATTTATCCATTTGTAGTCCCGATCAATGATGTAATCTTTTGGAAATCCCTGCATCACCTTTAATTCTTCCGGCTTTAGCATTCTGAGAAAGATATCTGAAATAATGTATTTCTCTCCATGGATATCAACCAGAACATTTACAAGCCCGAACCTGTCTTTGGTGGTAATGGTTCCAAGTGGCTCATTAAGCACCTGTCCGCATCCTGTCCCATAATATTTAACCAGAAAAGCGGATATCACACCGAAGTGACCGGGCGGTGTGGTTATCGTTATGCAATGGCTCATCACATCCTTGACCGATTCCAGTTTTGTAATATTTCGTGATAAAAGCTGTTACAAGACCGTATCTGTTTGATGTGTCAATGGTCTTAATTGGCTCAGTCTGTAATTGCCCTCTGGAATCGCCTTGCCTAGTTTCCCCGTGGTACTGAATGATAAATGCCAGTGCATCTTTATTCTTCACAACGTATGGCTCTGGATTATCGACGATATATTTTTTGATTCCATTTGCAATACGCTTCTGTGTTGCCTCTGCCAGAGGTTTTGGGCGGTCAAAAATGCTTTTGCCTAAGTCTGACCAATCAATGTAGTCTCCACACTGCTCGTATGGCTTCAGACCGCCTGTCCCTAAACGATTATGTGTAGGCTCAGGCCATATTATCTTCTTCCCGTCTCTGCGGAACACCGCATACCAACGTTTTCTGGTAGTCGGTGCTCCATAATCCGCAGCTACCAGTTCCCGGCTGTCAAATTCATAACCGATATTTTCCATTGCTAAAATGAATTTTCGATAATCTTCACCAGCTCTTTCCTTGATCGGATGTCCTTTCTCATCTAATGGTCCCCATTGTTGTATTTCTTCCACGTTCTCCATAATGATTACATCTGGGAGAATTGCTTTTGCGTGTTTATATACAGCCCATGGAAGAATACGAAGACCTTGTTTTCTCGGCTGACCGCCTTTTGCTTTTGAATGGCTTGTGCAGTCAGGACTCGCCCACATCAACGCTACGTGCTGATTTCCAACGTATTTCTGCAAATTAACTTTGAAAATATCCTCTGTCAGATGCAGTGTTCCAGGATGATTCGTCTTGTGTATCAGGATAGCGTCGGGATCATGATTGATTGCTATGTCTACCGGCCTTCCGAGTGCCATTTCGATTCCTACTGAAGCACCACCGCCGCCGGCAAAACAATCTATGATTAAATCTCTCATCTATACTCCCATCTTCTTAGCCAGATTCTTATTCGATTTCATTCAACATCATTCTTAATTTTCCGTAACACGGGCAAATCCTTGTGTTATCAAAAATATCTCGCAGCAACACACAATGCGGATAAATCGCATCGAACCTCATAAATGTGTTCCACTTTTTCCTCTCCGCGTTCTGTGTACTTGATACGGTTTCCTTTACGGATCCCGTATTTTTCTGCCAGATACGCCCTCAATCCTTGAACTCGTTATAGCATTATTCCTCATCTGCATATCTACTCTCATTTCTTCTCCTAAAAACCGATTTTGTCTTCACCATCGAGGATTCCTTCATCCTCATCGTCAAAATCGAAATCTGGCGTTTCTTCTACATCAGTTACTTTCCATTTCGACATGTTTTTTCCTCGTTCAACCAGTTCTGCCCTCTGCTCTTCGGTCAGTTTTCTCGGGGCTCGTAAATTTGGCACGTATTTTCTCGGAACATGAGCGAAAATCGAGCCATCTTTGTTAATTGCGATAACCTTCACATCTTCCGGGTTTTCTTCTTTCAGCTTAAGCGTCCGATTCTTTAAAGTACTTCCGTTGTACGCCGATACCTCGGCATAATCACTTCCACGTATCCATGCGATACTGCATTCATTACAATTCTCTGCCATTATTTTCCCTCCGCTTTTAATATTTTTCTCAACTTCGATGTGAGTAAGTCAAATTGTGCAAGCATGTCTTTGTCCTTATGCTTTCTAACAGTGATATCGTCTTCTGAATCATCCAGGTAATATTCACCATTGATAGGTTCTCTGTAATCTATTTTTGATTTGAAGTCCCACCCGGAAAGGCTGAACCTTTCAACAGCTTCTTTCCGGGTAAGCGTATCTACGAACGTCCCATCTAAGGTGTACAGATCGTAAAGCTTCATCTTTCGTTCTTTCTTATCAGCTGGTATTTTCTGTGAGAATTGCTCCCTGAAAATTTAATCAGTCCATCATCCGCAAACTGGCGTAAATGTCTCTGAACTGCACTGGGGCTTAAGTCCAATTCTTCAGCTATCGTTTTAATCTGTGGCATTTCGCCTTTGCGTTTTTCATATTTTACGATGAAATAATAAATATCTTTACGATTCTGCTTGTATTCCTTATGTTTTCTGCTCTTTATTTCACGTATAGTCATTTCTCATTAGTTCCTTTCATCAAGCATTTCTTTGAATTTTTCGAAAGCTTTGATTGAAGTTTTGTTGTTCTGCTTTTCTGGCTTCAGAGTGATTTGCAAATGCGTATCAATGATGTGCGATAAATCACGGGCCAGTGTTTTCTTGCCTTGTTGGATGCCATCACGATATCCTTTTGCCGGTCGGTAATCAGCAATCTTTTCTTTTCCTTCATCCTGTCCACCGCCAGTCTTGTTTTTCACAATCCATCCGGCATCAATGGCTTTCTGGATGTATTCTCGTTCTTTTTCATCAAGCTGTGATACCGGACAGTGAAAGAAATCAATCTTGTAACCACCCTTATTCTCTTCCGAATACAGCCCATGTGCTTTCATGGAGCGATCAATATGCTGTTCGTATCCTGACATGTGTTGTGCCAGTCTAGTAAGAAGTTTTACTGACTGCCCGATATATCCATGGGTTTCGGTACGCCAGAGTATATATATTCCGGTTCCTTCATCCAGTTTCGGATTGACTTTCAGAAGTTTCTTCTTATTGCTAGCTTCAATGGCTTTCGCCTGTCTGAATTTCTTGTAATCCACCCGAAATTCCTTTCAATTACGAAAACGGTAAATCCGGATCGTAAGCTGGTTCAACAAATGTGTCACTTGCCGGTGCTGACGGTGGAACTGCACCGGTGCTTTCAGGCTGGTTGCTTTTGCCCTTGCTTTCCACAAACTCATGTGTTTCTACCAGACAGTCATTTGTGTAAATCTTCTTTCCGTCAGTGTCCGTATAGTTTCCGGTCTGCCAGCTGCCGATGACTGCGATTTTCATTCCCTTATGCAAGTATTTTTCAGCAAACTCTCCATTTTTACCAAGCGCTACACAATTTATGAAATCTGCTTTCCGCTCGTTGTCTTTACGATACTGTCTTTCTACTGCAAGAGTGTATCTGGCAATGGTTATGTTATTAGTTGCGGTACGTATGTCCGGGTCTTTCACTAATCGACCGATCAAAATCACTTTGTTCATGTTAGCCCTCCTTATAAGCTTTAGGCATCGGCATCCACGCCGAAACCGTATATTTTATCTCTCTTCCAACTCCAACATCCGCCCATTCGCCGTTTCCGATGTATCTCAGAGATGTTGGCCATTCAGCACCCTTGATTGTTACCGTGTACTGCGGAAGTTCCTCGATATCAACATCTTCGTCTGGCTCCGGTGGTAACATTAATTCTGTCGGAATCCATTCAATCACCGGATTATAAGATGCGAAACATTCCTTTGCTTTTTCCAGTGCATCATTCCATCCTCTGTCGTACAGACTGGATGTTGGAGAAATTTCCTTTTTAATTTCGTCTATAACTTTTATTAAAATCTGCATCCTGTTATTCCTCCTCGTAATCGTTACAGTACAGCGATCCGTAATCCCAGGCTAATGTGCAGCAATTACGGAATCTGCATTTGCTACAATCTGTCATTTCCATATTCCCTTCTCCTTTCAAAATGGAAACAAGTTTAAATCAACTTCCAGTCCAGCTCTTCCAATCTGAACTAGAACATCATCACCAACAACTTCTTTGACTTCTTTAAGCATCTTTTCAGCATCCGAAGCATCACCGCTCAAATGTACCAGTGTTATCGTTTTGAGCGATTCTGTGAGGTTTTCCTTAATGAATTGCTTACAAGTTGATAAGGAACAATGCCCGGTGATCTGGTGTTTCCACTTCGGGTTACTTCTGTCTATCAGCTCCTCACAGTAATTACAACCAATAACCAAGTGATTAAGTTCCATTGATTTGAACTTGTACCGGCAATGCTCAAAGTCTGTCAGGTAAAGAAGCTTTCCCATTTCCTCATGTTCCACTAGATACCCGAAGTTCGGGCACGGCTCTTTATTTGCAGATGTATGCGGCAGGCTGAACGGAACTGCGCTGAACGAGTCGATTTTGAAGTATTTCTTTTCAGCAACAGCTTTTATAGTTCCGTCCGTTATGCCTAAGTTTTTGATTGTTTCTTGACCGGTATAGACCGTGATTCCTACGTTCATGATTTCATGAACAGCTTCGGTGTGATCGCCTTAACTGTGTTCATGTGAAAGAAGTACACCGGAAACATTGTTTATCTGGTAGTCAATCCCTCTGAGGATTTTCTTGTACTTGCATCCGCAGTCAAGAAGAACAATCTCGCCTGTACTTGACTGTAAAGCGTAACAGTTTCCTTTCGTACTTCCTGTTGAAATTACTCGCATGAACAAATGGCATCACCTCGCTTTCAATTTAAAAGAACTTCAGTTTTACATTTACCTCGCTCGAATAACTTATTCATCTTCTGACAATACCTTCTTTACTGCCTCACGAGTTGAATCTTTTCTTTCCGCAGACATTTCTTTTTGCATCCAACGAGAAAATGTAGTTCGATCAACTCCCATTTCATCTGCAACCTCGTAATGATGTACTCTTTTTTTGCTCATTAAATCCCGAATATCTTGATTGTGTCTCATTTTATTTCCTCCAATATTTAAATTTATCTCCTGTCCATTCCACTATTTATTAATGTTTTGACTTAGCTCTTTTCATACCTCATCATCCTTCGGAAATCTGAACACAATGTTTGCCGGTTCGAATTTCACATCCGGGCTGTTAACCATGGTTTTAATGATTCCGAAACCTCTTGCAGCCATTTTTATGCATTCCTCGTAATCGTCATCGCTCATTTCAACATTTTGCGCAAGAAACATTCCTGCGTATACTTTATGGAGCACCTTCATTGCTTTCTCGGCTTTTTCCTTTGTTGAATAACTAGCTATAACCGTTCCTTTTTCGCCAACTATAGGAACATATACAAATATAAGGTTTCCTGCTACACTCAATACCGTATTTTCGTATGGGATATCAAGATCTCCTGTCTGACTAATTAATCTCATTTCATTCTCCTTTCGATTTCCAAATCCATACTGTGACATAATTTAATACAGTTTCCATGAAGCATATGATTCCTACATGCTCCATATTTTTCGCTGAATTTTTCCACTGGCATCTTTTCTTCGTTTACTGCACGAACCCATCTACGAACCTTTTTCTGAGTATTTCTTTTTCTGTCACCACGTAATTTTCTGATATATTTTCCCTCATCAGTCACGTAATGGTGGAATCCAAGATAACACAGCCCCATTCGGAACGGTACAATTTGCGATTTTGGGTTCAATTCCAATCCGAGACTTTTAACCATCATTCGAATTGCTTCAAGAATTTCTCTGGCTATGTCTTTTGTTTTGCACAACACATAAAAATCATCGTTATATCGTCCATAATATGGATTTCCAAACTCAATCGTTATCATCTGATCCAACGAATGAAGTAGCAACAATGCATATTTCTGGTTGACCTGGTTTCCTAATGGCAGTCCTGGATTGCTTGTACTATCAATAAATAAATGATTCAGCCAGATTGCAAAATCATCATCAAAATAGTAGTCAAGTACGTCTTTCATTATTTCATGGTCTATGCTGTAAAAGTATTTATGAATATCACATTTTACAATCCATCCATTAATTCCATTTCTTTTGTAGAAATCAAGCATTTGTTCCTTTAATCCGTCCATTGCCATATGTTGTCCTTTTCCCTGTTGTCCAGCGGTATTCCATTTAATCAGAATTTTTTCAAGCTTCGGAGTCAGAACATAATCGGAAAAGCATCTCTGCACCACTTTATCCTTGAATGCACATGATTCTATTGTACGTTCTTTTGGCTCGTGGATTTGAAACTTATTATATGGATTTATGGTATACGTTTGGCTTTCCAACTGTCCTTTTAGAAGGTGAATACCTTCAAGAGATAAATTAGAAAACCTTGCAGTGCCTGAGTTAAATTTTTTACCGCTTTTAACATTCTTGTAAGAACGATATAAATTCTCAAAATTTGCAACAATTTCTTTATCCATTGTTTTTGTTCCTTTATATTTATCCATTCCGGAAAGGTTATGCATTTACTTGTATCTTTACTGATTTCAGCTTTTCGCTTACTCTGTCTGCCTGTGATCCAGGTTGGGCGAACACCGTTACTGTTGTTGTAGTTATTGCTGTTGATGTTGCCAGAAGGCGAAACAACGGTATTGCAACGCATAACCTATATTCTTACCTATTTTTGTCTTTTGTTCTCCAAGCGATTGTCATATGTTTTACATCCATTACCATTTTTGACCACGCTTCCATACTCCCTGAATTTATTATATTCAGTTCATAAGAAAGCTCTATAAAATACATAAGTTCATCGCAATGTGTAATCGCTTTTGTCTGAAGCTCCAATCTTTCTCTTTTATAAGCTTTTATGTCTGTTCGATTGGCTTCAAAAAGCATTTCATATATTTCCAGGGCTTTATTCTGCATTTTATCTACAAGAGAAAATCTAAATTTCTTTGGATATCTCCGTGCGTTACTGGTCATGATTAATGTATGCTTGGCTAATTGTTTCGCTTTTGTGATAACTCTTAAATCTTCATTTGCCATCATTTATCATTCTCTGATTCAAAGATTGAAGAAGAAAAGATACAAACTGGGCGAACACCGAAACTGCTGAAGCAGATACCGCTGATGAAGTCGCCAGAAGGCGAAACAACGGTAAGCGTTGAATTGTAATCATTTACTGGTGTACTCCATGGTGTAATCAACCACCACCATTTCGGCATGTTCGGCAGTAATTTACGATATTTCCGGTACTTATCCACAGTCAAAAGTGAAATCTTATCTTCACAATGTCCGTATTCTGTCTGACCGTCCAGAGAAAGTAAATCACGATCGAATCCGATGACTGCATCCTCTCCTAATTCGTCCACAATCTTTTTCAAGAATTTAGTATTTAATTCTTCTCGAAGTTTGCTTGAAATCCAGTTATTTGAATCTGAATCAAATGCTCTTTCTTCTCCATCAAATCCATTCAAAACGGCAAAATATCCTTTTTCTGTCTTGTCCAAAATCATCCATTCCATTCCGGCGATTTCTACCGTTTTACCAATTTCCGGTTTTTCCATATGCTGCTTTTTATATTCAGCAAATTCTTTGTTGATCCGGTTTAATTCAGTTTCAAAATATTTCAGATTTTTCTTCATTTTCATTCCTCCACTTTAGATACAAAGAGATTAGATTTTAAGATACAAACTGGGCGAACACCGAGACTGCCGTTGCAGCAGAAATTGCTGAAGATGAAGCCAGAAGGCGAAACAACGGCAAGCGCATATTTCCATCCTCTTTCCGCTGTGCTCCATGCGGAGCAAGTCCAATAGGAATCATCCAATTCATCATTTGGCGTCAGTTCTGTGTATTTACGCGCTTCATCAAACGTCAGTGGTCTAACTTTGCATTCCGTTTCTCCGATTTTCTGTCCATCCACCGTGATCAAATCTACTATGTCAGTTTCAATATTCTCTTCTCCAAACTCTTCTTCAAAATCTTTCAGAATTTCTGTATCGCACAGATTCTTCAAAGATGATTTGTTATATTCAGTTGTATCATCATCAAATTTCACATTCTTTTTCACAAATCCAAGAGAAATGATCTTGGTATGTTCTGTGTACTGTTCCAGAACTTTGTATTTACGTTTTCCAGTAGTCTGGAAAATATCTCCTGGCTTCAGTTCGAATAATCCAACCTTTCCGGCTTTTTCCTGTTTTTCCAGAAGTTCAACCAGTTCCTTTGCTTTCTTTAAAATTTCGTTATTGTTCATTTCTGATACCTCCCTATTTTGTTGTAAACGTAATCAACAAGTTAATAACGTTGAGAATAACCAGTGTAATCATCATCGGCAATGCTTCTTTCTTTACGAACGCATAAACCTGTTGCAATAATCTATGCGATAAGTGAAATTGCAAACAGAATAATCAAACACGAATGAACCATATCACATTTCCTCCTGTTTCATAAAATCTGGAATCTCTGGTTCTTTACCTGCTGCCGGGATCGGTTCTTTCTCTACCGTCTGGACAGTTTCTGCGACCGTCGGCTGTTTCGGCTGTTCCTCGATTGCCATTGGTTCTGGGATAAATTCTTCTTTGTTGGCGTTCTGCTCGATATCTTCCTGTACTTCTTTGTACGTAGCGTCCAGCATGTTATATTCATAAGCCTGCACCGGATTATCCCATTTCTTAGTAATAGACTTCATAATATTGTTACGCATTTTGCGAATAATCATAGATTCCTTGGACTGTGTTTCGTAATAAGACGGTGAAATATACGGTCTTAATTCCTCGCAATCAATAATTGCTTCCAGTTCTCCAATATCAGCAACCTTTTTCATAATTTCTTTTTTCTTTGCTTCGATCTGTGCTTTCTGCGCATCCGTAGCTTTATATCTATCTGCGCAAATTCCAAAAGTTTCGTTCTGGAGATTATTCTTAATGTGCGCTGCAAGGTTCCTCAGTACATCTGCTCTTTCGCAAGAATGATATTCAATATGTCCGTCCTTGTACTGAATTGGATATACACCACGAACTACTTTGCCTACACCAGATTCTTCCCATTCTGGCGGTGTAATTTCCACGCCTTTTATGTCTTGGTGGTGTATATTTGTCTCCCTCTCTGACTTTCCAGTACGGAAATACTTTAGCCACATTGACACCGTATCTGCTTACAAGAGCGTCGTTTCCATCACCCTCAATTGCAAATTCAACTTTCTTTTCCCACTGAGGTTTCTGTCCTTTCGCTGCTACATTTACGTTTCTGATCTGGAAATAGCATTCTCTTGGCTGTGCGTTTGCGTTTAGCTTTAATGCTGCTACCTTGCTCAAAATAAATTTAAGATTAGAACCGTTGATTGCGTCAAAATTGATGCCGCTCTCATGTACCATCTGGAAAATAGATCCCATTGCTGCCACTACGCAATCTTTTGAATAAGAATCAAACTCCATTCCTCTTGAAGTTAAATCTCTTTCCATCAAATCAACATACCGATTTGTGTAGTAGGAAAGCTGTGTGTTGAAATTTGCTACCTGTGTGTTTTCTGCCATTTTAATTCTCCTTTTCTGTTTTTTATCTTCCTCTCAGGCACATACATAGTGAATCGAAATTCAAAATAAAAATCTATGCTACGCTGTTCTAATCTTTGTTGCGTTATTATGTAGTGCCCTATTTTAGTGGAATCTGAATCCACCGTGAATGCGCCTGAGAGTTATGCTCAGTGGCATATGAAACAGGATGAAATAATTTGTCCTATGTTGAATTGTAGTTTCCTGTTCTTTCATTAATTGTTTTATTTTTCCCTGTTGTGCTTTCCGGGTATTCACCCGGATTCATATACCACTGAAAATCATTATTTAATAAATTTCAATATTTTCTCTGGAAACATGATATCTTCCATACCCGCTTGTTCGTCCAGAACCAATACCACAGCCAAATCCCGCAAGTTCAATGATGTTGATAATCTGTTCAATAGAGTAGATGTTTTCAACGTATGAAATCTCGAATGTTGCTTTCCATCCAGAAAATCTATTCAGATGCACCAGTACCGGAGAACCTTTTTTAGGTGACATGAGTTTTTCGAGTCAATGCGGTGTTCAGCAAATGTGATCGGGATTAATCCACCTTTTGCGATTACGTTTACTCCTGCTTTAAAGTTTTGTACTGTATTTGTCGATACCTATTTCTGACAACCGAATCGCAGAAGTGATTTAAGAAGTCCGAAAGATGTAATACATGGTGCATTGTTTGTGAGTGCATCAACAAGACCTTCCTCTGAGAAATCTGTAGGTTTTCCATCTCTCCAGTGCATAGATGTGATGATCTCTTCCCACACATTAGATTTTTCAGTTCTTTTCGCTTTGTCTTTTCTGGCGTTGATTAAATCTAATGCAACAACATCATTCATCTTGTTAAGAACTAAATCTCCATCACCCTCGATAGTAATTTTTGCGTGTTTAACTTTAATTTCCTGTAACTGGATTCCTTCTTCTTTTTAGCTGCCATAATTCTTTTCCTCCGATTTTTTTTGATAGTTTTTATAGTTTCTGTTTGCGCAAACATTCAAGCAGATTGTTCTGCAATAAACACATATATCGTATGCTGTTTTATTTTGTTTTGTTTTGTTCTGTGGTATTCTACAGTATCCTGTGGTGTCCTGCGGACTAATCCGCTTGAATCTTTACGCAATTTTCAGATATACTTAACTGACAATAGAAAATATCTTATAGTGTCCTGTATTTTTCTGTAGTATGCTATCCTATATTTTGCTTGTATTGTAGTTAGCTTTCCTATTCTTGACAGTTTCTACTGCCAGTTAAATACATCTGGTCGAGTTGAATGCTCGGTAGGTAGCGTGAAGTGTCCTATAGTGTCCTATGCTGTCATATATTGAGTTATTCTTTGCTTTCCTGTGACATTTTTCATGCCACCTACCCAAAATTCAATTTTTGGAGGACTGCCTTGCAGACGATATAAAAGTCATATGTTGTTTTATTATGTTCTGTATTGTTCCGCTTTGTTCTGTTATGCTATGTTCTGACGGTTATACCGCCTGTAAAACAGTCCTCCGTTGAATGTGTTGTGTTTTGTTTTGTAGAATGTTATTATTAACTATTCTGTTTTGTTCTTTCCTTTTCTATGGTAAGTGTTCCACAACACTCATCGCTCTGCATAAGTGAACTATTTTGTCCTGTTCTGTCCTGTCTTGTCTTGTACTGTCATGTATTGTAGTAAATTTTTCTTTTCTGCTTATGCAGACTGATAAATGCTGTGGTTTCCTACGCTCATAAACCTGTAAAAGTAGGTTATTATGTTCTGTCGTGAGCTGTTCTATTTTGTATTGTATGATGTTTTTGTTACCCGTTTTACAGGCATATCAACGTAAGAAGTTTGCCGTTACTGCACTCATAAACATACAAGAATAAAAGCTTTAGATAACAAATATTTTGTTATGTTTTGTCTTGTGCTATAATATTCTGCGCTGTACTGTGTTTTCTTATGCTCCTACTCTTGTAGGTATATCAGTACAGTAACGGCTGTCGTATTTAATTAATCATTTCCCATATTTCTTCGTATTCTGATACGTTCTGGAATTTCTGTTTCACTGCAATAAGTTCGCTCCGACAACGTTCCACCAATGCTTTATATTCATCCGGCTTCTTTAAAATCAGCTTTGTTGGCTTATACCCACTGGAATTATCGGTTTTGTAGAAAACTCTAATTGTTGTCGGCTCTGGCTCCTTATCTGGCTTTACCTCAACAATCTTGAGATTTCTTACAACTGATCTGGCTTCTGCGATTCTCCATTTCTCTGCTGCTTCGGTGTCATCCCACGTAAAACACTTATGAAGTTCAGTATTCCCATCTCTAGCTTTTTCAAGAATCTGCTGTGGTGTAGCCGATTTCAATTCTTCACAAATTTCCATGATTTCATCTGCACACTTCTGTGCATCGGCTTTGAATTTGTATGCTCCCCATGTGGCTAACTGCATTTTCTTCTCCTTCTTTTCTTAATTTTCAAATCCCTTTTACCTTCAATTCCCCATCTGAAACTTTCAGCAGAATCATCTGTGTATCCAATTCTGGAATCCTGTCCGAATTTACGCTTTCGGTATCATCAACCCAAACCGGAAGCCGTAAGTCATTCATCTCCTGTAATCCCATCACAAGGTCAATGTCGCAAAGAATCCGGTCGCTGTGGTTCAGACCATTTGCATAATCAATGCCGTTGCAGATCATCCGGCAAGTTTCCAACGGTTCTCCATCCTGCGTGTAGTCAAGGAACTGGAACTGAAAATGTTTGAAGTGCGGATTAATCACTGTTGCCAGTGCCTTATTCTTCTCAATGGAATACTCGGTCAGCTGATCTACTTTCTGCTGAATGTTCGCCTGCTTCTGTGAAAGCTTTTTCTGCTCTTCCTGCATCGCTTCAAGGTTGTTGGCTTTTTCCTCAAGCCTTGCGGTCTGAGTCTTAATCTTCGCTTCAACATCTCTGAGCTTTGCTTCCAGAGAATGACGGTTGTTGCTTAATAAAATCCTGTCATTTTCACCGTTTCCGATGCCATTGAGACTTTCTTCCAGTGCTGAGATTTTATCGCAAACTGCCTTGTATTCTTCATCGCCAGACATATCCGGTTCTGGAATCGGTTTCTCTGCTTCCTTTTCCGTTTCTGCGATTTCAAGTGCCAGAGATGCGATTTCTTTCTTAGTAGCTTCGATAACTGTTTCTGCTTCTTTCTTAGTTTCATTCGCTGTTTCCAATCCCTCCGAAGCTTCGTTGCCATCCTCAGTGATCTGCTCCAGCTTGGCGCGTTTATCTTTCTCGAACTGCTCTTTTTCTTCTAACTTTTTGGCGATTCTGGACTGCTTGTTGAACTTAAACTTGCGCTTTGCAGTTTCTACTTGTTCTTCCGGAAGTGCCTGTCCGCAGGTCGGGCAAATAGCTGCTGCCGGATCAAATTCTTCTCCACGGATTGCAGTAAGTTCGTTATCTCCATCCCACTTCTCTTTTAATACTTCCGTGTATTTCTTTTTAGCCTGTGCCAGTGCTGCTTTGTGACGTTCAATTCCTTTGTTTGCGTGCTCTAAGTCCATTTCGGCAAGTCTTAATTTGTTCTCGGCGCTTTTCTTGTCGGATTTCAGCGTATATAATAAGGAAGTTATTCTGCCATGGTTTTCCCGGATTGATTTACCGGCCTTCTCAACCAGTGCGTCCCGTGAACGCTTCAGTCCTGCCAGTTCAATAGAAATCCGGTCGTATTCTCTTGAAGCATCACTGAGCACTTTCTCCTGTTTCTCATTTTCTTTCAACAGATCAAGAAGGTCGTCCCTCTGTGCCGGAAGTGTTTCATCACACTTAACCTGTCTGCCCTGCTCTTTTCTGATCTGCTTTGCGATATCATCAACATCTGATTTAGCTTTTCTCAGTTCTCTTCTGCGGGCTTTTAAGATTTCCTCGATAGAATCTCCTTCCACACCTTCGTTTTTATCCATTCGTATTCCGGATGCTCTGCTCTGAACTGTGTTTCGCTGAACCCGGCTATTCCTCCCAGTGTTTCCCTCGCTTTTGCTGTTGCCTTCTGGATTTCATTCAGAAATACCCTAGCGTTGCTGCACATGGCAATCGTGTCTGGATCGGCAATCCTTTTGAGAATCTCCATATACTCGGTTTTGTTTCGCTTAATTCCATTGACGTAATATTCAACCGTATTGGATGATTTCCCCTTCTTGGTCTTTTTCTGGATAACATACTCCGTTCCGTCAACGTCAATAACCAGTTCTCTTACCACCGGATCGTCAACTTCTTCACCGTCAACCTTCCGACGGATATTGTTCGGAAGTGTTCCGTCTGCCAGTTTTCCGGTCAGAACATCAAAATATGCGTCCATCAGAGAAGTTTTACCCTGTCTATTTCTTCCGGAAATTTCTGTTCTTTCCGAAAAATCAAATTCTCTTGCTTCAAATTTCTTATAGTTTTCAACGCTCAGTTTTTTCAAAGTTACCTTTTTCATTTTCCTCCATCTCTATTACCGAAACTTCGTATGCTGTTTTTCTAACATAAGAACCATATGGCTGCTTTTTCCAATAATCACGGCTTTGCATACGTCCCTTTAATCTAACTTTTGTACCTACTTTCCATTCAGAAGCTTTTACCGCCAGGTTTCTCCATGAAATACAAGAAATGTATTCTGACCGTTTGTAACCATTGATTGCCACACAAATTTCACAGATTGTCTTTCCTAATGGCGTTTCTCTCAGCACAGGCTTCTTGCAAATATTTGCAGTCATTTCTACCGTATTCACAAGAAACGTTCCTTCCGTACTGACATCATATGCTTCCAGATACATATACTTTTTCTCTTGACGATCCGCTCTGACCCATTTGGAGCGGATTCTTCCCGAAACTTTTATCCAATTCCATTCCCGGAACGTACCTTTGAGTCTGTTCGGGATCTCAACAATGATATCGTCCGGTGTTCCGCTGAAGCGGTCACTTCTGACGACCAAAAAGCTTTTTCCCTTTCTTGGCTTAAATTTGACATTTGTCGAATCAGTTACGAATCCGGTCAATGTCGCTCTGTTTAAATCTTGCATTTTTGATTTCTTTTTCCTTCCTTTTAATGTCATGTACGAAGTCGTTGATTTTAAGCATCACTGCCAGTCCGGCTGTGCTCACCAAAATATAATCCAATGCCAGAATCGTGAGCGCGTCCAAGTCGGTTGCAGCCCAGCACACTGCAAAGAACACGATTGCCAGACCGGAAACTCCGAACACTGCAAGACCCTCTAAATAAGTCCTCATTATTTTCCTTTCCCCAACAACCCCATTGCCAGTACTGTAGTCAGCAGAGCAATGATTGCCAGATCTTTGTTTCTTGCTTCCTTCTCAAGATCTTCGATAATCTCAGAAGCAAGTGTTTTACCAGTTTCCTTAGTGATTTTAGACATTAAAAATGCCCTCCTGTGTTTTTATTTGTCAAATACAGGAAGGTATGATATAATCTACCTGTATTTAACTTACTCAAGCTAAGTTAGATACATGCTCCGGTTGGTGTTCCTGCACCGCCGGGGCTACCTTACAACCTAAATGTTTAACATGGCAGCCAGAACGTTTTTGTCTACGTAATCACTGTCTAAAGCATCAAGAAAAGCTTCGACAGCTTTCAGTCTGCCTGCCAGCAGGGCATATTCTTCTTCAACGGTCTCCGGGGTAAAATCCACGGAGCTTTCTTTTTCTACAGCTATCAATCTTCTTCCTCCTTTTCACAGTATGGACACGGAGCATCAAGTAACAAGTTATTCAGCACTGCTTTTACGGATACAAAGTTTACTTCCATGTCGCTTAGCGCTTCACACACGTCGTAATACTTTCTGCTTCCCTCTGCTGTCGTGATACCAACGCATACTGAACGGTACGTCCCCAACTTTTCACTGCTGAAAGCCTTACATTCAAAGCACACACATGCTTCCGGAACCGTGTCCTGTGCTTTCCGGCACATTCCGTATAAGGTATCAGCGTACAGGTTAAATTTCTCTGCCTTTGTCATTTGTTTTCTCCCATCCCGGCGCTTACTGCCTTAAAAATCATCTGCTTTGTTCTTTCCTCTCCGAACGCTTTGGAAAATCGAGCTGTAGGTACGAGATATGATTTCCGAAAGAATCATGGATAACTTCGTTTCCCGCACCGTTGATTGATACGTTTACCTTTTTCGCATTTGATCATTTTCTTTTTCCCCTCTCTTTTTTTGTGATATACTCTCCTATACGGAAGGAGGTGTTTGTTTAATGGTGTATTCTGGCTTTTGTGTAAAACAGAATAAGGATTATTTTGTCGAATTTACTCAAATTTCCGTTTCTTCTTTAGAAGGTAAGAGTCCAAAATCTATTAACGGAAGATTAAAATGTAAATATGCCGGTTTTACAGGTTGTTGTAATCGTGCCAGTGATTGTTCAATTCTGCAAAATCTCAACAAGTAATCCTCACGGCTCTCTGAAATATGGGAGCCTATTCTTTTGTGCCAAACTCAATTGGCATTTCCTGTCCTTTGAATTTAATGCTTTCGATTTCTCCGATGCCCTTCTGGTTTACATGCAACGTCTGCAAGTCTGTGGATAAGTTTAAGGCGTTCAGATCAATTGAAAGAATAGGAACGGAATTACCAACCCCCTGTTTTAATTCGAAGCTTCTTACTTCCTCAAGTTTGTGACCGTCTACAAGGATTTCTGTGAACACTCCCTGTTCTTGTTCGACCTGACGGATTTCGATTTTAGGTGTTTTCACATTCCCACCTCCTACATCGTCACCTGTGCATTACAGTCACGAATCATTATTTTCGTGTTCATACACGGTTCCCACTCTTTGATGTAGTCAACCGCCTCCATATATTTCAACTTCGGAATATTGTTTCTGGCATTTACATCAAAGTATGTTTTGATATCACGGTTACACTCTGCAAAGACTTTCTTCCCGATTTCTACATAAGCGTTTGACTTCTTGCCGCCAAGGATTTCAATAACAACCTGTGACACCAGATCGCCAAGATGCTTCTGCTGACCATAGTCAATGGTCATGGTATTCTCAAGCTTCTCGATTCTCTCCTCATGGTCTTGATTGCCAAGAGCCAACAACTGAATCTGCTCTGCTGTGGTCATTGGCTTCTGATAAGAACCTGTCTTACGGATTGCTGGAAGAACCTCGCTTGTTACCCAACGTTTGAATCTCTTAGCTGATTCAAGTTTGCTTCCGAAGATTAAAGCGTATAATCCGGATTCGTTGATTACCGTCACTTCACGTCTCTGACCTGCGTACTCAATTTTGGTACCCAGCTTATCTTCTTCACTCACATGTTTGGGAACTGCATTCTTAGGATTTGCATATCCTAATGATTTCGCTACGTCAATTCCAACGAACCAAGGTTCATTGTCAATAGTCACTGTTCGAATTTCTCCGAACTCTTCTGAATTAAAAATCTGTAATTTGTTCATACTTCTCCTTTCTATGGCTCTATAAATTTTTCCAAAGGAACATTAAAGTGATTTGCGATTAACAGAATCTTATCCGCTTTTGGAACATATCCATTTTTTCCATTTGTTTCTGAATGTTTTTTCCAATTGGCAATTGTCGAAGACCGAACTCCCGTATCTTTACAAACCTGATAAGCGGTTTCTCCTGCATCCTTGCAAAGTTTTTCGAAAACCATGTAGTTAAACAAGTTCTCACTCCTTTCTTGACAGTAACTAAGATTTCTTATATAATGTAGCTACCAACAAACAATTATTTAGATTTCTTAATTTTTTACTGCGATATTTCTAAGGTTTCTTAGTTCTTCTAAAGAATAGCATAGTTTTCTTAGTATGTCAATATTTAAATTAAGATTTCTTAGTTCTTTTCACAAAGGAGAAAATCCATGTATTACGAGAACTTTGAACGATTATGTAAAGAAAGAGAAGTAACTCCCAGTCAGGTTTCAAGAGGAACTGATATTTCCACTGCTACATTAACCAGCTGGAAAAAGGGAAAGTATACTCCAAAACAAGACAAACTCCAAAAAATCGCAGATTTCTTCCACGTATCTGTAGATTATCTGATGACAGGGAAAGAGCCGGAACAAGATTTTTCCGATGAATCTGCACATTTGATTGCACAGATAAGAAAAGACACCGAACTGTCCGAATACGTTAAAGAAATACTTCGGGCTGTCCGATGCCAAAAAGAAACACGTTATTGAATTAATTAATCTTTTAAGTGAGTGAGGTGCGTTATGTTAGATACTAAAACCATTTACGAAACTGCTATGAAACAAATTGGCGATATCGAGCCGATTCCCTTGGCGTATTCATATTCAGATACGCAATTTGAAATTCTCTGCAAATACATCAAAGAATTTGAATCGAAGCTTGATTCTGAACATGAAGTAGGACTTCTGCTTACCAATTTCGGTCAATCAGTTACTATGCACGTCACTGAAATAGGATACGAGAAGTCCGTACTTATGATCTTTAAGGGATATGTTGACGGGAATATGTCAACGCTTATTCAACACATCAATCAACTGAATTTTTTGCTTACATCTGTTCCAAAAGAAAATGACCGTCCCAAAAAACCTATCGGATTTTTGATTCCAACCGCTGAATAGATTCTTGTAACGATTGAATCATGTTCACTTGTGCACCAAGCATATCAATGATTACATACATAAGTGCTGCTGATGGAAGACCTGTTTTGTTTGATGGGTCTTTCATCTTTGCGATTATTTTCTTTTGCTCTTCTTCGGAATATAATAAATCTTTGTCCATATGTCCTACCTCCGTAAATCATTGTATATATCAGCTACGATAATATAAATATAACGTAAAATCTTTTGACTTTCAATTCCATCTATCATTTTTATAATTTCTTTCTTATAGTTCATAATCAACCCTCCTGATCGAACAAACTAACTTACTGCTAATATAATTTATGAGCGCTTAGTGGAAAATAGAATCAGAACATTCATTCTGATTTATATTATATTCTGGGATACGCGCCATAGTACGGAACAAAAAAAAGGCTGAGGATTTTTCCCCAGCCCTTTAATTAACAATATTCAGTTTTTGATGTGTTACTGGATTTTTATAATTACTTTCTTGCTTGTCCAGAAATTAGAGGTGTACTCAAGTTCGATAGACTGTGCATCCGCCGGAACTTTGTAGTAAGATTTAAACGATACATTTCGTCCAGATGATAAATTTACATTAATAAAGTCATTGTCATCAAGTCCGTATGCCTGCTCACATTTTTGATCATCCGCATAGCAGGTGAAGTCTGAAATGCTTACATAGGCATCTGATTTTCCTTTGTTTCCAAAAGTAAAAGATGCCATGACGTACTTCATTCCGTCTCCCGGGTCATTCATGCCATAATCGTTGTTATAATCGGTAAAATCTGTGCTGACTTCATTTACTTTTACCGAAAGTCCATTTACTTCAAATGACTGCCCTGCGGTGATCGTGCCACCTTCTGTTTCAGCTTCGCTTTCTGCTTTTGCATTGCTGTTATCGCTGACTGTCTCTGTAGATTCTGCACTGCTCTGAGTGTTTTTCCCGGAAGAACTGCTGTCGTCCTGTCCGCCAACAATCATGATAAAAGCGAAAATGACTGCCAATACAATGACAACCCATTTGGCTTTTCCACCCTGTTTTTTTCGACAATGTGGGCACACCTTTGTGCCTTTTGGAATTTCCGTTTTGCAATACTTGCAGTAGTTTTGTTTCATTTTCTTTACCCATTTTTTTCTTTTCCTCCCTATTTGGTAAGATAGTTACATTATACCCTAGTAGGGTCAGAAAGTATACAAAAAAATAAAGAAGTCGGGTTTTTACGCCCAACTCCTTCTTTGCCTGTCCACTCGTGTCGCTGCTAACAGCCCCCGAATTGGGACATACAGCTCTTTCATTAACGCACGGTGGAACCAGTCTGCACTCTCAACTTGTGCTAGCCACACGGAGTGCTATACATCATAAGTTCAATCCCTGTGCGTCTGTTGACAGTATAACCTGTTTTGAAGAAAAAATCAATCAGAACATCATTTCGTGTTGGCTTTCATATGCTCAATTACTCTCTTCCAGGTATCAATGCCACAAGTTCCGTTTGCAGTCACGCCAACATTCTTCTGGAAAACTTTAAGGGAATTATACGTGTCGTTCCCAAACTGTCCGTCAACTTCTACGCCAAGCATCGCCTGAAGCATTGCCACAGCCGTTCCGGAACTGCCCTTCCTCAGAATCGGAAGTCTTGTCTGGAAGGTACCGGTGAGTGTTGTTGAAGGTGTACTTGCTTTTGCACCGGTGGTAACAGCGATAGCCACGTGGTGATTATCATTCAGAAGGATATCTCCTGCTTTTAGATAGTCATCAGAGGTCAGATACTTACTATCCGTCAGTACTTTCGCACCGGCAGCATTCATTGCGGCCCTCATGTTTCGTGTTGTCAGATAGATGCTGACTGCTTTGAGCTTTGCGTTATTTAAGCGATACCCAGCCCCCTTGACGATAGCTGCTGTGCTCGCGCTGCAATCAGATTCGCAAGCCACCGTGATCTGTGCCGGATCGTAGTTACTTGCCTTTAAGTGCTGCCAGAACGTGTACCGGTCATTGCTGTTTCCGGCAGTGCCCTGATCGTAGCCGATAAGATTGTTTTGTGCTGCCTTTGTCGCCATGTCTGCGATCATGGCTGCGATTTTTGCGTCATTGAATCTCAGGACACAGAGCCACGGTCTGCTGTACCAGTTCATGATCTGATACTCTGTCCCGGTCTGATCTCCTGCTTTTCCACCTGCATATCTTCCGTTCTCATCATGTCCACAGTTACTGATTTTTACCATTTTTGTTTCTCCTTTCTGTGTCGTTCCTTGATAATCCTTGTAGAACACATCCATATCAACATTTCCGCTGATACCTGATACTTTTCCTTTGCTGGAATACTGCCAGCCTACACCGACGGACGGACGTAATCTTTCCTGTACAGAACCATTATCGCTGGCCGGATAACGAGCAATCCAACACTCATACTTTTTGAGTGCATCAGTCAGAACATTGTTGTACCAGTCCATGTTGCAGTATATACCGACCTTGTATCCGGCTTTCTTCATTCTAGTCAGAAATGCCACTGCAATATTTTCAATCGCCTGTTTGCCGAGTTTCCGCTGATTAGACCACTCGAGATCATAGAACACTGGGAAATCCAGTCCACGTCCGTTTAGTGCGGCAATCACATCTTCCGCCTCGTCAATCGCCTGTGCCGGTGTCAGGGCGTATGAATACTTATATCCGCCGATAAGGATTCCGTTGCTCTTGCATCCCTTGTAGTTGTACTCAAATGAGCCGTCAATGCCTGTTTTCTGATGGATTCTTAAAATAGCGAATTTGATACCGGATTTAGCTACTTTCGCCCAGTCCGGTTTTCCTTGGTTGGATGATACGTCAATTCCTTTGATTTCCAATTTTATCAACTCCTTTTTCATGAAACATATTTATGAAATTTTCAAAGTTTCTTAATCAACAAAATGGGAAGCTGGCAAATTAATTCACTATTTCATATGAATACTTCGCCCATTTCGTCCATCCGCCAGGATTTCCGGTGAAATTTCTAATATACATAAAACCGGCGCCTATGATAACTATTTGTGTATTATACGCGGCTGATAAAATTAATACACCCCAGCATTTATCAGTGGGTGATATTCCAGAAATGATTGCTCCTTCGATTACATATTCTCCAGGTAATTTCCCGTTTCTATCCTGGTATTCTTCCAGTGTGGTTGTACCGGTTATTGTCTCTCTGTACCGCTTACTATGTAATTCATTAAGTGCCCCGATAACGCTTTTGTTCGATGTCTGCAAGTTGCTGATGACCGCGTTGGTCAGTTTCCCAACAATCCAGTTCCAGATTCCGCTGAACGGTGAAAGCTTGTTTGCCTTCGATGTTGCGTCGTAAATCATCAGTGTGTCGTTGTCCGCCGGTGTCACTTTCTGTGCGTACTCATTAAATTTGCCCATTACTGTAATCTCCTTTCTAACTCCTTGATACGTTTTTCTTGCTCGTCAACCTTTGTGCTAAGTTCCTGTATAGCTTTGATTGCGTAATTCAGCAAGTACGGGCTGTTAATCTGCTTAATGTCCATCTCACCGTTTTCGTCATATCCGCCGCCCAGTGCCAAGTTCGGGTCGATTTTTTCCAGTTCGTCCGCCACAAAACCAATATCCTGATGCCATCCGCCCATCTGTTCTTTCCAGTCGAACTGACGGACTTTCATGCGATTGACCGTTTCGAGGGCGTCTGTTTCGCTGTTTTTGACGTTTTCTTTTAGACGGATGTCGGAAGTAGTCGTGTTCGTGTAAATGTAGTACATTGTATAAGCACTACCGCCCCACTGCGCTTTTACACCAAGACGGTGATTAGCATGTTCAGAGCCGACTCCATATCCATTTGTGTGATAGTCAGAACTCAAAAAAGCTACTCGATTAGTGTTGGCAGTAACAGACGCTATGGGTTGCCTCGTTACCGCTTCACTCGCTTTTTTGCTTTGATTTTCATAATCATAAAAAGGAGTCTACCTTCTATTTTGGCATCTTTACGGACTGTCAGTTTGTCTAACTCGCCTATGATGTTAGCAAGTGAATCGAATGAAATTATGCTTTTTTCAAGATGCAAGTCTTCGTTTGTACCCGTACCGCCGCCCGCTATATCCTCGGTAAATGTTAAACCTTTCTTGTTAAATGCAATTTTGCCCTTTGCGCTTTTATCGGACAGTGTCGTTGCTCCGGTTTCTATTCCATTTCGTCCAATGATTAAAATCAAACTTCCAGTGCTATTGTAGATTTTTACCAAGCCGTTTCCGTCATTCTGTCCACCGAGTGCAAGCGTTCCACCTTTTGCGGCATTGAAGGAAATATACAGCGTCGTGTTCCCACTCTCATCCTTGCCGTAGTACAGTCCCTTAAATTTTCCACCGTCTGACAGAATATCAACTATCTGCTCTTGTGTCAGAGATGCCACATCAACTGCAACGGAATATGTCTGATAATCCGCAAGTTTGGTTTTTGACTGGTCAAAATACAGTGACACCTTGAGCATGTCATGTGCATTGAGCGAAAGGCTATTGACATTGATGCTCAGCCGGTCAAGTGCCGCAGTCTGCGATACCGTGAGTACTGACCACGTAGCGCCGTTGTCAGAGGACTTTTCCAGTTTCCACCAGCCTTTTTGTGACTGTGCAACTTCTCCGTTTCCGTCACGATAGAACGAATCTACAATGAGCGGTGCCGGTGTTATCTTCTTATCTGCTCCCATAAGCAACACGTCTGCATTGCTCTGGAAGAAGTAAGTCCTTCCATCTTTACCATCTTTTCCCGGGATGCCGTTTTCTCCGTCCTTGCCATCATATCCATCAACGCCACGGAACCGGCTCCATGTGTAGTCTGCCGGGTTTGTACTTTTTGTAGCCGTGTCCTTATCCGCTGCGATGCCGATATAAGTTGCCTGTGTCACCGTATAGATTTGCTCTCCGGCACTATCCAGAATCGGACTGCCAGCGCTGTCTAACAGCGGCACATAATCCGGGTTGTCTGACATGTCAAGTCCATCCGGTCTTGTGGCGTATTTCATCCATGTATAAGAAGATTTGCCATCCGCTCCTTTCGGCCCTTGTGCGCCTTGGGCGCCCTCGAATTTCGCCCATGTGTACTTGCTCGGGTCTGTGCTGTCAACGCCGGAGAAGTCTGTGTAAGTTCCGATGTATTTGTTTGGCGTCTTGCTCATCTGCGCCGCTGTCGGGTTCTGTACCGGTGCGTACTGGATATGCAGATAAGTTGTCTTTCCATCTGTTCCAACGCCCGGGATTCCCTGCGGTCCGGCGTACTGTTTCGCAAGTGAGAACTGTTTCGACACAACAAGGTTATTCAGGTATGCGGCTTTGATGTTCACCCATCCGCTATCTGCGGTCAAGCCGGTGACGGTGTACGTCTTGTTTTCCTTGTCCCAACTTCCCTGTATGTTCTGGGACGTCGTAATCGTGTACGTACAGTTATCCGTGATATCCTGTGTGCCATACATGACGGTCGCTGTTGTAGTGCACTCTGGAAACTCTGTATAATTACCGTCGCTGTCAACCGGGATTCCCTGATAGTCGTTGTCAAGCTGCATGGTCATGTTTCTGGCTAGGGACGCAGCCTCAAGCGCTTCTTCTGCTTTTGTATCATCCGTATATTTATTCCGTTTCTGCCAATCCGACTGAACATAAGATGCTCCCTTTGCTCTTGAAACTGTACAGGTAAGGATATCTCCGCCTTCGCCCTCTCCCTGTGACCATAAATCACCGATATCATAAGGCGGCTGTGGCTTCGTCACAAAAACTCTGCGCTTATGATCTGCGGTATCCTGTGCGTCCTCAGCGGCTTTCATTGCTTTCGTGATATCGGTATCTTGAACCAATGTCCAGCCCCATGTCGCTCCATCCTGCATAAAACGATATGCGTAACCGGTCATTTTGTTGAAGAACAAATCACCGATATGCTTCTTTCTTTCCGCTGCACTTGTCCAGTCTGATGCAGGTTTGTTCTGAAGTGTAGGCTCATAATCGTAATAGAACGTTTCAATCTGACCGTCTATCTGGTCTTGCAACTCTCCCAGTGAGCCAGTTACCGTTTCAGCGTAGTCAGATAGTTTTCCGTCTGAATAATCCTTGCTTTCCTGGAGATAGTTTGTAAATGTTTGATTAAGAGATTTCCCTCCACCAATTTGAACACTTCCGTCGAGATATACCGGATTTGTGTCCAGTATCCACAGAGAAAATGATGCTTCCATCGGCATCTGTTACCGTGATTGCTCCGGCATTAATCCAGTCAGCATTAACACCAACAGCGTTCAAAATTCTTACAATCGTATCTCCATCAACGGTCATTCCGCCGTTCCATGTTTGACCGCCATCTGTTGAAACGCCCCATGCTTCTGCGGTCATTTTCCATACAGCCCGTGATTCCGCAAGTGTAGGCTTATCATGTAAATAAAATATCTGGCTACCGTCCTGTTGAGTCTGGACTGTAGTATAAACACCGGTGGACTTGTTCAGTCGGTCTTTAAACTCTTGCAATGCTTGCTCTCGGGTGGTTCGCTCTCTCCAAACGGATTTTCTTGCGTCGACAGCTGCTTGCGTTACAAGCGAATAGGTCTTTGAACTATTCCGGGCTGCGCTTTCAGCATTACAGGAAATCTGTTCAAACGACCCCGGTTGCAGCACGACATTTGTCAAAAAGCTTTTATACTTATTTCCTTTTCGGTCGGTGATTAAAACAGCATCACCGGCTTCAAGAACTATATCTGTCAAACATTCTGTTTCAAACGGTCTAAAAGACATCCCGACGCATTTTTCGCCGATTATGTTTGCAACAACCTCGCCGGTTCCTTGTGGAATCAGTTTGTTTTCACTGATTTTCAGAACATATCCTTCTTCTCCGTACAGATACGAACTCGCTTCTTCGTCTTCAGATGTGGATTCCAGATACTCTGTTACCTGCACACCGGTTATTACTACATCGTCCAAGTTTGGGGTAAAACCATTGGTGGAATTTATAGTTACTCTGTTCGCATCAGTAATTTCTGTGTCATACCATTTTATCGTCAATCTGCCGTATTTATCGCATCTGGCGTACTGGCATCCGATCTGGCATACCCATGCAATGACTTGTCTGAAGGTCAGTGCTTCATCATCAGGTCTTGCCGGTATCTGGTAAGAATCTTGATAGAAATTAAGCGTGTCCAGTGTTACTCCGCACACCTTGCAAGCATCCTGTATGATTTGTTTCCTTGTCGCTGGATATTTCAGCTTACTTGCAGAATAATCACGGTCGAACTTCCGCATGTTATCTTCGCATTCCAGTTCGATAATTGTAGTGTTCTGGTACGGAGTATCTATGACTGTCATTGTACATATTCGGATTTTTTCTATCAAAGCGTTCTTATGCACTATGATTTCGTTACCGGTCGTATCCAGAATCTTATCACCAGTGGTATCAAGCAATGCGCTGGTATCTTCCGGCTCAAGTTCGATTCCTACGTAGCAGATCACCGTAGCATCCGTAAAATCGTAATCTGTATACTTGCCATCAAAGTTATTGATTGACAGGTTCAAAGTATTGATATTTGCGGATCCGATTTTGAAAGTGTTGTCGTCAGACACGGAATCCTCGAACTTCATACCATTTGACCAAAAATCAGCGTTGGTAAGATTGATAACTGTCCCATCCGTCAGCGTTATGTCAGCATATTTTAAAATAATTCCTGTTAATCGTTATTTTGTTCATTCTTGAATCTGTTTGAAATATCTCTCATCTCTCACCTCCTATTGCTCGATCAAGTCAAATTGCAATCCTTCCATCCGCTGATTCCCGACCCACCAGCACTTAAAAGGAGCGGACCGGTCGCCAACATAAAAGGTTCTGACTTCGTGTTTGTTTCCAGACAAGAGATCGGGATATTCAACAGAAATATACTCCGGGTTGACCGCCTGCACGATTTTGCAAGCTTTTTCCCATTCCGGTGCGTTCCAACCTATTTCCAGTTTTCTCTTCTGTCCAACACGATTCTTATGCATGATCGTGTCATCGGTACGCCCGGATTCTGACGCTGATATGTCCTGAAGCCCCCATGTAAAAGAGGACGGACAAGGCATCGCTACACCATTAATTTTTATAAAAACGTCTGCCATTGAATAATCACCTCATTTTTGCGCATGAAAAAAGCGCCTATCAAAGATAGACGCTTTATGATTATTCATTATACTTTTTTGACGTAATATGATTCCATATTTTTACATATGATGTTCGAGTAAAAGAAAGAACCAGAGATTTCTCCCCGGTCCATAACTTTATTTGTAAATCACTTTGTACATCGCTCTACGATACGACTTCACTTTTCCATAACGATTATTATTCGTAAATTGCACCATTTCAACAACATGTGTTCCAGGTTTTATATAAACGTCGTCCAATGATCCCCCGCCACTAACAGAAGTACCGTGATTTTGATCCCAAAGCGTTCCGTCAATATAGATATACGTCATTAATTCCCGGTCAACATTATTTGCTGAAAAATTGATATATCCCATTGGAAATTGTTTATATAACTGCATAAGTACGGGTTTTACCATTTGTACTTCTTTGAGAATTATATTCAATAAAGAAATCTGCATCTCCACACTCTTTTTGATTTGGCAAAAGCATCTTAAGTTTACTAGGTGTGTTCTTGACCGTAACTTTGCACTTAAATGTTTTACCAGATGCACTTCTGGCGGAAACATAAGCAGTCCCGGCACTTTTTCCGCTGATCTTACCGGTTGACGAAACTGCCGCAACTTTGGTATTTGAAGAAGTCCATCTGTATTTCTGTTTCGTATTCAGCATTTTAAGCTGTGCCGTTTTTCCTTTGTACAGCGAAATGTTTGAGCTGCTGATCCTCGACGCTTCTACTGTCACCAAACACCGATAATTCCTCTTCCCGATTTTGGCAGTGATCGTAGCTGTTCCTCGGGCCTTTGCTGTTACTTTTCCGGCATTATTCACAATCACATTTCTCGAGTTGCTAGACCATTTTGGTTTTGCTTTCGTTCCGACCATCTTCAGTTGCAATGTCTGCCCTGTGCAAATGGTTGCCTTCGTTTTGTTGATTTTAACCGTTGCTGCTGATACCGGAACCGCCATGGCAAGCGCCATAATCATTGCCAGCAAAATCACTGTAAGCTTTTTCCACCTTTTCATTTTTTCTTCCTCCCTTGGATTGATAATTTAATTATACATCCAAGTGCAAAAAACTACAATGAGAATCATAATAATTGATTGAGCATTTTCGCCTAAAATCCATTTTTTTGTGTTTCCGTGGAGTTTTATCGTTCAAAAAAATCGTGCCCGTATTTAAGCTGTTTTATTTGAGTAAGGCTGTGTCAATGATCTGAAAGTTCGCCCGGTGGATGTAAAGGGCCTTCCCGTCAATCATGAGTTTTGTCATTTTCGGCAACTTCTTCGGAATCTTCCAGTATACTTCGTCACCAGAATATGCTGTAATAGGCTGCCCCAGCTGAGATTTAATCACAACAACTCTAGATTTTCCGAAATAATTCTTGTACTGATTTACGATCCCGGCAACGTAAGTATTGTCAGAAAGTTTTCCTGTAGATTGACTGTAAATATCAGTCTGCTCAAAATCCACATCCGGCTCCAGACCATCTTGCTCAAATATGCAGGTGTCGCCGCAGCTCTGGATTTCCTTGCCGTCAATATTGATTGTGATCACGGATGACAGCTCATATCCGCTGACCACGGTTCCATCACTGTTGTAAGAAGTTGTCTCAACCGGATTGCCCTGAATATTGATCTTGTCGCCGACCGTGGTCATGACCTTTTGACCGTAGTTATCATAGGTGCGGATTGTATATCCATTTCCAACCAGATCGCCTTTGATGTCATTAATAGCATCGTCCATCAGAGCGCATCCGGTAGTTCCACCGATAAGACATAGACACAAGATTGCAAGTAACATAATTTTGATTTTCTTCATTTTACCACTTCTCCTTTAACTTATTTATCGGTGTTCCTGCTACTCCGGCACTTTCACCACTATCAGTAGCCTTGAAATAAGCACCGTCTTTTTGTGGGTACATAAATTCAAACATCAGATAATTCGCAGCATCGCAAAGATACTCCGTGTTGCCGGTTTTAAGATATTTTTTGATGCACATATCATGAGATTCTATGGCATTTACCAATTTCTCGCCGAAATTATCTTTTGCAGTGCCGTATTTATAAAAGCTTGTTTCGCACCGGTTTTGTCTCAGTTCATCAAACTGATCAGAATATTCTGCCGGCATTTCTTTTCCTAGTCTACTCATTTCTTTCTCACTTTCTAATTAATCACTGTATTATTTTAAGCCAGAATCAATTCTAGCGTATTATTCGTGAAATTATCATTCAAGTGTTTTTGAAGCGTTTTCCACTTCATTTGTCACGGCAAGAATCAGTTTTCCCACGAAATGTTCTTCCGGCATTCCCACGTATCTGCTTCTGAGGGCTTCTGCTTCAGCTGAGAATTGTTCCCACAGCTCAGAATTTTCCAACGGGATCTGCCAGTATTTCTTGTGAAGTCCCCACACTTCCTGCCAGATAGCAAAGTATTTTGTTTTAAAGTCCATGCGTCTCTCCTGTATGTTGAGCTTATAATCAATTACTGCAATGTTTTTGGCTAGAATCAATTTAAATCGTTTGCGTGAGGAAATTATCACCTACGGTATTTTAAATGGATTTTGGTCTGGTTTAGTCAATGTATTCTTGGTTATCCCATTTCTGCTTAACCCGTTCACACAAAATGTCTTGATTTCTCTCTGAGAAGAACAACCAGATATGACGATCGAAGTCTTTTCCATTTCGCTGACCAAGGTCTGACTTGAAGAACTCATCTATCATGTCCTGATAGAACCGGAGTTCATCTTTTTCTTCCACGTCCGCTTTCAGAAGTGGTGAATCATCGCCAATGATAACACCCATGAACTGATCTGCGTATTCGGCAGAAATCATTGTATGCTGTTCGCCCATGTGTTCCCGGTACTGCTTGAAGTAATAAGCGATAACTGCCATGGTCAGACAGATGTCATGATCTTCCAGAATATTCCCCTGTTCACCATACAGCGAATTAAACTCATTGTACAGAATCTGTGGTACATCTTCGTCCCGGTACTTCTCAGAACGATTTTTCTGTTTTTGATTGCGGTACACTTCCTTCTGCTCAGTTGTCCGTGAGGGGATATTATTTATATTTAATATATTAATATTATTAGGAGCAGAAGTCTTTGAACCTTTATCATTCTTTGATAAAGTCTTTTTCTCTTTATTTGATAAAATAAAGTCTTTATCTGTATCATCTACATTGTATTTATAATTATTATTACTTTGTTTCATATTTGGCGTGTCTGAATTACTGTTTTTAAATTCCTGACTTTCAAAATTTGAAAGTCTACTCTTTAAGTACCTTTTTCTTCCGTCATTTTTAAGCACATAAAGATATCCAAGCTTTATTAACTTTGAAACAGAAGTAGAAACTTTTGTCACACTGCATTGACAGAAATTTGCTAAATATTCATTGCTTGCAAAGCACCCTTCACTTCCTTCTACATCAAGGCTGTCGACTTCTGCAAGAATCAATTTTTCAATCGCACTTAATCTTTCATCAAGAAAAACCTGTTTTGGGATCCATACTCCTTTAAAATCTCTTGGATAATTAAATTCTTTGTCCATAATAGATAACCTCCGTATATCTTAAAATTAATCTCCGATAATATAAAAACAGTAGGCAATCCCTCGGAGGTGAGACTTTCGGGAGCTACCCTAGCCTACTGGTTTTACCAAAATTATTTGTTTCTGCTCTTATTCATCATGTCACGCATGGTGCCGAGAATAAACTCATATGTTGCCTGGTAATCATTGTGTCTCCCATTTGCCATTACGCCTTTTAATTCTTCAAGCATTTCCACAAAAGAATCGATGTCTTGAGATTCTACATTGCAATCAATCAAAAGATAATTTGTGTTATTGATATCAGCAATTCTATTTATATACTCTTTGATTCCTCTTTTTTCATTAATCCTGGCGCAACCCTATTTTTATGGTCAACATATACAAAACGCTGATATTTTGAAAATGGGCTTTTTATAGCACAAATATAATTTTCCATCTTTTTTCCTCCCGTAATTTAAGCCACTTCTAAATAAGCAATATCCTTGAACATTTCCAGACGCTTTTTGCAGTCCTTGTAAATGCCTTTGTAATGCTTGTTTTCGTCAATACCAGCTTGTATACAATGAAGAATAATATTTTCCGCAACAGTAAGACTACTGAGTTGTTGAGCTGTAGCGTTATCTCTTCCAGATATACCGCAAATTTTATTTGCTAATTTGGTGTATGTGATATACAGTTTTATCAGAATGCTGAGAACCCTGTTCTTTCGCGTATTCAACTAATTGCTTCAGAATATCCGTTTCAGCTTTTCTAGTAAGTTTTCCCTGTTCTCGTGTTTCAACCCAATACTTGCTTTGACGTTCGAAAATAAATTGTTGCATTAAGTAAAACTGGCGAACGAGCTCCTTTTTAAACCTACGGGTAATTTTACTGTTTCTCAAATAGGTCATAAGCAATGTAGCCTGCTGTTGATTTAGGATGTAAACTTTTTCCTTCTGACCGCTTGCTAAAGGTTCCATTTTAAATCGAACCTTCCCGAAATCCTCGAAATCATCTAAATACTTTTGAATTACCGCAGTTATTGAATGATGCCGGTTGCTTGTGCCGAATGCAATAATTTTGCTGTCAGTAAATGCTTGATCGTTTTTAATACTTACTATCTCCATATAACTCCTTTCGTTCGCAACTGCTCTTGCAGGCAGGGTTTTTGGAAACAAAAAAGAGCAGACTCCAAGACGGTATCACGGGAAACGGGTCACTGTTTCAACCCAAGTAAATATCATCTTAAAAGTCTGCTCAATATTTTGTTCTTTCGCACAATATAACAAGATATAGGTGCTACTTGTTACTTATTTAGTATACCGCAATCCGGCAGGAATAGCAATGATTTTCTACCATGCCGGACTGGGATTTTTGCGCCGGTTGTTGTCCTGCTGGGCTTTTGTGATAGCTTTCGCAAACGCCCGGCCGTCCAGATTAATTGTGTTGGAAATATACTGCGGAGATGTGCTTCCGCCGGTGTTCATGTTCATCATTGCCATGGCAACTCCCTGCGTTACTGCTTGCGTCATTTCTTCCTTGCTCAGGCCAACGCTTCCATCTGGCATATTTCCGGTGATACTGTCAGCAATGCTCTTCATAGCCTGCTTATTGGTCAGAGGAAGGACTGCTTCTTTTCCAGCCTCACCAACACCGATCACGGATGCTGCATTGAAAAGACCGCCTTTGGCATACCAATTAACTGAAGAGTTCCATCTCCACTTATGTGTTCTTCCCTCTTGCCAATCAGTGTAATCCATAGAGATATGAGGAGTATTGATATGAATAGATTCAATACCATTTCGGAGATTTTGCATAGCAGTTTGTCCAATGCTATACATGTTTCCAAAATTTCGGCTGATCGTATTTGTTATGGTATCAATACCGCCCCAACACTCGTATTCATAGTTCCACGAATGTAAGAAGAAATGTCCCTTCCAAGATTCTTCCACTTTCCAAGTGCAATATTATACTGGCTTCCAAAATGGCTTCGGACAGTAGTGTCCATTTTGCCAAGCTCGGTACTTGCATCAATCTTCATCTGGCGGACGTTCTTGGTCACTTCACGGGAAGAGTTGCCCCACTTGGTCGTTGCTTCCGTGTTTACCTTTCCAAAAGCCGTACTTGCTGCTGTAGCTACGCTCGGAAGGACACTGTCTGATTTATTCTTGATAGAATCAAGGCTTTTATTTGCACTTTCGGCCGCACTTTTAGCATTACCAGAAATACTACTCTTCATGGACTTTCCGCTAGTATTTGCAGTATTGGACGCCTGCACTAATGCTTCCGGCATAACTTGCCCGATAATCTTAGCTGCTGTTTGGGTATTAACTCCCATATCCTTTAAAGTAGCAATAAGGTTATCATAGGTCTGCTTTGCTGTGGCTTTGGTGTTTTCTCCGTTCATAATAACAGTATCAAGAGCGGTGTACTGGTCAGATGTAAGTCCTAACTGTGCACTCATAAGTTTTATTGATTCTTCCAGCCCATCATAAGAAAGTTTGGAAGTGTCGATCTTATAAGATGTGTTGCTCACAGAGTTTCCGAGTCCGTCCATTGCTGTTTGAAGCCCAGATAATGAATCGGATGTGATTGATTGCTGTTGAGACAGCCTGGAGAGAGCCTGCTGTGCTTGATCGGATGTTACTCCATAAGTTCCCAGCTTTTCGGCAATTTTTGCATAGGCATCACTGGCAGATGTGCCGGAAGACTCCATACTTTCTGACAGTTTGAACAGCTTGCTTGCCTCGTCTTCGGTGATTGCACCAGAGTTTGAAAGCTGTGTTATGAGAGCATTAATAGCATTTCCATACTCTGTAGCAATGCCATTTCCACCCTGCATCTTTTCAATCAGACTTTGTAAGCCTTTTACTCCGGCAGTTGCGGCCGCACCAATTCCAACGATAAGTCCGGCAGTTCCGACAAGCGGTGCTATAGCAGTAGCAAGAGAGGTAAGCTTTGTTGCAAGAGTTCCGGCTTTTCCGGCAAGGCCTCCAAATAATGAACCGGAATTTGTCACCGCAGATTCTACTGTTTTTCCCAGAAGCTTTTGCATACCTTTGGACAGTTTATCCTCAACTGTCGAACCTGTACAGAATTTCACGATTCCATCTACGAACGGAGCAATTTTACTAAATGCTTTGAAGCCAACAATTCCAAAAATAACAGCATCCACAAATTTTCCTGCGGATGTGCTGCCAAGTCCCTTCCAGATTCCACTTAAAACATCAAGTAATACTGTAGCTAATTTCTTTAAATGGGCTCCCCAATCTATTTGACTAAAGGAATGTACCTATACCCTCTCCGAAAGCTTCCCAGCCCGTTGTTTCTGCGATATCAACCAGAGCATCCAGTAAGTTCGTGATGAAAGTATTTAAGGATGTTCCGTTCTCTTTCCACTTGAATTTTCCGATAAAAGTATTGATTCCGCTGGCAATATCGTTTACTAATCCGTCCCAGTTGAACTTTTGCGCCCATGTAGCCAATGCCTGAAATGCACCATTCAGTCCGGTCGCAATCGTAGTTGCTATTTTGGGGAATGAAATTCGTCCAAAGGCTCCGTTCATAGCATCGGCAACCGCGGTCCCTAATTGTTCCCAACCAGTCAGACCGGCATTATTCTCTTTTGACATCTTCTGAACAAAACCGTCCAGAATATTCCAACTTACCATGAATCCGCTGCCAAGGACTTGTCCAAGGCTCGGCCAGTTAACTTCGTCAATCATTCCCCGAAGTCCGGTTGCCAGTTTGTTACCAATGTTTGTAAAATCAATACCACCCGGCCCGATCAGAAGCTCAAAGGTGTTGACCAAAGTATTGATACCGGTTCCGACAGTACGCCCTAATCTATCCCAGTGAATATTTTCAACAAGGCTATTAAAAGAACGAGTGAACGCATTACAAAATGCAGAGATTTTCGGCCCCACATTACTCCAACTGATAACATCGTAAATCTTTCGGATTCCGATATTAAGCATATCTGCAATGGTCTTTCCAAGTCCTTCCCAGTCATGGTTGAGAAAAGCTTTGCGGATTTTTTCAGCCCATTTATTGATAGGGGTTTCTTCTTTGTTCAGAGCATCGTCTATCTGGTCCGTGATTCCACCAAGACCCAATGACGGTGTTGTGCCGGTTCCAGTTTTACCTTTTCCGGTACCAGGTGTTGAACCGAATGAACTAGAATTATCTGTCAGCTGATTCAGTTCGTCAAATGGAAGAACAGAAAGAGCTTTCTTCAGAGCTTTTGCTGACGAAGTAGCATCATCCAGCCCAGAAGCGGCTGCATCTCCGGCATCCTGTAATCCGCTAAGGTCTGCCGAGGAATCTTCCAGCCCGGCAAGATCGTTTACGACCCCGCTTGTGGAACCCTTGATTTTTTTACCCATTAGAACATACATGAAGTTACGGAATGTTTCCGCAGCCTGCATAAGTTTTGACATTAAGGCATTAAGAGCCTGAATTCCCGGAAGAACTGCTGCGATTAAACTTTGCCCGATAACAGATGCAAGGGACTGGATATTCATAGTAAGGAGACGTACTTGGTTTGCGTATGTACCGGCGGTCCTAGCGAAGTCCCCCTGTTGTGCGCTTGTAACTGACATGATGTAGTTATAGCGCAGCATTGTTTTCTGCGCCTGTGTCATAGAATTATAGGCTGTTGTAATGCCTTGTGACAGTGCATACTCTTGTAAGTTGGCGATCGAAAGATTTATTCCGAGCTGTTTTAAAGGCTCGATTTCACCTGAAATGCCCGCCCTTAATTTGTAGAAGGCGGTATCAGTATCAATATTGTAAAAAGATGCCAAATCTCCGGCTAATCCTGCAAGAGTTGTTGACATCTTCGCAGCTGATTCCTGTGCTACTCCAGAAGCATTCAGCATTGCCATCATGGTTCCGGAGTAGTTTTTTGCTGCCAATTCCGACAGTCCAAACTGTTTTGTCGCTGTAGATGCAAACTTATACGCTTGATCTGCCATACTTCCAAAAGCAACATCTACAACGTTCTCGACCTCAGCGATATCGGAACCGATCTCAAGGATTCCTTTTCCACCCATGGCTTCGCTGAATTTATTCATTACAGCTGAAGCCGCTTTGAAGCCAAGAACGGTCTTAATGAAAGAACCCACATTGAAAGATGCTGTTTTCAGTCCACTGCTTCTGCTGACCAGATTAGATAGTCCGGCTGCCAGAAATCCCAGTCCGCTCTTTGCTTTTGTTGCCATCCCGCCGAGTAACGAAGAAAGTCCCGAACCGATAGAGGAAAGCTTGTTAAAGGAATTGACCACAGTGTTCGTAGCAGCTCCTACTTTTCCACCGGCCGTCGCCAACTGCCCGAGGGCTTCAGTCATTCTCAACGTATTCTCGCTGATCTGCGGAGCATCCTGCATGGCGGTAAAGAACTTCTTTACTTCTGTGGCCAGATTAGCCAGCTGCGATGCTGTCTGTCCGGTTTTGTTGCCAGCACTTGCCAATCGTCCTATGGACTGTACAAACATGTTTGTAGATTCCGAAACAAGCCTTGTACCTGCCATGGAATTGACGACTTTTCTTAATTCTTTTCCAAGGGTTTTTAAGCCCGATGCAGATTGGCTAGTCTTTTCTCCAGCATTAGCAAGTCTCGCCAGTGAACCTACAAACCGGTTGACACTGGAAGATACATCCTCAATATCATTTAAGCTGTCGATGCTTTTGATGATTTCTCCCATCTTTGAAGTGTCAAATCCTCTCATATCTGCTACCGCAAATCGACTTAAGGAATTGATAACATTCGTGATTTTGGATTCTTTGAAGTTCATTCCGTTAAGAGCGTTCATGGCACTGGCAATTTTTTCAACACCGGTTATTGCGGGCTGCATCTTCGTAGCATCAATATCTTGGAACTTTTGAATAGCGTTTACTGCTGACTTGACGTTTTTTGTATCAATCTTTGGGACTGAAATGTTCGAAGCACCTTTTAAAGAACTTAATCCAGCAGCCAGATTCTGCAAAGATTTTGTACTCGCTCCAAGTGTCGTAAAGTCAACTTTTGACAAGCTCCGAAGCTGACCGGTTAATCCAGATAAGTCCGGAACACTTACTTTTGTTTTATTTAATGTCTGTAAGGCTGCTGATACTCTTCCAATTTCACGAGCGTAATTTCTAAGCCCACCGGCATTGACGTTCCCCAGTGCTGTGTCAACATCCTTTAACTTTTTAGCCAGATTTCCCAATGCTTTTGTAGCGTTCCTGGTACTACTATTTATTTGTATATCAAGGGTATCAATGGTATTATCAGCCATAAAAACACCTCCTTTTAATCAAAAAATAAGGGCAGACAAGACTTTTTATTCATCTTGTCTGCCCTCTTCACTTCCTATCTCAGCGATATTCGCATTTGCCTTTTTTATCAGAAGTTCGTAGTAACGTTCTTCCTGCTTCAATTCAGCTTCAGACCGTTTCGGAACATCTGGTTTTTCTTCAATCTGTGGTTTCTTTGTTTTTCTGTGATTGGTTTATCTGGATATTTTGCTTTGTCAGAAAGTGCACTTGATACCGCAGATTTCACATATAAGCCGGAAAGCCATGACTGATATTCAATCAGTTTTACCTGAGTTTCTATCTCATCACGTTTACCTTTCTCATACTCACGTATCCTTACTTGAAGGTCACGTATGGTACTTCTGAGAAATTCTTTCCGGCTCATTCCGATGCGAACTGCCGCCGGATATAACTCTGTCCAGATTATTTCGCTGTAGCTTTTTTCTGGTGATCTGTCGGTTTTTCGGAGTTTTCTTCGGTTTGGCTGCTACGTTCAGATCGTCCATGAACGTCTCCAGACCGGTCAGTTTGAAAAAACCGTCTTCCTCCATCTGCTCAAGACACATGGCAAAGATACCGTAAAAGTTACCCTGTTCATCGTCCTTATGTTCCTGAATGAATTGTGCTGCAAGTTTCTTCGCAGTTGCAAGAGTCGGAACAGAACCGTCTGCATCCGGGTTGTCACCATGATACTGAAGAAGTCCTGCATAAAACACGGTTAATGCTGTGTTTGGAATATTTGCCATGCCGGAAATCATTTCTTCCGGCGTTTTGTCCACACCACCGCTTGTTGCCAGAAGCGTGTTCATTACACTCTTGACACAATCATCATACAAAGATGCTTCAATGCCGTATTCGAGCTTATACTCTTTGCTACCAATCTTTAAAAGTTTATACATAATATCTTTTCCTCCCAGTTTTAGATATATTTGTTATTCAGTTTCGGTTGGCTTGATCGCTGTGTCTGGGCCGACATACTCATTGATAGTCAGGGACATGTCAACAGTAAGAAGACCGTTCTGATCTCTTGCCGGTTTAGGAATGATAGTCGGCGGCTCGATTTTGGTGAAGAATGCTTTCTGAAGTGCCGGGTAATATTCCTCATACCACATAGACAGACCACTTGCATGAGCTGTTTTGTAAGCGGAGATAAGGTCTTCCCACTCTTTAATTGTTTCATCTGTAACGTTTACGGTTACATTAAACGTACCGCCGGTTGAACCACGACCTGCGATAGTTCTCTCGATTTCATCCTCAAGAGCGGATGCATCGATAGTCTCAGTATCGATATTAATTTCATCAGAAGCGTTTATTCTATGAAGCTGTTTAAATGTTGTTGGTTTTGTTCCCGCCACCGTCTCTACTGCATAACCGGTAAGAGCACCAACGGTACTGATTCCTGCGATATTTCCTGATGCCATATTGGCTCCTTTCCGCCTTTCGGCTATAAATTACTGCATAAAAAAAGAGCCATTACGGCTCTGGCACGTAACCCTGTGCCCGGGAGATAAAAGGATCACCGCCCTTCTACTCTTCTTTGCTTACTTGTTTAATGACCTGATTCACATAAGTACTCAGTCCTGCGACAAGAATACCTTGTGTGATTGCGGTAAAGATTGCCATTGCGACTTCCTGACCGCCTGTGACTGTAGATGTAGCGAAAACATAGATTCCGCAGACAACTACGCCCAGAAGTCCAAGGATTCCAGGAATGTATTTGTCAGCTACAGTTTCAGCCTGTTTGAGGAATACTCCTACAAAATACAGGACTACAGCTACAACCAGAAGTTCCGGTTTTACATAGTTCATAATCTGATCCATTCTATCTCACCCCTTTCATTCACCGAGCAACTGCCCAGTGTAAATTCTTGTGTATCGGCTAACAAGCCGCTTGATGCTATCGTCAGCGTTGCCCATGAGTTCGGGCCCGTAAGTTCTACGAAATCCCATGCCAATCATGGACTGATGACTTTTTTCGTCAATTTGATATACTTTCGCAAGTGGAGCTGTACCTGTGGCAAAGCACTCGATCTGGATAGTTGGAACCGTGGCGCATTCATCGCCTTCAAGGTCTCCTTCTGTCAGAACATTTCCCAACATGTAAAGTCTTGCGTAGGCTTTCTTTCCAGATGCAAGAGTTTGGCTTCTGTCCATGGAAAAATTTCCTTTACCAACTACAGGTTCGATCGCTTTATTCCAACGTTCGTATATCTCGGATATTGGGTTTTTTAATATTTCCGGCATTTAATCACCCTGTCTACTTGATTATTTTTTGACATGAAAAAAGCATCTACCTTTCCGGTAGATGCTTCGCATCTTAATTGTACAAAATATGTGTCATATGATTCCATATTTTAGTATAGGATATTCAATTTCCGAACACTTCTTTTGCGATGTGGCGTATCTGAATTATGATAGCTTCTTCCGCGTGGTACATCGGCATGTACGCCCTGTTACCATAAGAATGATGTTTTTGTCCGCTTTCATCCACATACCACCATCCGTTTGGGTCGTAGGCGTGTTTTTGGTCTGGGTAAGTACCGACACCGTAATCAGCACCAGATGGTAATGGATAGCTGTCCGTTCCATAAGAAATACCGGCGCTAAATTCGATAAAAAGAACCTTGTCCCCAGAAAGCCGGACTGCTGCACCAACGATATCGCCATGTCCGTTATTAATAACTTCCGTATAGTAAGAACCTTTTTCTTCGGTCGGAATAGATTCCATCGTAGTCTGGATAACCTGTATTCCCTCTTGAGCCAGTTTATCAACAAAAATCTGGTTCTTTCTTTGAATATCTTTTTGATATGTTTCCAACTGCTGAATCGCAGACTGCAAAGAATTATGGTTCAAGCTGCACCGGATTGTTTTCCTACTCATTGTTACCACCAATTTTCGCTATACCATATCGGGCGACCTGTCCTTTTTGAGTGCCAAGGATTCTTTTAAGCCTGTAGTCTGGCAAAACGGTCGGACTGTTATCATCGTCAAGAATCAAAGCTCCGTCTGTACTGATTTCCGGAACAATATCAATCCATAGAACATCGCCTTCTTTTGGCTGAAATGTTCGGTCAAAAACCGTGATATATCGATCGTAATCAGGAACGATTCCGACAGATAATTCTTCCGGTGTACCTGCTGTTGCCGACACTGAAATATTCTTCTTTTGTGGGTTTGAATAGACAAGAGCTTTGTCGATTCCATTGTTTTTTTCTGTTACTGTTGAAATCCATACAGATTGTTTTTGCCGTGTTCTACCTCTCATATAACCTCCAGCATTGTATTAAATTGCATATTTAATGTGTGACGCTTTAATTAATTATCTATTCACGACAATATTATTGATAAATTGATTCTGTGGAGCAGTTCCAATTATTCTGCATTTATTTTCCGTATCAGCTGTAAGATTGCCAATAAAATTGTTCATGTAAGTATTGCTGTATCGCCAATATGAGTTATCCCCATCAATATTATTTTCATAGATCGCATACTTATCTGTAAATTTTTCAGTATTACTATCACTGTAAAACCTGTTATTCATAATTGTTCCTAAGACACTTCCAGCGTCAAAACAAATAGCTGATTTTCTGCAATCATCTGTTTGGTCTTTATGTCCCCACTTAGTGAATGAATTTCCCTCAATGTAGACAAAATCTGTCCTAGACATAACTCTAATACAATTTGCATAAATTTGATCAAAAAAAAGTTTTCAATTATTCTTGCACATCCTAAAAGAACAATTGATGAAACTGGTCTTACATCATCAGACTCCAGTCCGCTCTCATTTCCATATACCTTGAAAATGTCATAACACATACCACTTCTCCTAAATGTGTTATTATAAATTTTACCATCATTTACACAAATATCAGCGCAATTGATATTATATATTTTGTTATCCCATGAGACATTTTCTATGCCTATATTTTCGCAAAATAAGCAATCATGTACTTCTGCATCTGAACGATATAGGCAAATTCCAACCTTATTTCTTTGAACTGATAAATTATGAATATAAAGAACATCCGTTGGTGTATCTGCGCCAATAGCTACAGCACAATTTGTAAATCCACAATTATATATCCTATCAGTATCAGCATATCCAGTAAATCGTATTCCATAGCTTGTATTATCTACTTTATTTCGTCCATATCCAAAAAAAGCGATGTCATGCACCGTAGTGCCTTTAGCCCCACCAATATGCAATAAATCTGTATTTCCTACAGCTTGTAAAATAGTTCCACCTCTGTCTGATGAATTTAATGTATCTTCACGCAAATCGAGCAAAGCTCCTTCACCACACAATTCTATTAGAATATTACTCGTTTCAATTGGTTGGGATATGAAAAACTTTCCTTTCGTTAGAAATACTCTACCACCAGTAGACGCTAGTGAATTGATGGCATTTTGTATTTCTACATTATCATCCGTTCCATCACAAATAAATTGGCAAACTGATTTAATGGTAGATGGGGCTTCACTTGATGCGACTGCTATAAAAGGAAGTCCAGTTGAAATATTCATCATGCTTGATTGAATAGCCTGATATACCGCATTTGATGTCACAGGGTTCATGTCTTTATTTTTAACGATATCTACCACACTTGGTACAACAGGAATTTTCCCATTTATGTATTGTTCCGTGATAGGAACTAATTTTTCAAATTTTGAAACATGTGCATTGGAATTATAATCATTAATTCTTAGTGTCTTTCCTTTAGGAACGAATACAATAATATTTTCGTTGAACACTTCCGTACCATTAACATAATTGTTAGATGTTACGATACAAAAATCATCTACATATGCTGTCATTGCCTGATGTTGTGTAAACGAGAATTTAAAAACCGTATCATTTTCTGGCGTTATCTCTTTTAATTTCATACCTGCGCCATAGACAAGTTCTTCACGTGTAGGTGAAAAATATTTATCGTCAGTTTCGATGAGCTGTGACGATGCATCTACAAAAATTTTCCCTACGTCATTATTGATTGTATCTTCCGTGTTGTATTTTAAAACATATGTTTTGCTGCCAATATTTGCTGAATAAAAATCAATATATGAAGCGTTATCAATTACATTAACGTCCATTTCAAATTCTTTATTTACTGGAATGCTGATTTGTCGAATGATATGAAATTTAGAATCGAGAAAACTCACACCATAAATATTGTCACAATATCCGTGATATAAATACTTATCGCCTTTTTTACATGGAACACGCATCAAACGTGCTCCCCATTCTTTTTTTCCACTTACAAATCCGCCTGATGCATAATATCCTAAGATTGTTTGAAATTGAACAGGGGTTAGTCTTGCGTTCTGCTTATAAACTAAATCTTCCTTTAGGGAACCAGTTTCCTTTTTCAGCGAAGCAACGTCCGTCTTGTTCTGCTCAATCTGCTGTACCTGTTCTGCGGTAGCTCCGGGCTTGACTGGATTCTTTTCAAAATATTCCGTAACTAATCTTTGTATTACCGCCTCTGCTTCTTCTTTTGTGAGATACAGTGACATATCAATTGGAGCGCCCATGGTGTCCCAAACTACGCCGTTCCATGCCACGTTCATTCCTGCTTCGCCGTAAATAGATTTAGACTCGATATTGTACATATCTCCGATATCCGGGTTTAATGGAAGCAAATCAGCGGTTGCAACTGTACCTCTGTACCTTACAGGACTGTTTAACTTTGCTTCCATATCAGAAATCTGGCGTTTTAAAATTGCATATACTTTTTTGCTGTTAATGCCATGCGTTTCTCCTTTACAGTTTGTACCATGTGTCGGTAGGTTTGTGATATTCATATAATTCAGAAGTATCAAGGCACAACGCCGAAGAACCGCTCTGTACATAATGTGGGAGCTTTGATACGTCCTTCGACAGGCCTTCGTAATCACGAACCATGCCTTTTGTCCCCTGTACATACCCAACTGCCTAAATCTGGCAATTCATCACCGGGATTGTACTTGATTCCATCAAAAATAACAGTGTTTTCTGCTTTTGCCATCTATGCAATCATCCTTTCTGCCCCAACAGGAGCCACATATGTGAACCGGTTTCCTAAAACATCTTTTGCAACGCCAATTACAAAGCATCCGTAATCGGCAAGCATATTGCACACAAATTCCTCTACATCCACCCAGTATTGCTTCCTGACCATGCGGTGAAGTCCTGGCAACAAACCATAACTGAACATCACGCAATGCCCTAATTCATGGATAAACACACGGTTCAGAAGTTCCCCATGCAGATTATTTGCGATTGAAATTATCATTGTAGAATAATCCGATACCGCAAGTGTTCTCTTCCCTGTACGATCAATCAGAACATTATCATGGGGAGAAACAAAGTGAACTTGCCATAAATCCCCGTTCATGTAAAATTGTCTTAGCATGGTTTATCACCATCCTTTCCACCAAAAAGCCCCTGCTACATTCCTGTAACAAGGGCCTTGTTTTTTAATTCATCTGTTGAAGAAGCTTAGTCAAATCAGTTTTCATCTGTTGTCTAAGTGTTGCGTCTGCATCCGACCACATCTCAGACATGGTACGGATAACATCTTGCGTGTACTCTTTCATCGAACTGTCCATCTTCTGTTTTGAATCTGCATCTTTAGAATCATGGTAATGCCTGCGATTCTCGCTGTATCTGTCATAGGTTTCACCGTATCTGGACTGCTGACGGTTCGTTCCATCCATTCTCATATCACTACGGTTTGGATGATAACCCATACGGTACGTATTACGCTCAAATTCCGGATTATTCAGATACTCGTCCATCCAGTCATCATCTTCCATGTACAGGTACGGCTTATATCCCATACGACTTTTTCTACCCTTTGGGGCAAATCTGCCATTGGAATAACGATATCTGTCATATCCCATGCGTCCAAGGTACTTCTCTTCCTGTTCGCATTCGTCCATAGCTTCTACGATTCTGTAATCTTTATCTGCACAAATCGCGCACTTTACAGCTTCCATGCAGTCCTTCAGATCGTCCCAGTCTTGAGCACTGAGATTATCGAAGCCATGTGTCTTGGCTTTTTCCATAGCCCATTTTCCCATTTCCATTTGCAACTTTTATGCATTACAGTGCCCCCTTTTCTAACAGCCTGTGTAACAGGTGTATCTGCTGTTGGGGCTGTACCATTAATTGCTGTCAAATTGTTACTCGGACTACAAGCCGGATTTCCTAACATCTTGAATACTCCGCCGGTTGCATTTGTGGCTACTCTGGTTGCGTACTTCGTTCTGGTTCTTACGCCACAAGCCGTAACCTGTGCACAGCAACGATTCTGTAATGGATACAGGGTTGTTCCTGTTCCTATTTGAATTATCACCGGAGCGTTAATCGTAGTGGTTTCTGGTATGCTCTGTGCAATCACAATGCAATATTTTTCTCCGTTGTTATAGCTGCCTGCCGGAAGTGTAATCACAAGATTACCACCAGTAAACGCAACAGCCTGACTTATCACGAGATGATCACAGAGCTTACAAACATTTTTACAACTCATACTTCTACCTCTCAATCAAATAAGAGGTGAGCCGGAACCCACCTCTTAGAATTAGTCAACCTCTAAGGGCGAGTTACTTAGCAACAACCGTTGTTGTATCCGTTGCATCCACCGTAGTAGGTGTTTGGATTCGGAACAACATATGCCGGAACAGCTGCCGGATTGATTGCATTGATTAACTGCTGTGTCTGAGATGCCATTGCAGTTGTAAGAAGTGCGCTCTGGCGATCCTGAGATGCAGCACGTTTCAGATCAGAGTTCTCTGCCTGTAATGTTGCAATCTTATCATTTGTCAAGAAATCAAGGATTGCTCTTGTGTTGCTGTTCTGATTTTCCAGAAGGTCTCTGGTGTTGTTGTTCATTGTGTTCTGAAGAGCACAAGTGTTGGTTGCCAGGTTGTAGTTGATACCCTGGATAGCTTCCCTTGTTTCACAGCAACTAATTTGCTAACTGAGACTGTAATGCATTGGTATTCTGCATACCGGCTACAGTATCAGCGTTAATTGCCTGCTGAACGCCATTGAAGCCCTGAAGCATTCCAACGTTCATGCCGTTGAAGCCACTCTGCATGGTATTGTTGAGTGCATATGTGCTGTCGCAGATGCCCTGCTGAATACCTCTGATACCGTTTTGGATATCGTTAAGAGCGAAACCCTCGTTGATATCGGCACGTGTAGCCCATCCTTGGAAACCGGCACCATTAGCACCGTTTCCACCATTACCGCCGAAGCCACCGCCCCAGCCGCCAAAACCTCCCCATCCGAAGATTGCGAAGATCAGTACGAGCCAAATAAGTGAAAAACCATCACCGCCCCACATGTCATTGGCACGGTTATTAGAGCCTGTAGCAGCTGCAATGTCGCTAAGACTGTAATTAGAACCATTCATCATGTTTTTAGTCTCCTTATAAATTTTATTTACAATAGGAGACATCCGCGGCTGTCATCCCAAATTGTAGCGATTTTAAATCACCCAATCATGGGGAAGTGTTATAATCCAAGGAATTTCTGAATAATTCCATCTGGAGATAAGTGCTTTTCGTTAAATACATTTTGTTGTATTTGATGCAACTGGTCTGTATCACCTTTTTTGTATAAATCCAAAGCATTTTTTAATGTTGGATTATTCCCTGCAAATTTACTCATGTCGTTCATCATGTTATCAACGCTTCCGAACTTCTGAGAGATCATTCTTTCAACTTGTTTTTTCATCATGGCATTTGGATTGAAATTCATCTCTGCTTACCTCCGTTCTGCTTAGGTTCCGATGTCCCCGACATTTGTGTCGGGAACATGTTCTTTATTTCAGAAATCTCAGAACAAACATCGTTCCGAAGCTGATTAAACATAGCTTCTATATCAATCGGTTTTTCTTCTGATTTCGGTTGCTGCTGTTCGTCTGGATTCATAAGCCGGTAAACAAAAATTCTACTTTTTCCATCTGCTTGTAGTTGTTTTTTGTATATTTCTGTACCATCTGTTTTTGGATAATAAACAGGATTTCCGGTCATATCCACATCCTTTGCTTTTACAGTGTCGATTCCGTCAACCATCTGTCCCGGAAGTCCGGGAATCTGTGGCATCTGCTGTACCGGTTGTTGCATTTGTGCCTGCCCATAAGGCATTGTCTGTTGGTAGTTGTTCTGCAACTGTGTCAATCTATCTTGATACGGCTGTACCGGTGTTTGTGGGTATGGATTCAATGGTTGCGGATAATATGGATAAAATGCCATAGTGTGTTCCTCCCATCTCTGTAAGCTTTTCTCTAATGCTTTACATTATATGAGAGAAACCTAAGTATTTGAACGACACTATTTCGCCATATTTTCGCCATGATACAAAGAAAAGCCCCGATAATACATCGGGGCGACTTTAACAATCTTCTTTTTTACTTTTCGGTTTATGCGGTCAATGGTTCTTGGACTATACCCCATAATCTCTGCTGTTTCAAACAACGTCTTTTCCTCATAAACTCTCAACCGGAAAAATTCTTTTTCTCGGGAATCAAACCCGGATTCGCTTAGATAAAACTTTCTTTCATCTTCTGAAAAGTCTGTATAATTCATAATCCCACCGCCTCCCTTACAAGTGGAATTGCTTATTATGACGGAAAGATACCGCTTAATGCAAACCCTACTATAGCCCCGATCACGGCCGTGATAACGCAAACAACAATCGTGTCGTAGCGTTTTCCCGGGGCTTCCATGAGGGATTTTAAATTATCATTCATTTCATCCACCGTATCTTTTATGTGCCCGAGATCATTATTGTAAAGGACAATTTTGGTTTCAAGCGCATTGATACGTTCAAAAAAAATACCGTCACGTTTAGAGTGTTTCTCTTTCATTTCGTGAACAACTTTTTCCAATTCTTCTAAGCGGTGTTCGTTAAAGCAATTCTGTTCACATTCCATCGCTACTCTCCTTCACTCCCATTACATTTTTTGTACTTCTTCCCACCTCATAATGAAGTACCCCAGCAACGCCCGGGAGGAAATGCGTCACGTTCTCAACCTACTTTTTCTGTCAGATTCCTCTGGCAAAGGGAAAAACGCCGTGATTGACAAATATCTCTGTCTCAGAGTTCCATCCTGTATTTACAGAATTTTCCGAATGAGATGTTTCAAACTCAACTCCCTGTTTCACAAGAAAATAAAGAGCCAAGTCAAAAATACAATCATAGCATTTGTCCATATCTTTATTGATGTTTTCTTCCGTATAACTCTCAGGATAATTGCGTTTTTTCTGGAATGACCGAATAGCTCTTTTGACTGCTAAGGGAATCATCCTTGCAGTCAGTTCATCACCTTCCAGATATGTTGTCAGATCGCTTGTAAGCTGTTCGTCCATGCCATTTCACCTACCCTTGCTGCGCTATAATTTCTGATATGATACCAGCCTTGTTTGTAGAAGTCAGGGCATAACCATTGTCACTTGCAAGCTGTCTCAGTTGAGCCACAGTCATACTGGACAGCTCGCTTTCTGTATACTTGTGTGTAACACTTGCTACAGACGGTGACTGGCTGTTTTCATCAAGGCTATGCCCGCTTATTCCCCCTTTGTACCGATAACGATACCGCCGTTGGCTTTCGGTGCTACCGGAATAAACATACCGGATGCTTTTGTCCATACGGCAACTGGATCCTGTGTAGCCCACATGGAGAGAGTGACAAAAGAACGATTCTCTTCCTGGATGAACTGTCTGTATTCGTTCTCTTCCGGTGTTGGTCCCCAAAGTCCAGTACCAAAGAAACCGCCTGCATCAGCTTCATAAAGAGTAAATACATCCTCTTTGAAGTATCTTCCGGTTGCCAGAGTTCCGTCTGCTTTTCTGTAACGGAATTTCTCATCGCAACGACCAACGGTGATTCCGTACTCCTGCATGAGCAGATTTGCAAGCTCCTGTCTGGTAAGGAGACGTTTATTCGCAGCTCCCAGAACAGCTGTCTGCATAGCTGTGTTGTTTCTCATATAATTGATCATCTTCAGAGATGTGACTGCATTTGTCACTACATATCCAGAATCCTCGGCTACAGTTACCATCTTCTGAATATCTCCCATGATATCTACATCTGCTTTAGACCAATCGGTAAGATCAACCTTTGCAGAACTCGGAACGCCGTAATCAATAGACATGTCAACATTGTTCTCTTTGATTTTTACTACACCAGTAGCAAGGAACTGTCCTTTCATAACATTCGCTCTGGCAACAACGCCTTCGAACAGGTTTGTGGGCATCATCAAAAACAAAGTTTGTAAGAGTTTCGTTATCTGGAACGCCGTTTTCGATAGACTTCCTGGAGACGCTCAGACTGATTGATTTTCCTCTTGATGAAGAGCTTTTCAGTCAGAACTTTCTCGAATCCCGGTCTGGGAGCCGATTTCTGCCTCGGTATCAAGAGCGTGAACAAATGCTACCTCTGGCAGTCGCTGTCCAGCCATAAGTCTGTAATACTCGGCTTTCCAAAACGGTGTCTTTACATCCGGGAAAATGGTATCGAGGATACCAGGTCTCGCTACAGAAAAATTCTGAGCGAAATTTAATCTTTCTTCTGCTGTGATAGTTTCTAATACATTGTATGGCATAGTAGTTATACCTCCTTAAAATACCGGGTCTGTTGTGGTTACAAAAACAATTCCCTGCGCGGTAAGCTCTGTTTTTGCAGTTTCGTCGACTGTAACTGGCAGTCTTTTCTCAAGGACACGTCCTGCTACGATCACGGAAATCGGTCTTTTAGCATCATCTGTCATATCAACATCTTCAAATACGATTCCTTTTGCACCAGTCCCATTTGTCGGATACACGGAACCTGCTTTGATGATTTTTTTATCATTTACTGCCGCTGCATTTGTTGCGTCTGCTGTGTAAGTTTTCAGTACAAGTCCAACCTCGGATTCGAGAATATTTGGAGTGGACTCGTACTGCTTTGTTTTCATAAAAGCCATAATCTAAATCTCCTTTACTTGATTAAAAATTAACCGGTGCATTATCATCCACCGGTTCAGTTTTAGGGTTCATGCGTGCTGAGTAAGCTTTTGCGTACTTAGCTGCTGGGCTATCGTTATCATCTTTTTTCTGTCCCTTGTCTGAATTTCCGCCACCTGGATTCGGAGTATTGTCAAGAACTGCTTTCTCCCATTCAGATTTTGCGTTATCCAGAGCCGCTTTATTTGCTTCGGAAATTCCATCAACAAAAGTTTTGACTTCCTTCATTACGTCTTCAGACTTGTCTGCTGGCATAGACGAAAATGCTTTGATAGCGCTTGCGTATGTTTCTGTAGAAAGGCCCGCATTAGCGAAAGCAGATGTAATCTCACTGGAAAGTGCTTTCCTGTTGGATTCAGCAAGTGCTTTTTCCAGGTCGGAAATCCTCTTTTCGTTTTCTGCTTTTTCCTTCTGCCGCTCTGCTTCCTGTCTTTCAGCATCCGTCATGTTCTGGGCTTTCAAATCGTCCAGTTCCTTTTGAAGGTCATCTGCTTTATCGGCTTTTTCTTTCAGAGAAGTGTTTTTTTCCTTTACTTTCTTTGTCTCCGCTTCAACAGAATCAAGGTATTTAGTCACCTGTTCTTCAGACGGTTCTTCGATTCCGAAGCCAATAAGTACTTGTTTTGCCTGTTCTCTTGTCATAGAAATCTCCTTTCTTTCAGACCATCACACTTTTTCACACGGTTCGCTCCGCACATGATCTGCACCCGATTTACGCTCACGGGCTGTTGCATTATTTTTGTGTATTAAAAAAGGAACCTTGGATGTCACTCCTTGGTTCCTTTGATAATTGAATTTACGAGTTTTGATTGATAGCCGAAGAATTTACCGTTGAATCAATTACAACCGGATTCTGATCGTTTTTACCAATCAGTTGTTGTGCTTTTTGCATTTCTGCGTCCGGGTCTACCAGTTCAGGATATACAGTTCCTAGGTAAGGCAAACTCATTTCGTACACCTTTTGCGGATCACTGAAAAGTCCACAGGTAATCAATGCAATCAGCGGATGAATTTTATTCTTAAACAGATAATCAAGAGCCTGTGCTTTGACAAGCATGTTATCTGTTGGGTTTCTGGTTATTTTTACATCAAAATCTCTTGTTGAGATTGAAATATCCTTTGTGGTCTGTCGGATGATATTTAGAATGATTCTGGCAGTTGCTTTCTCGGCTTCCCGGCTAAATGGTTCGTCCAGTTTCGCTCTGCGCTCCGCAAAGTCCCATCCGTTTCTGAGATATACAGCTTGACCGGTATCGCCAGAAGATTGTTGCTGCCTGTCCGGCATACCTTCAACAATAAGCATGTTGCTGTAGATATCGTCTTTTGCGACTTGGCTTTCTGTCTGATTCAGTTCAGCGGTCATCAGGTCAACATCTGACTGGCATCCATTTCCAGTATCCTTTACAGAGATAGCGCCGAGCTTAATCATTTTCAGAAATTCATTTTCATCAATCTCGCAGTTCTTAAACTTCATAAGAGCTTGCACGAACTGCTCTACGCCATCCATTCTGTTCGACTGCATGTTGTTCATAGTGTCAAACATGGTTATCGCAATCTCAATATCAGAAAGACGATCGTGGTTATTCGGGTACTCAACTACCGGGATGCCACCAAAACCATTGATGCCGGTTTTTGTAATCTGACCATTCTGAATCTCAAAATATTGTTTTGCCGAAAAGCATAAATAATACTGCTGTTCGTTCTCATCCTTAAGAATTTGAACCGAGAGCATCGGCTTTCCATTCTTACGGGAGTAAACAATGTAACAATCCCCCGGATACGGTATAAAAATCCGGAACGGTGGCAACTCACTGTCCTCTGTCCAATCATCTTCTTTCAGAATTGCTTTGTATGCAGTCCCTACAGCGCTTTGATAGGTGCCTAGTTCAATGTTTCTAGCTTCTGCATTTGCTTCGCCCAGATAGTCGTTGAACAGATCTACTTGCTCATTTGCTTCTTTTGTAGCTTTTTTCTTCTTGCACACATACTGGATAGGTTCGCCGTATGTCTGAGATGATTTAAAGCGAACAACTTCAAGTGCATGATTTTCACACACTCGGTTATTAATTTCCGGACGAACCAACTTCTCTCTATAAAGGATCGGCTGATCTCCTTTGTAGTACCGGTACAAGTAATCAATCAAAGTTCTGTTTCTGTTATGAATGCCGATTGTATTAGAAATAACTTTTCTGACATTTGCTGTTGTAATCTGGCTTACACCGGTATAGGCAATTTTGCGGCCAAACTCGCCCCGGCATAAGTCAATGAAATTCATTTTATTTCTTCCCACTGCCTACACCTCCCATTTTTGGGCATTAAAAAAGCACCGGATTATTCTCCGATGCTCGTTTTACAGGTTACATTATATTATACATAGAACATATGATTCCATATTAAAGCATATTAACTTTCAAAATGCTTTTGTTTCCGCAAAGCTTCAATGGCTTTTCCATGGCAGGAACGGATATGCTGTACGGAATATCCCATCTCGTCTGCGACCGTGACCAGATTTTTAAATTCTATGTATCTCTTATGGAGTAAGGATGAGTACATGGAGTTTTCCATGTCATTGATATCTCCGGAAACTTTCATTTGCAATTCTGCCAATTCCTTGACATCAGATGCTATTTCCTGCTGCAATTCAACAATTCTGGTTACAACATCACCAACACGGTCTTTTCCACCGGAAGTCTGCACTTTATCTCCATTTGAAAAAGAAGATATACTGGTTGCCAAAAGTCTTAAGCGGTATTCTTCCTGTATTTTGTTCTGTATTTTTCTATCAGAATCTTGCACTTGCTCAAGATATTGTCGTGTATTCATCTCATTCTCCCTCCCCATAATGGATTCTGCATTGCTGTAGCTGTACCTACATTTCCTTTTTCTATAAACATCTGAAGCTGAGTAAGACCGTCCGGTGCGTCATCATGCACATTCTTTCCAAGTTGAACAAAGAAAGTAAGTTCGTCCATAGCTGCTTGATACTCTTTGCTCCGATGTTCTTCGTCCAAAAAAATAAAGTTTCTTTTATATCATCTGAATATGCAATAATCTTAGACATTTTCTCCATGTTCCCCGGCGCACGGCTGGATGTACAGCTACATTTATACTTCTGTTCTTTGAGTTTTTCATCCACGTACATCTTGTACATATCACCACCATTGTTTGCCTCGAAGTTAATCTGTCGTATCTCGTTTCCGATGATTTTTCCAACAACAAGTGGAAGGGTAACTTCTTTCGTTCCTTTGTTAAATACCCAATCAAAGATATAGACATCTCCATTTTCATATTCTCGTCCAATAGGCATTGAAAGACTATCTCCACCGCCCCATGCAACATCACAGGCAGTAACAACACGGCTGTACACGTTCCGGAAAGTATTCCATTGTAGTACCGAAGGTCCATCTTCCGGAAAAAGGATTCCTTCACGTATAAATGGATTTTGCTGGTATTTGGCTTGCCATTCATTAGCATCCAGTCTTGACTTCATATCCACGTAATATTTTGTAGAAAATCCTACTCCGTAGGTCATAATCAAAGTTGGATTCACCGTTTTCGTTTAATGCCGGAATCTTCCTAAAGCGGTACCGTGGATTGTTTTTCTTTTCAGTCTCCACTCTTCCAAGGGGATCCATGACATTCCATCGGGTTCCGACCATCAGCTCTCGTGCACCGTCATTTTTACGGTCAACCAGAACGTTCAGATAATCCTGATACCGGTTTTCCAGACGTGTTGGGCTTAATGATTCAGTTCTGTCACGAACAAGGTCATCCACATATAAGTAACCGTCTGAAGATATATCTACGGAACCAGTCCATGTTCCGTCAATACCACGACAGGTCAGCGTTGAAAATCGGTCCGGTGCGCCAAGGTTGATTTCTTTCTTCTCTGCCGACTTCTTTTCAAGGGTTGCAGACGGAAAGATTTCATTGAAAGTATATTCTGGTGTCGAAATAAGGTTCTGTATTTCTCCGTAAAATCCATCAGCAAGGATCCCACTGTGACCGCTCATAGCGTTATGGCTGTTCGGACGTTTACCCATTATCCAGGACAGGAAAAATATACAGGTGGTTGACTTTGCGGTTCGGGGTGGCATAGACACGCCAAGAAACTCAATCTTTCCGTCCTCTAAGTCCTGCAAATCCTGTACGAGAACATTTAATGTCTTTTTTCTCGGCTCATAGAATTTTCTTCGTGGTTGTCTGTTCTTTTCCATGTAGTACAGATAACTCTCGAATAGCCATGGAGCTTCCAGCAGCAAATACTGCCAGTACATATCATCAAAATTACCGCTTCCCGTCAGTGCAGCTTGTCTTGCGGCTACGTTATGAGCATACTTACTTACTTTTATTGCCATTTGCTGTGCTTCTAAATTCTCCGTAAACGGCAAATCAATGTTCATGTTTAATAACAGGTCAAGGCAGTCTTTCTGATTCTGGTAAACAGACATATCTCCACTGATGATTTGATTTAAGACTGCCCGATACCATTCAAATGAGCCTTCTGTAAATTTTTGCATAAAAATAGAGCCAGACCTCCTTTCTTTTAGGATTTAGTCTGGCTCTCATGTGGCTCTCTGACTGATTTATTTATTATTCAGCATTCTCATCAGCTGTCATATCTCTTGTATCTACGATAGTAGAAGTGTTGCTTCCCTGAATCTTCGGAACCTCGCCATTCCATTTATCAATTTTCTGTTTTTCAATCAGTTCAGGGGTAAGTGATTCTGCAATCTTTCTGTTAGCTTCTGCTTCGGCTTCAGCTTTAATCTTAATAGCTTCTGCTTTACCTTTTGCATCAATTTTGGACTGTTCTGCCTGTATAGCTGCTTTTTCTTTTTCCTGTTCAGCAGCAATCAGTGCAACTTCTTTATCTTTATCTGCCTGCACTTTAGCTGTCTTAGCTTCAATGTTGGCAAGTTCTAATTCTTGCTGTGCATTCACTTTCTTCTGAATTGCAGCCTGTGTCTCATCATCAGTAGAAATAGAAGTAAAGTTTACTGTATCAATAATAATTCCGTATGGTTCAAACTTCTGTTTAAGATATTCGTCAAGTGCTTCATTCAGTTCCTGACGCTTATCACCGAAAACATCTGTTACTGGATACTTTGCAGTTACTTCCTGTGTCCATGCTTTCATCTTGGGTTTAATAAAGGTATTTTTCACAGATTCCCCGGATTGCCCCTTAAACTGAGTAAATACATCAGTTACTCTGTTTTGGTCGAATTTGTATGAAAATTCCAAATCAACTAAAAGAGATTTTCCATCTGCTGTTGGTGTCTTAAAACTTTCGTCTTTTGGAGAATCACCTTTATCTTCCGATGTAAGATAAGATTGTTCGATTCCAACAGAATACAGTGAAGTTTTTACTGTAGGTGAAATTAGATGCCATCCCTGTGTAAGTACATTCTTGGAGATTCCCCCGTTCATTTTGTACTCGACCGCAATGTAACCGGCAGGAACCCTTACACTACACTTTGCAACGCATATAAGTCCTGCAATGATCACAACAGCTAATCCGATTCCACCTAAAAGTCCTTTCTTCATTCCTTGTCCTCCTCTTTTTGACTTTCATCTTTATTTAACTCATCAATAGCATTTCTGCCAATGTGATTCAATAATTTACCTAGTGGCTGAAATAATTTGTAAAGCAGAAACCATACTGCCACTGCTCCACATATCACTAGAAATATAAATACTGGATTCATAAATTCACCTCACAATGCTTCTAAATAAATCCCGCCACTCGTCTTTTTTATTTATATCTTCTACTCGTTCAAACATAAATTTCAACTTATAAATACCTGATTCTGATGCAACAGATTCCGTATGCATGAGTTTGAATTTTCTTTTGAGATATCCAATTTCAAGAATACATTCTTCTGGAAGTTGGGTGTAATTCATGACGCATTCTACCAAAACAATTCGTTTATCTTCTTCATGATGTATTTCAATGTCTGCCAGTGCGTTAATGATTTCTTCATCAATAATCTTAATGGGATAATTCACTGCACCATATTTCATATATTCACCTCAGTCTGGAATCCCTAATTGTTTGTAAGTAAATACCGCTGTATATTTCTTCCCGCACTTGCAGCAAGTTTCCGTAATGGTACAGGTCTTTTCTTTATCGTCGCACTCTGAAATAGCTGAATCCCGGAATCTACATCCGCCTGTCAGAATACATTTAATCCGTTTTATATTCATCTGGTTCCTCCAAATAATTGATAATTTCATGTGCGATATGTGCCAATTCCATTCTGGTATGTCGCTCAAAAAATTCATCAAAGTCAATTTTGAATACTGAATCAAATTTCTGTGATTCATTGATTCTTTTTATAGTTTTATCAAGTTTTGTTTCTGGATAAGGTGGGTTTATATAACAAGTCAAAGGATTATTTTCATTATGTACCTCCGAATCGCATATAACCGGATACCATTCAACAGCAGTTCTTTCTCCTGCGTCTTTTTGAATTAGAATATTTGAAAGTCCTCCAATATAACATTTTATGACCATATCATCATTTTTATTTTACTGAATATTCCTTTTGGAATTCAAATGCAGTGTACTCAGTATAAAATTTTAAAACGGTCTTTGTAATTGGCGGATAAGATGTAAGAAGAATTTCATCGATATCAATCTGCGCATATGTTTCTATTCCAAGTTCTATGATCTCAATCGGAATCCTTTTAACCACAATTCTCATACATTCACCTCAAACTCTTTCTTGCAGTTACTACCCTTGCATTTTAACGAAAGATTCTGAATTTTCGTGTTTGGTTTTATCAGCAATGCCTTTTTCTGACAAAAAGGGCAGCATATCCACATCTGACCATTGATGTTTTTTAGTAATGCCCGTCCGTCCCACGGCTCTGGTGGATTCATTACCTGAGAGAAATCTATTCCCTCAGATTCAAACGCTGATTTGATACTCATTTAAAATCTCCTTAAATTTTCTGTCGATTAAAACCATTGTCTTTGTTTCCCCAATACGGATATTGCTCTAAGCGTTTTCTCATATACTCGTACGGATATGTTTTTGCAAAGTCAGCAATTTCTTTGACAGGCTCCTGTTGTACCTTTTTCGTCAATTCTGACCAGTCTTTTGTTTTTCTTCCACATCAGCTCACCCTCCCATTTTTCTTCAAGCTGTTTTCTCGAACAAATCAAGAATAAACTCCCGTCCCATCTGTGTAATCCGTCTATGATAGATTACCTTTCCAGAATCTAATACTTCCTGTTTGATTTCCTCATATCCGCAGTCACTGTAATTGGAATACATCAACCACGTACCGTTTACCTGATACTGTATCTTCTTCTCTGCCAAAATCTGGTTTAACTGCATTGCCGATTTCAGTCCCAGTTCCTTTGCAATCTCAGTAATGGTATATGTCTTATTTACGTGCATCAGGATAGCGTTCTTTCTCTCGGCTTCTACTCTTGCAGCACGTTCCTCTTTCAGTTTGGTCAGAAGTTCGATGCCGAAGTCTGGATTATTCAGGATATTATCAATAACATTGTCTGTAGCGTATATACCATGCTTACGAATGGTTTTCAGAATCTCTTTGACTTCTTTCTTGAACTGCTTTGCAATTGGCTTTCTGGACTGCATCAGGACTTCATAGAGTCCGTTCTCGGTAAGCATATTCATTTGTCTGTTCTGACCTGCTCTAAGGATTGTTGAGACCAGCTTTTCATCATCATCAATTCCTCTGAGCATTTCCGTCACATTGCTATGTTCAATCCAATCAGCTACATCATTGGCCACAAATAACGGTTCCTCTGCTGTTCCGTAAACTCTAAACTGTTTTCCTAACACTTCCTGCTCATTTAATACCTTCAGTTCGTTCATTTCTCTCTTTCCTCCCTATGCTTCATCTGGCATTCGATCATCTTTGCTATATTCTCACGTTCCTGTTTTATCCCATGCCCTTGCCGAAACAATTCGCATTCAAGGATATTTCCGCACTTGGAACATTCATCTTTGATTTCTTTACCGAAAATTTTCATTTTATATCTCCGTATATCAGTAGTTTAATAAGCTGCTCTTTTGCAATTTCTTTTGCGTTAATTCCAAGCTCTGCAATCCCTTGTCGTGATGACCAATATAAGTCTTTAATTATTCTCAATCGTGCTTCAAATGGTTTATTGCTCTGCAAGAAAAAATCAGCGCTATTGCGAAGTGATATGCCCCTACATGGGTGGTTTAAGATGAATGTTCCAACAACGCATTTATCTGTCTCCAACACGTATCTTTTTCTGTCGAACCGTACTATTGGTATATCACTACGTGTTTTATCAATTAACCATATCAAAAAATCGTGAGCATCTTTATAATCAACCGCCATGTACAGCACTGATATTTTACTCATTTTCAACACCCTCCCAACATTCACAGCTATTACCAAGTAATCTGAAGTCTGCGCAATGTGCACTGTCACCATTGCAACAAACGCTTTCTTCCAGTGCGTACCATTTGCATGTACAACAATAATCTTTTTCCATAATGTTACTCCAAAAAAATAAAAAAGTCCGGCGGGTGGACTTGAACCACGCATTGTCACCCAACGTGAACCACCGGAACCAATCAGAAGGTAAATTTGAGCATTTTGGAAATGCTTTCCGATAATGGCAATTTACCGGAATCGGAATGGCAGGAATCGAACCTGCGACACATGACTTGTAAGTCACTGCTCTACCACTGAGCTACGTTCCATGCCGCTTACCACGGATGATCACCTCGGTAAATGAATGAGATGATTTCCATTTGCACAACATATGATAATGTTTTTCGTGCCGCCCAGCAGTCACCAGGATAAACATCAACCTTTTCCCATGGGTTTAATCCGCTTGAACCATAGACCGCCCGTGCACTGACAGCATAGAACGAACGGATTAATTGCAGGAGACGGATTTGAACCGCCGTTCTCAAGGATATGAGCCTTGTGAGATTCCACTTCTCCATCCTGCCTTAACCCGGATTGTACCGGGTTAGCAATAGGTTTATCGTGTTATGCTTTCCACTAGACTGTTTTCATCCGTGCCAGTCCCACGGAGTTGTTTCGGAGGATTATTCCTGAAATGCCTCTTGAAAACTCCCTGTCGTCAACGTGCACTCATTGGCGACATATTCAACTCAGAGACAGAACCAAACGGGAAGTTGTCTTTTCACTCCGGCTACGCCGTTACGTACCTTCTGAAAAACAACCCACATACACACATTCGGCAGTTTTTTCTATCCACAAAACGGATGGACAGCTTTGGGAGAAATGGAAGCTCTGGGGTTCGAACCCAGGACCGACCGGTTATGAGCCGGTTGCTCTAACCAACTGAGCTAAGCTTCCTGAGTAGCAAAAAAGATACAGGGTCGCTGCGATATCTGTCTTTTTACTACTGTTGCAGTTCTTGACCACCAGCTGCAACAAAGGTAAACCATAGAAGGAATTAAGCTTGCCAATTAAGGCAAAGCCACCCGGAACGTTTGACTGCTCCTTTAATCATCGCCGTTGCGATAGGTGGCAAAAAAGGGAAAAAGAAAATCCAATCCGCATCAGAGGAAAGGTGAAATCCAATGCAGAGCGGCGCATGTGGGATTCGAACCCACGTATGCCGGAGTCAAAGTCCGGTGCGTTACCACTTCGCCAATGCGCTATGTTGCGGCAGTCGCTCAACCCTGCCGCACGTGATATACTTCAAAAACACCATTGATATATTTATGTTTTTCCTGGAACGCCTGTATCAGTCGTAACTCATTTGGAGGAAATTTGGTTTTGGATATCTATTTTCATTGTTATAAGTTCGTACCGATACAGGCTATCTAGGGATTTCATGCCTCGTCCTGTCCATGATGAATCTTCCTCCAAGTCCATACGGCGAGGACTGTACCTTTGCTTTTATTATTTTAATCCGCTCTACCAATATCAGCGGCATTAAAACCATTGGAAATGCCAGTAACATTTATTTCACCTCACAGGGATGTCAAAAATAAAATCACGCTTATTCCGGTTCCAATAAGAATCATCGAGCAAGCGGCAGATTCCCATTTGTCTTTGTTGTTATTTGTCACGATCTCGTAACTTGCCGAAGTGAACATCAGGACGTTGATTGCAAGTGCGATTATCATAAATAGCGTCCTCATCGTTATTCTCCAATCATGAAATCAAGAATCTTTTCTGCTGTCTCTTCTTCAGTCTCTATTGGAAGTCCACATATAGAATGGATTTCCAGAGCCGATTTTAGGCTCGATTTGAATCCTTGGTATATTTCTCCGTGTTGAAGCAATTCGTGCCTTAAAACTGAAATTGCATCAGTAATTGATTGAGAAGTGAAACTGATTTGTGCCAGACACTCCATTTCAATATCCGGTCTTCCCATCATTTCAAAGTTAAACGTCGGTACTTCATCGACCGCAACATGGAAATCTACTGATTTTACCCTCGGTACTTTATGTTCGTCAATAAAGTACTGTGTCCCAATCCAGTTATACGGATTCGGATTTACAATCTTCACAACAGACATTTTCGTATCCCCTTTCCTGTGCGTTACAGTACACCAGAAGGTGCTCTGCGATTTCCTGAAGCTCAACCGGGTCGTATTTTGGGATCGCAACCAATTTGCCTTCAAGCATCGGGGATAGTGGTGAGAATGCCGGTGCGTCCGTAGCAATCGTTGCTTTTATCAGCATAGCTGCTACGTCAACTGGTTCTGACGGTAACAGTTCATAGATTCCTTTTCTTTATTCATGCTTCTTCTACCTCTCCAAAATATTCTTTGTATAACTCATAGTCATTTCTTCCAATCAGGTCTTTAACCTTGTATTTTTGCTCCATTCGAAGATCACTGTATGTGTAAATGGTTTTTGTGACCTGTATACGATATTCACCGGCATCAGTGATTCCACTTTCAGTCTCGATTTTTTCTTCAGTTGAAAACCAGTTTCCGTTTGGGGTTAAGAAGTAAGCTCTTTGTATTGCTCTTCCGAGTGCGATATATTCCAAACTTGCTTCGTCCGTAAAAACTTTTTTCGCTGATTCCGTGTCATACAGTCTTCCGTCCTCCAGAACAGCTTTCTTGTGATGATATTCGTATACTCTGTCTTTTTTTAAAGTCTTTCTCCAAAAACCATTGTCCGTTTCATGAGAATCGCCTTTTTTATTTTAAAAATTTTTCAAGCATCGTCTTTTACATACCTTTTCCGAAAATACTGTGTCAAGGCTTCACGGGTGATCTGCGACACGCTTTTGCCGGTTCGGTTCTTCTCAGCTATAAGTCTTTGCTCCAATTGATACGGCAACCGGATGCGAATGGATTCGGATTGATAACCTCTATTCTTCGTCATAAATTTTCTCCAATTCCTCTAACTTCTTGTTTGATGTTTCAACGTTATACGAGAGACTTCTTAATGCCATATCGCTTACCATTTTCTCTTCTAATGTCACATCTCTTTTGCTTTTTATGGCAGGGCAACTGATAACTGTAATACTTGCTCCAATGTCACTCGTTATAATTCTCCATTGCTCAAGGATTTCTTCTTGATCATCTCCAAGCTCTTCAATAGACCAAATATATAACTCATCGGAATCAGACAAAATCGGCACCATTTTACGGTACTCATCTCTACTTTTTTCGGAGTCTATGTAAACCTCAAATATTCCTTCGAGGAACAAAAGCTCACGTCTGATGTCAATATCAATTCCAAATCCTGTTTCTCTTGCATGTCCTTCTCTTATATATCCAATTTTCATTTCATATACCTGCCTTTCCTGGTATTGTCTTATTTTGTGTTGGCAGAGAAACCGTTAAGGCTTACGGCTTGTCGTGTTGCAACCACTATCTCTGCCATGTGAAAAGGGCCTTTTTGTTGTTTTATTTGCTTTGGGGGCTCACCCGGTTCTTGGTAGCTTTCCCTCCAAGGGGGTCCCCGTCTCCCCCGTACGCTATCCGGTCAGCCCGTCGCCCCATGGGACCCGCTGCACCGGATCACGCTGTTGTCGTTCGGCCTGCGGCAGTGGCCAGAGGACACTGTGGTAGTATCATCATTTCATCTATACGACAAACTACAGTTTGGAATATAGATTACTGTACAATATGCACAAATACTGGCGTTGTAACTATGCACATTGTATAAATACCGCTGCTTTCGAGCTAACTACCGCCTTTTGTCCGCACCTCGTGGACGTTTTCCGGGCGGTAGTTCACAGCTTCGGCCGTTCCATCTCCGGAAGCTCCAGCGCGTCCTTGTACCGGTCGGCGATCTCTTTTGCACTCCTGACTGTGAGTTGTGCCGCTGCTTGATCCCTGATGTTTTGCTGGTTATATAACAGCCCGAATGACTTACTGTTGTTTGCAAGTGACTGTCGCCCAATCGGCTCTTCCCAACATCCTTTTTCTAGCATTTCGCCCATTGTACTATTGATTTTTTCAAAATGTCGGAGTGCAAAAGAGATCGCCGACCGGTACAAGGACGCGCTGGAGCTTCCGGAGATGGAACGGCCGAAGCTGTGAACTACCGCCCGGAAAACGTCCACGAGGTGCGGACAAAAGGCGGTAGTTAGCTCGAAAGCAGCGGTATTTATACAATGTGCATAGTTACAACGCCAGTATTTGTGCATATTGTACAGTAATCTATATAACAAACTGTAGTTTGTCGTATAGATGAAATGATGATACTACCACAGTGTCCTCTGGCCACTGCCGCAG